>JACCDQ011627926.1_pt1 | contig 17460 bp, 2 predicted proteins | sample 7446031 | NCBI WGS metagenome assembly JACCDQ01 (sample SAMN15323442, study PRJNA562643) | freshwater metagenome | isolation source: river surface water | place: USA:Blue River Watershed | collected 2017-08-17
CCGGCAACCTCAACGCCGACGGCTCAGAAACCAACAACACCGTCACCATGTCGACCAACACCATCGACAAAGTGCCGCCCACCATCGCCATCAGCCGCAACGGCACCGGCACGCTCACCAGCAGCGAAACCATCACCTTCACCCTCAGCGAAGTCAGCGACGACTTCTCCATCGGAGACATCGACGTCAACGGCGGCACCCTGAGCAACTTCAGCCCCGTGCCCACCACCGGCACCGCAGGCACCGGCTACACCCAATACACCGCCACCTTCACCCCCAGCAGCGGCACCAAAGGCAACGCCACCATCGGCGTGGCCAGCGCCAAATTTGCCGACCCCGCCGGCAACAACAACCAGGACACCTACGTCGCCAACGTCAGCGGCACCACCCAGGAAGCCAACAACCAAGTCAGCATCGCCTTTGACACCAGCGGCAACCCCACCGCCGACACCACCACGCCCACCATCATCGTGGCGCGAGCCGGCACCGGCACCGGCACCCTGGCCACAGGCAACACCGAAACCATCCTCTTCACCCTGAGCGAAGCCAGCACCGACTTCATCGCCAGCGACATCGACGTCACCGGCGGCACCCTCAGTGCATTCGCCCCCGTCGCCACCAGCGGCAACGCCACCAGCGGCTACGCCCAATACACCGCCGTCTTCACCCCCACGGCCAACAACACCGGCACCGCCACCATTGGCGTCGCCTCGTCCAAATTTGCCGACGCCGCCGGCAACCTCAACAAAGACACCTACCTGACCGCCGCACTGGGCAACACCCAGGAAGCCAACAACCAGGTCAGCATCGCCTTTGACACCACCAAAGCCGACACCACGCCGCCCACCGTCGCCGTCAGCCGCACCGGCACAGGCATCCTCAGCAGCAGCGAAACCATCTACTTCACCCTGTCTGAAGCCAGCACCAACTTTGACATCACCGACATCGACGTCTCTGGCGGCACCCTGACCGCCTTCGCCCCCGTGGCCACCACAGGGACAAGCACGTCCGGATTCACCCAATACACCGCCACCTTCACACCCACCACCGGCACCACCGGCACCGCCCTCATCGGCATAGCCTCGTCCAAATTTGCCGACGCCGCCGGCAACCTCAACAAAGACACCTACATCAGCGCCGTCGCCGGCACCACCCAAGAAACCAACAACATGGTCGCCATCGGTTTTGACACCACCGGCACCACCACCGACATCTCCGAGCCCACCATCGCCATCACCAGCGACATGAGCACCCTGCAAGCAGGGCAAACCGCCACCATCACCTTCACCCTCAGTGAAGCCAGCGCCGACTTCTCGCTGGGCGACATCGACGTCACCGGCGGCACCCTCAGCAACCTGCAAGGCAGCGGCAAGGTCTACACCGCCACCTTCTCGCCACCGGTCAACACCACCACCAACAGCACCATCACGGTCGGCAGCCTCAAATTCCGCGACGCGGCAGGCAACTTCAACGTCGACGGCGACGAAGCCAACAACACCGTCACCATCGCCACCAACACCATCGACAAAACGCCGCCCACCATCGCCATCGCCAGCGACAAAACCTCGCTCGTCGAAGGCGACACCGCCAACATCACCTTCACCCTGAGTGAAGCCAGCACCGACTTCACGCAAGCCGACATCGCCGTCAGCGGCGGCACCCTCAGCAACCTGCAAGGCTCCGGCACCAGCTACACCGCCGTCTTCACACCCGCCAAAGGCAGCACCGCCAACGGCCTCATCTCGGTCGCCAGCAACAAATTCAGCGACGCCTCCGGCAACTTCAACACCGACGGCGCAGAAGCCAACAACAGCGTCAGCCTTACGGTCGACACCCGCGACGTCACCGCGCCCACCATCGTCGTCACCAGCGACACCACCAAACTGCTGGCCGGCCAAACCGCCAACATCACCTTCACCCTGAGCGAAGCCTCCAAAGACTTCGTCCAGAGCGACGTCACCGTGCGCGGCGGCACCCTCAGCAGCTTTGCCCCAGTGGCCAGCAGCGGCAACGCCACCGACGGCTTCAAGCAATACACCGCCGTCCTCACCCCGCAAGCCAACAGCGTGGCCGACACCGCGGTCTATGTGCCCTCCAGCGCCTTCCGCGACGCCGCCGGCAACCTCAACAACGACGGCACCGATGTCAACAACATCGTCGTCATGAGCACCGACACCCGCGACGTCACTGCACCCAGCATCGCCATCACCAGCGACAAAACCACGCTCAAAGTCGGCGACACCGCCAACATCACCTTCACCCTCAGCGAAACCGTCACCGACTTCACCGCCGCCGACATCGCCCTGACCGGTGGTGCACTCGGCACCCTCACGCAAAGCGCCACCGACCCCAAGGTCTACACCGCCACTTTCACGCCCTTTGCCAACAGCCTGACCAGCAGCACCATCAGCGTTGCCTCGTCCAAATTCACCGACGCCGCAGGCAACCAAAACGTCGACGGCGCCGACACCAACAACACCGTCACCATGACCACCAACACCGTGGTCGTCGACACCGGTGCGCCCACCATCGCCATCGCCCGAAATGGGTCTGGCACGCTCACCAGCAGCGAAACCATCACCTTCACCCTCAGTGAAGCCAGCAGCACCTTCGCCCTGAGCGACATCGACGTCACCGGCGGCACCCTCAGCAACTTCGCCGCGGTCCCCACCACCGGCACCGCAGGCACCGGCTACACCCAATACGTCGCCACCTTCACCCCCACCGCCAACAGCAGCGGCAGCGCCACCATCGGCGTGGCCGCAGGCGTCTTCAGTGACGGCGCAGGCAACCTCAACAAAGACACCTACGTCTCAGGCATCGCCGGCACCGTCCAGGAAACCAACAACCAGGTCACCATCCCGTTCAACAGCACCCTGGCCGACACCACCACACCGACCGTCATCGTCAGCCGCTCCGGCACCGGCGCACTGTCCACCGGCACCACCGAATTCATCACCTTCACCCTGAGCGAAGCCAGCAACAACTTCACCATCAACGACATCGACGTCACCGGCGGCTCCGTCAGCAACCTGTCGGCCGTCGGCAGCAGCGGTGACGGCACCAAAGGCTTCACCGAATACATCGCCACCTTCACCCCCAGCGTGGGCGTGGCCGGCACCGCCACCATCGGCGTGGCCAGCGGCAAATTTGCCGACGCCGCCAACAACTTCAACAAAGACACCTACGTCAGCGCTGTGGCCGCCACCGTGCAAGAAACCAACAACCAGGTCAGCATCGTCTTTGACACCACCGGCCCCGACACCACACCGCCCACGGTCGTCGTCAGCCGCAGCGGCTCCGGCACCCTGACCAGCTCCGAAACCGTGTACTTCACCCTCAGTGAACCCAGCACCACCTTCGAGAGCACCGACATCAGCGTCACCGGCGGCACGCTCAGCGCATTTGCGCCCGTCAGCAGCAGCGGCAACATCTCCAAAGGCTTCACCCAATTTGCCGCCACCTTCACCCCCACGGCAGGCAGCACCGGCACCGCCCAAATCGGCGTGGCCAGCGGCAAATTTGCCGACGCCATCGGCAACCAAAACATCGACACCTTCCTGGGCGGCGTCAGCGGCTCCGTGCAAGAAGCCAACAACCAGGTCGCCATCGCGTTTGACACCACCAGCACCACCGACCTGGTCAACCCCACCATCTCCCTGTCGACCGACAAGATCTACCTGCGCCAGGGCGAAACAGCCACCATCACCTTCACCCTGAGTGAAGACAGCACCGACTTCACCTCCGACGACATCAAAGTCAGCGGCGGCACGCTGAGCAACTTCAGCGGCAGCGGCAAAATCTACACCGCCACCTTCACCCCCGAAACGCTCAGCAAAACCAACGGCGTCATCTCCGTCGAAAGCGTCCGCTTCCGCGACAGCTCCGGCAACTTCAACGTCGACGGCGCAGACGCCAACAACAGCCTGACCCTGTCGGCCAACACCTTCGACACCACACCGCCCACCATCGCCATCACCAGCAGCAAATCGTCGCTGGGGGCAGGGCAGACCTCCACCATCACCTTCACGCTCACCAAAGACAGCGTTGACTTCACCCAATCCGACGTCAACGTCACCGGCGGCACCCTGAGCAACTTCAGCGGCAGCGGCTCGTCCTACACCGCCACCTTCACGCCAGCGGCCAACAGCAGCGCCAACGGCGTCATCAGCGTCGCCAGCAACACCTTCAGCGACACCTCGGACAACTTCAACACCGACGGCGCAGAAGCCAACAACAACCTCAACATCACGGTCGACACCGTGCTGCCAACCGTCGCCGTCAGCAGCAACAAAACCACCCTCAAGTCAGGCGACAACGCCACCATCACCTTCACCCTAAGTGAAGCCAGCACCGACTTCACCGTCGGTGACGTCACCGTCACAGGCGGCGCACTCAGCAACTTCGCCGGCTCGGGCAAGTCCTACACCGCCACCTTCACGCCCACTGCCGGCAGCAGCGCCAACGGCGTCATCAGCGTCGCCAGCAACAAATTCACCGACGGCTCTGGCAACGCCAACGCCGACGGTGCCGAAACCAACAACACCGTCACCCTCGTGGTCGACACCGCCGTGCCGACCATCAAGGTCACCAGCGACAAGAGCGCCCTCAAGTCCGGTGACAGCGCCACCATCACCTTCACCCTGAGCGAGTCCAGCACCGACTTCACCGAAACCGACGTCACCGTCACCGGCGGCACGCTCAGCGACTTCGCAGGTTCCGGCACCACCTACACCGCCACCTTCACACCCACCGCAGGCACCAGCACCAGCGGCAAAGTCAGCGTCGACTCCAGCGCCTTCACCGACGCCGCAGGCAACGCCAACACCGACGGTTCCGAAGCCAACAACAGCGTCACCCTCAACGTGGACACCACGCTGCCCACCATCACCCTCAGCAGCAACAAAACCTTCCTCAAAGCCGGCGAAACCGCCAGCATCACCTTCACCCTGAGCGAAGCCAGCACCGACTTCAGCTCCGCCGACGTCACCGTCAGCGGCGGCACCCTCAGCAGCTTCAGCGGCAGCGGCACCAGCTACACCGCCACCTTCACGCCCACTGCCGGCTCCACCGCCGACAGCATCGTCAAGGTCAACTCCAGCAAATTCTCTGACGCTGCAGGCAACGCCAACGCCGACGGCGACGAAGCCAACAACGTCGTCACCATGACCACCGACACGGTGCTGCCCACCATCGCCGTCACCAGCGACAAAACCAGCCTCAAGGCCGGCGACACCGCCAACATCACCTTCACCCTGGACGACACCAGCGTCGACTTCACCGACGCCGACGTCACCGTCACCGGCGGCACGCTCAGCAACTTCAGCGGCAGCGGCAAGGACTACACCGCCGTCTTCACCCCCACAGCAGGCTTTGCCGGCAACAGCACCGTCAGCGTCGCCAGCAACAAATTCAGCGACCCCAACGGCAACTTCAACGCCGACGGCTCGGAGACCAACAACAAGGTCACCATGACCACCGACGCCAAGCCGCCAACGATCGCCATCACCAGCGACAAGAGCACACTCAAGGCCGGCGAGACCGCATCGGTCACCTTCACCCTGAGTGAAGCCAGCACCGACTTCCTCGAAGACGACATCGTCGTCAGCGGCGGCAAACTAAGCGGCTTCAGCGGCAGCGGCACGTCCTACACCGCCACCTTCACGCCCACCGCCGGCAGCACCGGCAACGGCACCATCAGTGTCGACTCCGACAAATTCACCGATGCCGCAGGCAACCTCAACAAAGACGGCACCGAAGCCAACAACACCCTGACCATCGCCTCGGACACCGCCACCCCGTCCATCATCGTCACCAGCGACCAAACCGTCCTGGGCAGCAACGGCACGGCCCAGCTGACCTTCACCCTCAGCAAAGACAGCACAGACTTCACCCAAGCCGACGTCAGCGTCACAGGCGGCACGCTCAGCAACTTCAAGGGCAGCGGCAAGGACTACACCGCCACCTTCACACCCGCATCCGGTGCCACCAGTGGCAAGGTCAGCGTCGCCTCGGACAAATTCACCGACGCCGCAGGCAACTTCAACAAAGACGGCGCCGACACCAACAACACGGTCAACATCACCCTTGACCAGACACCGCCCACCGTCGCCATCTCCAGCACCAAAACCAGCCTCAAGGTTGGTGAGACAGCGCCCATCACCTTCACCCTGAGCGAAGACAGCACCGACTTCACCTCGGCCGACGTCGCCGTCACCGGCGGCACGCTCAGCAACTTCAGTGGCAGCGGCAAGGACTACACCGCCACCTTCACGCCCACCAACAACAGCACGGCCAACGGCACCATCAGCGTCGCGTCCGACAAATTCACCGACCCCAACGGCAACGCCAACAAAGACGGCAGCGAAGCCAACAACAACCTCAGCCTGACGGTAGACACCCTGCCGCCCACCATCGCCATCACCAGCGACAAATCCACCCTCAAGGCCGGCGAAACCGCCGCCATCACCTTCACCCTGTCTGAGGCCAGCACCGACTTCAAAGAAACAGACATCGTCGTCAACAACGGCGCACTGAGCAACTTTGCAGGCTCCGGCAAAACCTACACCGCCACCTTCACCCCCACGGCCGGCACCACCGCCACCGGTGAAATCAGCGTTGCGTCCGACAAATTCACCGACGCCGCAGGCAACCTCAACAAAGACGGCGCAGACGCCAACAACAACTTCACCATCGCGTCCGACACCGCATCGCCCGGCATCACCGTCACCAGCAGCGTTGACAAGCTCAAGGCCGGAGAAACCGCCAGCATCACCTTCACGCTCACCAAGCCCAGCACCGACTTCACACAGTCCGACGTCACCGTCAGCGGCGGCACACTGAGCAACTTCCAGGGCAGCGGCAAGGACTACACCGCCACCTTCACACCCACCGCAGGCAGCACCGCCAACAGCGTCATCAGCGTCGCCAGCAACAAATTCAGCGACGCCGCAGGCAACTTCAACGCCGACGGCTCCGAAGCCAACAACCAGGTCACCATCACGACCGACACGGCACTGCCCACCATCGCCGTCACCAGCGACAAAACCGCCCTCAAAGCCGGTGAAAGCGCCAACATCACCTTCAAGATCAGCGAATCCGTCACCGACTTCGCCGAAGACGACCTTGTCGTCACAGGCGGCACCCTGACCAACTTCCAGGGCTCGGGCACCACCTACACGGCCGTTTTCACGCCCAACACCAACAGCTCCGTGGCGGGCGCCATCAGCGTCGCCTCGACCACCTTCAGCGACGCCGCAGGCAACTTCAACAAAGACGGCGCTGAAGCCAACAACAGCGTCAGCATGACCGTGGACACCTCCGTGCCCACCATCAGCATCGGCAGCAACAAAACCTTCCTTAAGGCTGGCGAAACCGCCTCCATCACCTTCACCGTCTCCGAATCCGTCAGCGACTTCGTCCAGTCCGACGTCAGCGTCAGCGGCGGCACACTGAGCAACTTTGCAGGCAGCGGCACCAGCTACAGCGCCACCTTCACGCCCACCGCCGGCAGCACGGCCGACAGCGTCATCAGCGTCGCCTCCAGCAAATTCAGCGACGCCGCAGGCAACCTCAACAAAGACGGCTCAGACGCCAACAACACCGTCACCATGACGACCGACACGGTCCCGCCCACCATCCTGGTCGAGACCAACAAAACCACCCTCAAATCGGGTGACACCGCCACCATCACCTTCACCCTGAGCGACTCCAGCGTCGACTTCACCGACGCCGACGTCAGCGTCACCGGCGGCACGCTCAGCAACTTTGGTGGTGCAGGCACCAGCTACAGCGCCGACTTCACACCCACAGCCGGCTTCAGTGGCAGCAGCATCGTCAGCGTCGCCTCCAACAAATTCAGCGACCCCAACGGCAACTTCAACCAAGACGGCGGTGAAGCCAACAACAAAGTCACCATGACGGCAGACGCCAAGCCGCCAACCATTGCCATCACCAGCGACAAGAGCACGCTCAAGGCCGGTGAAACCGCAGCGGTCTCCTTCACCCTGAGCGAATCCAGCACCGACTTCACGGTGGACGACATCGCCGTCACAGGCGGCAAGCTCACCGGCTTCACAGGCAGCGGCACGTCCTACAGCGCCACCTTCACGCCCACAGCAGGCAGCACCGGCAACAGCACCATCTTTGTGGACAGCGACAAATTCAGTGACGCCGCAGGCAACCTCAACAAAGACGGCGCAGAAGCCAACAACACGCTGACCATTGCCGCCGACACCGCTGCGCCCAGCATCTCGATCACCAGCGACAAAACCATCATCGGCAGCAACGGCACCGCCAGCATCACCTTCACGCTGACCAAGGACAGCACCGACTTCACCTCGGCCGACGTCGCCGTGCAAGGCGGCACACTCAGCGGCTTCACCGGCTCGGGCAAGAGCTACAGCGCCACCTTCACGCCCGCATCCGGTGCCACCACCGGCACCGTCAGCGTGGCCAGCAATAAGTTCAGCGACAGCGCTGGCAACTTCAACAGCGACGGCGCAGACACCAACAACAGCGTCAGCATCACGCTCGACCAGACACCGCCCACCATCGCCATCACCAGCGACAAGAGCAGCCTCAAAGTCGGCGACACCGCCACCATCACCTTCACCTTGAGCGAGGCCAGCACCGACTTCACCTCGGCCGACGTCAACGTCGGCGGGGGCACACTCAGCGGCTTCACCGGCAGCGGCAAGGACTACACCGCCACATTTACCCCCACCAACAACAGCACGGCCAACGGCACGATCACCGTCTCGTCCAACAAGTTCAGCGACCCCAACGGCAACTTCAACGCCGACGGCTCCGAAGCCGACAACAACCTCAGCATCACGGTAGACACCCTGCCACCCACCATCGCCATCACCAGCGACAAGAGCACCCTCAAGGCTGGTGAAACCGCCCTCATCAGCTTCACCCTGTCCGAGGCCAGCACCGACTTCGGCTCCGCCGACATCCAGGTCAGTGGAGGCACCCTGAGCGGCTTCAGCGGCAGTGGCAAAAACTACGAAGCCACCTTCACCCCCACCGCTGGCACCACCGCCACCGGCCAGATCAGCGTGGCCAGCGACAAGTTCACCGACGCCGCAGGCAACGCCAACAAAGACGGCTCAGAAGCCAACAACAGCCTGAGCATTGCCAGCGACACCGCGCCGCCCAACATCTCCATCAGCAGCGACGTCAGCACCCTCAAGGCCGGCCAAACCGCCAAGATCACCTTCACGCTGACCAAGCCCAGCACCGACTTCACCTCGGCCGACGTGTCCGTGCAAGGCGGCACGCTGAGCAACTTTGCAGGCAGCGGCAAGGACTACTCCGCCACCTTCACCCCCTCAACGGGCAGCACAGCCAACGGCGTCATCAGCGTGGCCAGCAACAAGTTCAGCGACAGCGCCGGCAACTTCAACCAAGACGGCTCCGACGCCAACAACTTGGTGACCATCACCACCGACACAGCGCTGCCCACCATCGCCATCACCAGCGACAAGAGCAGCCTCAAGGCCGGCCAAACCGCCGCCATCACCTTCACCATCAGCGAATCGGTCAGCGACTTCACCGAAGCCGACGTCGTCGTCAGCGGCGGCGCCTTGACCGACTTCCAGGGCAGCGGCACCACCTACACCGCCACCTTCACACCCACCGCCGGCAGCACCGCCAACGGCAGCATCAGCGTTGCGTCCAACAAATTCACCGACGCCGCAGGCAACGCCAACGCCGACGGCGCTGACGCCAACAACAACCTCACCATCGCGGCTGACACCAACCTGCCCACCATCGCCATCAGCAGCGACAAAACCGCGCTCAAGATCGGCGACACCGCCAACATCACCTTCACCCTGAGCAAGGCCAGCACCGACTTCGCTTCCACCGACGTGCAAGTCACTGGCGGTGTGCTCTCGGGCTTCACAGGCAGCGGCACCAGCTACAGCGCCACCTTCACGCCCACCGCCGGCAGCACTGCCGACAGCGTCATCAGCGTGGCCAGCAACAAGTTCAGCGACAGCGCCGGCAACTTCAACGGCGACGGCTCCGACGCCAACAACACTGTCACCATGCCCACCGACTTGGTCCGCCCCACCATTGCCCTGAGCAGCAGCGCCACATCGCTCAAGGCCGGTGACAGCGCCTCCATCACCTTCACCCTGAGTGAAGCCAGCACCGACTTCACATCGACCGACGTGGCCGTCACCGGGGGCACATTGAGCGGCTTCAGCGGCAGTGGCAAGGACTACACCGCCACCTTCACCCCCACAGCGGGCAGCACCACCAGCGGTGTGGTCAGCGTGGCCAGCAGCAAGTTTGCCGACGCAGCCGGCAACCAAAACGCCGACGGTGCAGACACCAACAACAAAGTCACCCTCACGGTCGACAGCATCACGCCCACCGTGACCGTCACCCGCAGCAGCACCGGCACCGTCAACGCCGCAGGCACCGCCATCACCTTCACCCTGAGCGAGGCCAGCACCGACTTTGCCGAAGAAGACATTGACCTGTCTGGCGGCAGCCTGATCAACTTTGCTGGCAGCGGCAAGAACTACACCGCCACCTTTGTGCCCGACGCCGACACCACCGGCACCATCACCATTGGTGTGGCCAGCGACAAGTTCACCGACGCCGCCGGCAACCTCAACAAAGACACCTACCTGTCTGGCGTCAGTGGCGCCACGCAAGAGAGCAACAACCAGCTCAGCGTCGGCACCGACAGCGTGCTGCCTACCATCAGCATCGCCCGCAACGGCAGCGGCATCGTGGGCAAAAACGGCTCCTTCACCGAAGACATCACCTTCACCCTGAGCGAGGCCAGCACCACCTTTGCGTTGGCTGACATCGATGTCACCGGCGGCACGATGAGCAACTTCCAGGGCAGTGGCACCAGCTACACTGCCACCTTCACGCCCACAGCCGGATCCAGTGGCACCGCCACCATCGGTGTGGCCAGCGACAAGTTCACCGACGCTGCAGGCAACAACAACAAAGACACCTACAAGACAGGTGTCGTCGACACAGTGGAAGAAACCGACAACACGGTCAGCATCGACTTTGACGCGGTTGTGCCAACGCAGACGGTCACCTTCTCCAGCATGACCAAAGACAGCAGCCTGAGCACGGCCAACGCCGACTGGCTGACGGCCGACGGCAGCGCGGGCCGTTTGGTCAGCGGTACGCTCAACTCGCCCCTGCTGGCCGGCGAAGTGGTCAAGGTCTTCAGCAACGGCGTCCTGATTGGCAACGCCACCGTCAACAGCGCAGGAACTGCGTGGGAGATTACAGACACCACTGGTTATGCGGCTGGTTGGACGTACACAGCCAAAGTTGCCAATGGCGGTGGTCAGACAGGCCCTGAATCATCACAAGCGGTCAACTTTGTCGCTGCCAGCACCTTGGCGGCACCGGTCATCACCAGTGTGGGCACGGATGCCGTCTTTACAAGCACGGTGGCTAACAATGGCACCACGGGGGACAACACCCTTGCCGTCAAGGGCACGGGTGCAGCCGGCGCCACGCTGACCCTGTTTGACAACAGCTCTGGCAATGTCGTCAAGAACGGCATCGTGGTGGACAGTGCTGGCAACTGGTCTGCCGACTTGACGGCCACAGAGCTCGCCAATGGCACCCACAACTTCTATGCTTCACAGGTCAACACACAAGGCATGGGCAGTGCCTTGTCCAACCAGTACGCTGTCACTGTGGATGTCAACATGGTCAAGAACGGCAGTTTTGAAGACAACAACAACACGGGCAACTTGACCGTGACTGGTACACAAGTTGTGGGTTGGAACATCACCAGCGGCAGCATGGATCTGACGCCCGAGAATACGAACTATGGCGTTGGTACTTCACCAAATACCACTTGGGGCAAGATGATGCTTGACACGAGTGGTTTGGCCTCGGGCACGATCACCCAAGAAATCACCGGACTGGTGGTTGGCCGTACTTATTCGTGGAGCTTTGCGTATTCCCGCTTCTTTGAGTCGCCCTCAGACACCTTGAAGTTTGATATGACAGGGGCAGAAACCTTGTCACAAAGCTTCACTCCCACGGTGATGTCATGGACAACGGTGGCCAACACCTTTGTGGCCAAGAGCACCACGGTACGCATGACCTTCACCAACGATGTCCAAAGGGGGAGTACGGACCAGGGGGTGCTGATTGACAATGTGACCTTGGCGCCTGTCTTGCCTTATGTCGCAGTCGATGGTTCTTTGACCGCAGGCTCCGGTTTGGGCGGCGTCATCACAACGGGTGATGACAGCAGCCTGAGCTATGTCAATGGCACATTGAATGCATTGGCTGGTAAAGACACCATCACAGCAGCCAGCACAAGTTTGCAAACCACACTGACCTCCGGTAACGGCTTTATCAACGGTGGCGCAGGGGTGGACACCCTCAAGCTGGCCGCTGGTACCAAGCTGGACCTGATTGCATTGACCAACAACCAGACGGTCAAGCCCATCCAGGAAGTGGAAGTCTTTCAGATGCAAGGCAACTCCAGCCTGACCCTGTCGGCCAACGACGTGCTCAGCCTGGGCGGTGCCAACGCCAGCACCATGAGCGCCTTTGCGTTCACGTCCACCAGTGGTGGTGTCGCCAGCACCAGCAGCACCGGCAAGGTGCAGATGGTCATCAACGCAACCACCAGCGATCAACTTAACCTCAAAACACTGGCTACCGATGGTGTAAGAACAAACGGTTTGCTGGGTAATACTGGGTTGGCTGGTGAATGGGTCTTCATGGGCACGACCGCAGTTAATGGCAATACTTACAAGGTCTATAACCACAGCACAACAAATGCACAGGTTCTTAGCACTGTATCGGCCAGTACACAGTCCGCTAGCGTAACGTTTACCAGTATGAGCAAAGACAGTAGTTTGAGCAATGAAAATGCTGACTGGTATACCGCCGACGGCAGTGCAGGTCGTGTTGTATCAGGCACATTGTCTGAGCCATTGCCAAGTGGCAGTGTGGTCAAAATTTTCTCTAACGGTACTTCGCTGGGCAATGCCACAGTCAATGCTGCAGGTACTGCCTGGGAGATCACAGATACGACGGGTTACAGCGCCAATTGGTCTTACCGTGCTGACGTGGTTAACACTAGCGGTGTTGTCACGGGCTCGGCTACGCAGGTTGTCACAACCGACTTCACTGAAGTTCCTCCTGTGATTGTCGGTGTCATGGGGGATTCTGGGAATCCAATGACAAGTTCTGCAGGTTTGACGACGACCAATTTGGTCACAGGGGGTGATAATTTCTCATCTACCAATTGGTCTTCATCGGCTGCAGACGGATTTCCTCCGACCAATTTGGCTACTGACAGCCCTTTGACTACTGCCCCTGTGGGCACCGGCAATGGTTTTGGTGCGATCAGTATCGTGTCAGAACGCGATGGCACATTGTTTGATGCCCAGAATCCTACTGGTATAGGCAGTCTGATTCACATGGCTCAAACCAGCACGATGTCATTGGTTTATGGCCAGAGCTATAAATTTGCCTACGACGGTGCTTGGGTATCTAACAACCCGAATGCCATCAATACAAAATGGGTTTTGTTGGATACCAACAATGTTTTCGTAAAAGAGGTCTCGCCCTGGTACACAACGGGCGGCACAGGTGCAATAGCTGGAGCAGTGCAGTTGACAACTGGCTGGGTTCAGTACGACAGCACTTTTTACAATGATTTGCCTACGGGTAATTACCGGCTGGCGATGGCACTTGACTGTGACAACGTCAATGGTGCTCGCGATATCTGGATGGATCGTATTTATTTGGGCTGGACACCTACCGCAGATACGGTTAAATCCGTGGCGGGTACCGGACAGCCTGGTGACATTGTCTATTTGTATGACAATGCGACCAATAATTTGGTGGGCAGCACCACAGTGGAGGCCAACGGGACATGGTCGATTGTTCCCAGTCCGACTTACACCGGAAGTAACAGTTTTTCGGCCAAAGAGCTTGATCCTTCAGGTAATTTGAGTGCCTTATCGAATGTTTTTACTGTAAATGCTACAGGTACCAATGCCTTGTCAAATGGCAACTTTGATACGGGCAATACTGGCTTTACGTCCACCGGTACCGCTACCGCTGTGGTCAGCGGGGGCTACTTGAATGCGAATAATGCTTTTGAAGTTACATCAAACATTGGCAGCATTCCTGCGAGATCAACATCGCTGAGTCTGGTTAACCAAACTACAAGCAATGCTAATCTGACATGGTCCAAGGCGTTCAGCGGCACAACCGTGCAAAGTCAGATTGACGCGAGCGGCGCGTTGACTAACCCCGATGGGGCTATTACTGGAAACTTCCTGACAGGCTCATTCGTCAGCAGTGGCACGCTATGGGAACAGTCGGTCAGTGTTGTTGCAGGAAAAACTTATAACTTCAAGTTTGACTATATTTCCGGTAACTTCACGACAGAAAAAATGAACATCACCATCGATGGAACGAAGATTCCTTTCGTGACCACCACTTGGGAAAACGGTCATTTCATTGCAACATATGTGGCAACGACCAGTAAATCCATCACCTTGACACTCAAAGGTGACAACACTGCACAAGGAACCAGCGGCGGCGACTACTTCTTGGATAACTTCAGTTTTGCTGAAGCGGCGGCGGCAAACACTTTGACGGCTGGCAGCACAGCACCTGGTACGCCGAGTCCGGATAATCTGACCTATTCTGGCGGTGTGCTGTTTGCAGATGCCAGTAACGACACCATTACAGCCACCACTGCAACACTGCAGACGCTGCTGGGCACAGGTAATAACCTGATCAATGGTGGTTCTGGTGTCGACACACTTAAATTGGCACCAAATACATCACTTGATTTGACGCTGTTGACCAAAAATCAGACGGTCAAAAATATTCAGGAAATCGAAGTGTTCCAGCTACAAGGTGGTTCTATCTTGACGGTGTCTGCCAACGATGTGTTGTCTTTAGGTGGGCCTAATGCCAGCACAATGACCAACTTCGCGTTCAGCAGCACCAGCGGCGGTACCGGCTCGACCAGCAGCACTGGCAAGGTGCAATTGGTGGTCAATGCTACTGCCAGCGATACGGTCAATCTGGACTTTTTGACGCAGGATGGGCTCACGGGTAACGTCGGCTTGGGCGGTGCGTGGACCGACATGGGCACCACCACAGCTAATGGCTTGAGCTACAAGGTTTGGAACCACTCGACCACCCAGGCGCAGATTCTGGTGTCGGCTGCGGCCACGGTCGCCACGGTGGCATCGCCTTTGGCGCTGGACCTCAATGGCGACGGCCTGCACACCCTGAGCCTGGAGCAGGGCGTTCACTTCGACTTGTTGAATGTGGGCTCCACGCAGAAGGTCGGTTGGCTCGACTCGCACGATGGCTGGTTGGCCCTTGACCTGAACGGTGACGGCGTCATTAACTCGGGCTCCGAACTGCTGGGCACCAGCACGCGTTTGCTCGACGGCGCTCTGGCCCGCGACGGCTGGCAAGCCCTGGCCCAGTACGACGCCAATGCCGACGGCATCATCGATGCGCAAGACGTGGTGTTCAAGGACCTGAAAGTCTGGGTCGACGCCAACGGCGACGGCCAGACTGACGCAGGCGAACTGCAGTCGCTGGACAGCCACCAGATCGCATCGATTGACCTGCACCACGACAGCGCACAGGTCAGCCAGAACGGCAACTTGTTGCAAGCGTTCTCCAGCTTCACCACCACCGATGGCCAGACCCATCAGATGGCCGACGCCTGGGTGACCACCCAGCAAGGCCCGATGCTGGACCTGACCAAGGCCATGGACATCACCGGTGCCCAGACGGCCGACGGCAGCACCGTTGCCAACACACTGAAGCTGAACCTCAGCGACGTGATGCAAGCGCCAGTGGCTGCGAACGGACAACACGTGCTGCAAGTCAGCGGCGATGCCAACGACACCGTGCAACTGGTGGACGGCATCAACTGGACCACGGTCACTACAGGTGTCTCGGGCGCCACGCTGAACGCCACCTATGGAGCCGGCTACAACTTCGTGCCCACCGACACCTACAGTCAACTGACCAGCGGTTCCGCGACCCTGTTCATCGACGAAGCCATGACCCGCCACAACGCCTAAGCCCAAACCATCGCGCACAGGGTGCAGCTCCCACACCAGTCCCCCTGTAGGAGCCGCACCCCGTGCGCGATTGCAAGCCAACCCAACACCTCATTGACCATGTACACCCCCGCATCCTCAAGAAGCCAGCTGCAACTGCAACTGCGCCCCGCCGTGCCGGTCTTCAACGACGTGGGCTCCAAAAAAACCCTGTCCGCCAACACCACCTTGATCCCCGAACACCGTGAAGTTCGCAAGCCATCGCTGCTGACCGAACGCAACGAGGCCGAAAAACGCGTCATCAAAGAATCCCTGATGACCGAGCTGGCCGAGTGGATCGAGCACAACCAACTCAAACAAGTCGAAGCCGCCGAAATTCTGGGCGTAGCCCCCCCACGCGTGTCCGACGCCATCAACAAAAAAACCATCAAGTTCACCATCGACGCCCTGGTAGACCTCCTCGCCAAAACCGGCAAACACATCAAAATATCCGTCCGCTAACCCCCATCGCGCACACCCCTACAGAAGCCCATCGCGCACAGGGTGCAGCTCCCACAAAAGACCAGCTCCCCCTTGTGGGAGCCGCACCCCGTGCGCGATTTGCCTGCGGACCACCGCCGCCTGAAAACCATCGCGCACAGGGTGCAGCTCCTACAAAAGACCAGCTCCCTCTTGTGGGAGCCGCACCCTGTGCGCGATTGGGTGTGCTGGCATGAAATCCCATAGAATCCAAAAATGCACTCTGCCATCGCTCAACATACAAATGCAATCACCAGCATTTGCCAGCGCTTTCACATCAAGCGCCTGGATGTGTTCGGCTCGGCAGCTCGCGCAAATGACTTTATTCCAGACACCAGCGACGCTGATTTCCTGGTTGAATTTGCTGCGGATGCCCAGCCAGGATTGCAAAACTTTTTTGATGCCAAGGCCGCACTTGAAACCGTTTTAGGACGAGAGGTCGATTTGATCGAGTCCGGCTCTATCAAAAACCCCTTTGTGCTGGCATCGATCAATGCGCATAAAGAGTCAGTTTATGCAGCGTGATCCAAGGGCATTATTGCTGGGATGCCCCCGATCTGACCCCTTGTAGGAGCCGCACCCCGTGCGCGATGTGCCTGCAGACCACCGCCTCCTGAAAACCAATCGCGCACAGGGTGCAGCTCCCACAAAAGACCAGACCCCTGTAGTAGCCGCACCCCGTGCGCGATGTGCCTGCGAACCACAGCCTCCTGAAAACCATCGCGCACAGGGTGCAGCTCCCACAAAAGACCAGCACCCCTTGTAGGAGCCGCACCCCGTGCGCGATTTGCCTGCAGACCACCGCCCCTGAAAACCATCGCGCACAGGGTGCGGCTCCTACAGAAGTCCATCGCGCACAGGGTGCGGCTCCTAC
>JACCDQ010606787.1_pt1 | contig 17453 bp, 17 predicted proteins | sample 7446031 | NCBI WGS metagenome assembly JACCDQ01 (sample SAMN15323442, study PRJNA562643) | freshwater metagenome | isolation source: river surface water | place: USA:Blue River Watershed | collected 2017-08-17
ACGATCGCCGACGCACGCTTCATCACCGGCTCCCAGTTCGGGTCGGTCATGTCGGCCACCAGCACGTCGCCCGGCTGCACACGTTCCATCTCTTCCGGATCCTTGATCACGCGGACCGGACCGGCACCGATCTTCTGGCCGATCGCACGACCCGACGTCAGCACAGTGCCCGAGCCCTTGAGCTTGAAGCGCTGCTGCGCATCGCCATGCTTCTGCTGCGACTTCACAGTCTCCGGACGCGCCTGCAGGATGTACAGCTTGCCGTCGCGGCCGTCCTTGCCCCACTCGATATCCATCGGGCGGCCATAGTGCTTCTCAATGATGACCGCATAGGTCGCCAGCTCGGCGATCTCGGCATCAGTCAGCGAATAGCGGTTGCGCAGTTCGATCGGCACGTCGACGGTGCGCACCGAGCGACCGGCCTTCGCCTCGCCGGTGAATTCCATCTTGATCAGCTTGGAGCCAATGTTCTTGCGGATGATCGGCAGCTTGCCTTGCGCGAGCATCGGCTTGTGCACATAGAACTCATCCGGGTTGACCGCGCCCTGCACCACGGTCTCGCCGAGGCCGTAGCTCGACGTGATGAACACCACGTCCTGGAAGCCGGACTCGGTATCGATCGTGAACATCACGCCGGCCGCGCCAAGGTCGGAGCGGACCATGCGCTGCACGCCGGCCGACAGCGCGACTTCACTGTGCGTGAAGCCCTTGTGCACGCGATACGAGATCGCGCGGTCGTTGTACAGCGACGCGAACACATGCTTCATCGCCTCGAGCACGTTGTCGATGCCGACCACGTTCAGGAAAGTCTCTTGCTGGCCGGCGAAAGATGCGTCGGGCAGGTCTTCGGCGGTCGCGGACGAACGCACGGCGAACGACACCTCGCTGGCCGAATTGTCGACCAGCTGGTGATAGAACTCCGTGATTTCCTGCTGCAGGCGCGGCTGGAAAGGCGTATCGATGATCCACTGGCGAATCTCTGCGCCGGCCGCAGCCAGTGCGCGCACGTCGTCGATATCAAGCGTCGCGAGCCGGTCAGCGATGCGGTCAGCCAGCGATTGGCCGCCCGGAACGCTGTACGACAGGAAGTCGCGGAAGGCCTGTGCGGTGGTCGCAAAGCCGCCCGGGACACGCACGCCCGCATGCGCGAGCTGGCTGATCATCTCGCCAAGCGACGCGTTTTTGCCGCCGACGGACTCGACGTCCGTCATGCGCAGGTTTTCGAACGAAACGACGTAAGCCGCCCCTGAATCAGGGGCCTGGTGAACCCCCGCGGATTGTGGGTTGGACATGACTACCTCTTTGATGGTGGGAAACCGGGATGCGCGACGCGGGCGTACGGAGAGTGCTGTGCTCGCAGTGTCTGACGTGCATGACTCGATCCATCTTTGATTGTCCGGGGGACAGGCCGCGTGGGAAAATAAGCAATGGGCGCCATTTTAACCGCCGCCAATCGCTTTTGGCCGGGTTTCCCTGATTTTTTGCGTTGTTTCTTTATAAATTCTCATGCACAGCTCCTCACCCACCAGCACATCAGGTTTCGACCGCACGGTTTTCTTCGTATCGGACGGCACTGGCATTACTGCGGAAACTTTCGGACATTCGGTGCTGACGCAGTTCGACCTGCGTTTCAGGCAGATCCGCCTGCCGTTCATCGATTCGGTGGACAAGGCGCATGACGCGGCGCGGCGCATCAACGAGAGCTTCGAGAGCGAGGGCAAGCGGCCGATCGTGTTTTCGACGCTGGTGAAATCGGAGCTTCAGAGCATCATCCGGCGAGCGGCCGGGATGCACATGGACCTGATCCAGACCTTCGTCGACCCCCTGGAGCAGGAGCTCGGCACCAAGTCCACGCACACCATCGGGCGCAGCCATAACATCGCGGATTCGGGCGACTACAAGAACCGCATCGAGGCAATCAACTTCTCGCTTGCGCATGATGACGGCCAGTCACACAAGAACCTGTCGGCTGCCGATGTGATCCTGGTCGGCGTGTCCCGCTCGGGCAAGACGCCGACGAGCCTGTACCTCGCGATGCAATACGGTATCAAGGCAGCCAACTATCCGCTGATTCCGGACGACTTCGAGCGCGGTGCACTGCCGAGCGGGCTGCTGCCTTTCCGCAGCAAGATTTTCGGGCTGTCGATTGCCCCGGACCGCCTGTCCGAGGTCAGGAACGAACGCCGGCCCGGCAGCAAATATGCGTCGCTGGAAAACTGCCGCTACGAAGTCAACGAAGCAGAGCGGATGATGCAGCGCGAAGGCATCCGCTGGGTGTCGACGACAGTGAAGTCGATCGAGGAAATCGCCACGCTGATCCTGCATGAACTGAAGCTGGAGAAACGCTCGTTCTGAGCGCCCGCGCTGGCGACGGCCATCGTCGCCGGCTGCGCTGAGAAAAATCAAATGCCGCGCAGGAACGATGTCGCGCGCCTCAAGACTCACGGAGAATGAACCCGTTCTCCGTCGGAGGTGTTGATGGATTTCCTGATCGTCGAAATTCTGCTGTGGCTCGGCTTCGCGCTGCTCATCTGGGCACTGCGCGACAGCCTGATACAAATCGAAAACGAATTCGAACTTCGGGGACCGCCGCCCGCCTCAGCAGCAAAGGAGCAGCCGGTCAGCGCCAGCCGGCCGCAGCAGCTGATCGATCCGATCGGCCATTACCGCGGGCGCACGATCCATGATTACGCCATCATCGATGGCCGCCCCTACCGCTTTGCCTATATTTGCCCGTGGACGCAGTCCGGGCGCCTCGACAGCGAAAAACGATGGGTGTCGCCCGGCCTGGTCTATGTCGAATGTGCGACGCCCGACGGCGAGGGCTGCAACCGCGGCTAGGCCGCGCCTAACCGGCGGCCGCTTGCTGCCGCCGCTGCTCAAACAGGCACACTGCGACGCTCGCGGCAACATTGAGCGACTCGACTGCGGGCCGCTGCGGAATTGTCAGCTGCATGCTGGCACGGGCGAGCAAATCCGGCGATACGCCACGCCCTTCATGCCCGAACAGCCAGGCCACCGGCTCCGACAGGTCGGCCTGGTAAATCGATTGCGCCGCATGCGGGCTGGTCGCAATCACGGGCACCGATGCCGACTCCAGCAAGGTGCCAAGTTCGATATCCTCGATCACATCCAGCACGAAATGCGCGCCCATACCGGCGCGCAGCACTTTGGGCGACCAGGCTGCAACGCAGGCCGGGCTGCAAAACACGCGTGGTACGCCGGCCGCCGCCGCAGTACGCAGGATGGAGCCAAGGTTGCCCGGATCCTGCAAGCCGTCGAGCAGCAGCGCCGGGCCGTCAAGAACGGCCTCTGAAGCTTGCGGCACGGGTACCACGAACAGCAGCGCCACACCATGCTCGACCTGGCTCAGCGGTGCGAACAGGGCATCTGGCAGCAGCAGGCAATCCGCACCCGCCCCTTCGCATTGCGCCAGCACCGCGGACACTTCGGGGTGCGCCCGCATGCCCTCGCCGGCTACGCAAAGCGCCGGCGCACCCCGGTGCTGCAACCAGGCCTGGCACAGATGCACACCATCGAGCAAGGTCAGGCCGGCCTTGCGGCGCGCCTGCGAACTGGTGGCGAGTTGCTTCAACTGCTTGTATTGCGGGTTCTCGCGCGACGTGATGCTGCGCAGGCTCATCGCTGCCCTCCTCCTTCCAGCACCGCGCGCACTGGCGCGTAGGATCGCCGGTGCTCGGGCGTCACGCCATGGGCACGCAGCCGCTCGAGGTGCAGCGCGGTCGGATAGCCTTTGTGCCGGTCGAATGCATAGTCCGGATATTGGGCATGCATGTCGACGAGCACGGCATCGCGCGCGGTTTTCGCGAGTATGGAAGCCGCAGAGATTTCGGCGACCAGGTCATCGCCCTTGACGATCGCTTCGCAGCGCACATGCATCGTCGGACAGCGATTGCCGTCGATCAGCGCGAGCGTCGGTCGGACTTCCAGCGCTTCGACCGCCCGGCGCATCGCCAGCATCGTCGCATTGAGGATGTTCAGTTCGTCGATCTCAGCGGCGGTGCAATGGGCAACGGCCCATGCCAGTGCATCACGTTTTATTTGCAAAGCCAGCGCGTCGCGGCGCGCCTCGCTGAGCTTTTTCGAGTCGCGTAGTCCCGGAATCGGCCGTGCCGGATCGAGGATAACCGCTGCCGCGAACACGGGACCCGCAAGCGGACCGCGCCCGGCCTCGTCGACGCCGCAGATGAGATCGCGCGCGCGATCGAACAGCGCGAGCTGGGAAGTCACATCAGAGCTGGCCATGCTGGGACAGCAATTCCATCACCGCGTGCGCACTTTGCGATGCCGTGTTGCGCATCAGGTCATGATGCATGTCGACGAAGCGCCGACGCAGACGCTGACGGTTCTGGTCATTCGACAGCTGCGCCCACAGCGCTGAGGACAAGCCGGCCGGCGTCGCGCGGTCTTGCAGCAGTTCGGGCACCAGGAATTCACGCGCCATGATGTTCGGCAGCCCGACCCAGGGCTGGTAGGCCATCAGTCGCAGGATCTGCCAGCTGGCCGGATTCATCCGGTAGCTGATGACCATCGGCTTCTTGAACAGCGCGACTTCGAGCGTCGCCGTGCCGCTCGCCACCAGCGCCGCGTCACAGGCCGCGATGGCCTCGTGCGAGCGCCCGGGGCTCACGATGACCGACAGCTTCTTCAGCTCGGGGCCGACCAGCTGCTCGAAATAGGCGCGCTGCGTGTCACCGGCCATCGGCACCACGAACTGAAGTTTCGGGTCGCGCTTTTTCAGCTGTGCCGCGGTCTCGATGAAGACGCGCGAATTGTATTTCAGCTCCGACATCCGGCTGCCGGGCAGGATGGTGACGACGCGTGCATCGCGCTCGATGCCGAGCGCATCGCGCGCCGCATCCTGGTCGGGATCCATCGGGATCACCTCGGCCAGCGGATGACCGACATAGGTCACCGGAATGTCCGCCTTGCGGTAGATCGCCTCTTCAAACGGGAAGATCACCAGCATGTGCGACACCGCGCGCGCAATCTTCTTGATGCGACCACGGCGCCAGGCCCAGATCGACGGGCTGACGAAATGCAGCGTCGGCACCCCGGCCTGCTTCAGTGCGATTTCGAGGTCGAGGTTGAAGTCGGGCGCGTCGACGCCGATGAACGCGCCTGGCCGCTCGGCCAGCAGGCGATCGCGCAGCTCGTCGCGCATCGCCTTCAATTCGCGATAGTGCGACAGGACTTCGAACAGTCCGCGTACCGCAAGCTTCTCCATCGGATAGTCGGACTCGAAGCCAAACTCGGACATCGCCCGACCGCCGATCCCGTGGATCCGGGCGTCGGGCAGCATCGGCCTCAGTCCGGACAGCAGGCGTGCGGCCAGCAGGTCGCCGGACGCTTCGCCAGCCACCATCGCCAGCGACAGCTCAGCGGACGATGCCACGACTGACGTTCTCCAGGAATTCACGCAGGGTACGGAAATGTTGTGCGACCGCCGGCTGCGCCTGCTCCTCGGCGGCCAGCGCGACCTTTGCTTCGTCGAGTGTCAGCCCTGACTTGTAGATCAGCTTGTATGCATGGCGGATCGCATTGATTTCGTCGCGCGAGAAGCCGCGCCGCTTCAGTCCTTCGATATTCAGGCCATGCACTGCAGCCGGGTTGCCGTTGAGGATCACGAACGGCGGTACATCCTGTGTCAGGCTGGTGAACATGCCGAGCATGGCATGGGCACCGATCTTGCAGAACTGATGCACGCCCGAGTGCCCCCCGAGGATCGCCCAGTCGCCGACATGCACATGGCCGGCAAGCTGCGCATTGTTGGCCATGATCGTGTGGTTCCCGACCACGCAATCATGCGCAAGGTGCACATAGGCCATGATCCAGTTGTCATTGCCGAGCCGGGTCACGCCGGCGTCCTGGGCGGTGCCGCGATTGAAGGTGCAGAACTCGCGTACGGTGTTGCGGTCGCCGATCTCAAGCCGGGTCGGTTCGCCCGCGTACTTCTTGTCCTGCGGCGCAGCGCCGATTGATGAGAACTGGAAGAAGGTGTTGTCGCAACCGATGGTCGTGTGGCCCTCGATCACCACATGCGGACCGATGCGGGTGCCGGCACCGATCTTCACGTCAGGCCCCACCATCGAGTACGGGCCGATCTCCACGGTGGAGTCGAGCTCGGCCGCCGGGTCGACGATGGCGGTGGGATGAATCTTTGCCATGCTCAGCGAGCCGCTTCGGGTTCGGCGATGCTGCGCATCGTGCACATCAGTTCAGCTTCGACGGCGAGCTGCTCGTCCACCATCGCCTTGGCCTGGAACTTCCAGATGCCGCGCGACTGGCGCAGGATCTCGACTTCCATGCGCAGCTGGTCGCCCGGTTCCACCGGACGCTTGAAGCGAGCGCCGTCGATGCCGACGAAATACACGACGGCATTGTCGTCAGGTTTCTGCCCCATCGTCAGGAAGGCCAGCAGCGCAGCCGATTGCGCCAGCGCCTCGATCATCAGTACGCCGGGCATCACCGGCTTGTGCGGGAAATGGCCGTTGAAAAATTCTTCGTTGATGGTGACGTTCTTGATCGCGGTGATGCGCTTGCCCTCTTCCCAGTCGAGCACGCGGTCGACCAGCAGCAGCGGGTAACGGTGCGGCAGGTATTCCTTGATCTGGTTGATGTCGAGGCTTTTCATTGTCGTGTTTGCCTAATCTCGGGAGTTTGAATGCTTGTCGGCGCTCAGTTGCCTGATCGCCTTTTCCAGGTCACGCACCCGATCGCGCATCGCGTCGAGCTGGCGGACCACGGCGGCCGTCTTCTCCCAGTCCGCGTTTTTCGCGAGAGGGTAGAAACCGGTGTACTGGCCAGGCTCGGAAATCGAGCGCGAGACCAGGCTGCCGGATGAAATGTGAACGTTGTCGGCGATCGTCAGATGTCCGAGCACCATGGCCGCACCGCCGAAGGTGCAGTGGCGCCCGATCTTTGCGCTGCCGGCGACACCGACGCAGCCGGCCATCGCAGTATGCGCGCCGATCACGCAGTTGTGGCCGATCTGGATCTGGTTGTCGAGCTTGACGCCGTCCTCGATCACGGTATGGTCCAGCGCGCCGCGATCAACGGTCGTATTGGCGCCGACCTCGACATCATCGCCGATGCGCACGCCGCCGGTTTGCGGGATCTTGATCCAGCGCCCGCGGTCGTTCGCGAATCCGAAGCCATCACCACCGATCACTGCGCCGGACTGCACGATGCCGCGCTCGCCGATCTGGCAATCATCGAGGAAACTGACATTCGGATGGAACAGCGTATGCGCACCGACCCGCGCACGACGACCAATATGGCAGCCCGTGCCGATGACGCAATGCTCGCCGATCACGGCCTCGGCCGCTATCGTGACGCAAGGCCCGACCGTTGCCGTAGCGGCGACCACAGCCGACGGATCGATGACCGCAGACGGATGAATGCCCGGAACCATGGGTGGCGCCAGCAGTGCGACGTAGTACTGTGCCGCTCGGGCGAAATAAGCGTACGGGTTGTCGCTGATCACCCGCGCGCCAGCGTAGCCGGCCAGCTTTTCATGCTCGGCGCGCGACAGGATCAACGCACCGGCAGCGGTCTTCGCCGCTTGCGTGCGCAGCTTCGGGTTGGACAGGAAGGTAATCTGCTGCGGACCGGCCGCCTCCAGCGGCGCGATGCCGGTGATTGCGAGTTCGGGGTCGCCGATCAGTTCCCCGCCCAGGCTGCCGACCAAGTCGCCCAGTCGAGTGCTCATCGGGACGGTCCTGGCTTTACTTGTTCAGTGCCTTCAGCACTTTGTCGGTGATGTCAATACGCGGGCTGAAATACACCGCTTCCTGGAAGACGATGTCGTATTTCTCGGCCTCTGCCAGCTGCTTGATCACCTTGTTGGCCTTTTCAAGCACGGCTGCAAGTTCCTCATTGCGGCGCTGGTTAAGGTCTTCGCGGAACTCGCGCTGGCGGCGCTGGAAATCCTTGTCCATCTCGGCCAGTTCTTTCTGGCGCTTTGCGCGCTCGCTGTCGGACAGCACCGGCCCATCCTTGTCCAGCCGCTCGGCGACCGATTTGACTTTGCCTGCCAGTTCCTGAAGATCCTTCTCGCGCTTCGAAAATTCTTGCTCAAGCTTGGCCGTGGCCGCTTTCGCCGGTGCCGCTTCGCGGAAGATGCGTTCCGTGCTGACGAAACCGATCTTCACTTCCTGTGCTGCCGCCTGCACTGACAGACCTGTCGCCAACGACAGGAGCAGCGCGATGCGGGTTGCTTTTTTGAATACAGACTTCAATTGCTTCTCCGTAGAGCAAATTTTGATTATGCCATCAGGCATCAGAAACCGGTGCCCAGCTGGAACTGGAAGCGCTGCACGTAGTCACCCGGTTTGGCATTCATCGGATAGCCGAGCGATAGCTTTAGCGGTCCGACCGGCGAGATCCACGAAATGCCGATGCCGGTGCTGTAGCGAAGGTCGCCCAGGCGAATAGGCTCCGGCGTCACCGGATCCTTCGGGTTCCAGACCTGGCCCGCATCGAAGAAGGTGAACCAGCGCAGGCTGCGATCGACGCCCGTGCCCGGGAACGGGAACTGCAGTTCCGCGTTCATGATGAGACGCGCCGAGCCACCGATGGGCAGCCGGTAATTGCTGTCGGTCGGACGGGTGCCGCTGACGTTCAGCGAGCCGGCCGAGAAGCCGCGCACCGAGCCGATACCGCCGGCATAGAAGTTCTTGAAGATCGGGTAAGGATCACCAGACAGGCCAGCGCCATAGTTGACCTCGCCGTTCACAGCCAGCGTCGTGTAGGAAGTCAGCGGCCAGAAATACTGGTCCTGGTAGGAGGCACGGTAGTAGCGCGACGTGCCGGCACCGGACACTTCGAGGTTCGCGCGGCGATAGCGCCCCTTGGTCGGGATCAGCGCGCTGTCGCGGTTGTCACGCTGCCATGCGGCCGTCAGCGGAAGCGAGGTCGTATGCGCAGCACCGACACCGGAATTCGGATCCGTCGAGTCAAAGGTCTGGCCATTGTTCTCGGCGACGAAGCGACGGTAACGTTCCGGGCTGATGCTGAAGGTGTCGACGGTCGTGTCTTCGAGGCCGGCGCCGAAGAACACGCGATCATATTCGGTAAACGGAACGCCGAAATTCACGGTCGCGCCCTTGGTCACCACACGGTAGTCGATCGAGGTCAGGTAGATCGGCGGGCGCGACGTGCGCAGGAAGACGTCGATCGTGCGGCTGACGCCGTCCTCGGTGAAATACGGGTTCGTGTGGCTGAGCGCAATCGTGCGGTACACCTTGCTGGTATTGACGTTGATGCCGATGTTGTTGCCCGAGCCAAAAGCATTGGCCTGGTTGATCGAGCCGGTCAGCGTGAGCTTTTCCGCGCTGGAGAAACCGGCACCGACCATGATGGCTCCGGTCGGCTTCTCGGTGACTTTGACGTCGAGGTCCACCTGGTCCGGAACGCCGGGAATTTCAACGGTATCGACCGCCGTGTCGGTGAAGAAGCCGAGGCGGCCAAGGCGATCGCGCGACAGGCGGATCTTGTCGCCGTCATACCAGGCGCTCTCCAGTTGCCGGAATTCGCGGCGGATCACGTCGTCCCGCGTACGGTCGTTGCCGCCGATGTTGATCTGGCGAACGTACACGCGCTTGCCGGGATCGACGAAGATCGTGAACGCGACTTCCGCCTTGTCGCGATTGATGTCGGGCACGGCGTTCACGTTCGCAAACGCATAGCCGAACACGCCCATGCGCTCGCTGATCTTCTTCGTGCTCTCGTTCATCTTCTCGCCGGAGTAGGCGTCGCCCGCCTTCAGCGTCACCAGGGAGGACAATTCCTGTTCGCGGCCGAGCATGTCGCCTTCGAGCTTGATGCCGGTGACCGTGTACTTCTTGCCCTCGGTGATATTGATGGTGATGTAGATGTCCTTCTTGTCCGGCGAGATCGACACCTGCGTCGATTCGATCTGCACCTCGAGGTAGCCGCGGTTCAGGTAGAACGAGCGCAGCGTCTCGATATCGCCGGCCAGTTTTTGCTTCGAGTACTGGTCGGCCTTCGAATACCAGGTGAACCAGCCGGAGGTCGACAGCTTGATCTGGTCGCGCAGTTCGTCTTCCTTGAACGCCTTGTTGCCGATGATGCGGATCTGCTTGATGCGCGCGATCTCGCCTTCGTCGACGACGAAACTGACGTTCACGCGGTTGCGCTCGATCGGCGTGATCGTGGTGGTGATCTGCACGCCATACAGGCCGCGCGACAGGTATTGACGCTTGAGCTCCTGCTCCGCGCGGTCGACCAGCGATTTGTCGAGGATGCGGGATTCGCCGAGACCCAATTCCTTCAGTGACTTTCGCAACTGGTCCTTGTCGAATTCCTTCACACCGGTGAAGTCGACGCTGGCGATCGCGGGCCGCTCTTCCACGGCCACCACCAGCACGTCGCCCTCGGCTTCGATGCGCACGTCCTTGAAGAAACCGGTCGCATACAAGGCCTTGATCGCGCTGGCGGCCTTTTCATCGTTGAAGGTGTCGCCGACACGAACCGGGAGGTAGCTGAATACCGTACCGGCTTCGGTGCGCTGGATGCCCTCGATACGGATGTCCCTGACAGTGAACGGCTCGATAGCCATCGCATGGCCCGCGATGGCGGAAAAGGCAGCAACGGCAATCAGGCGGGGAATGAAAGGCAGCGCGTGGCGCTCGGGATCGAAGTTCATCAAATGAATGTCTGGTTGGTCGGGCGTGGAGGCTAGCCGATCAGGCGAACGATGTCGTTGAACACCGCAACCATCATCAGCGCCATCAGCACGCCGATGCCGGCACGCTGCGCGATCATACCGATACGCTCCGGCACTGGCCGCCCGGAAAAAAGTTCCAGCGCATAATACAACAAATGCCCCCCATCAAGAACGGGTATGGGCAGCAGGTTCATGACCCCGAGGCTGATGCTGACGAAGGCCATGAACGACAGAAAACTGATCCAGCCGACACGCGCCGTCTGGCCGGCGTAATCCGCAATCGTGATCGGCCCGGTGATGTTCTTCAGCGATGCCTCGCCGGTTAGCATCTTGCCAAGCATCTTCAGCGTCATGACGCTGGTGTCCCAGGTCTTGCGCGTTGCGCGCGCCAGCGATTCGATCGGGCCGGACTGTACCGTCACAGTGGCCGACGACAGGTCGACCTGCGCGCGGATGCGGCCGACAGTGCGTGCGCCCTCCTGCTCGGCACGCGGCGTGACCGTCGCGCTGAACGGCGCACCTTCTCGTAAGACCTCCAGCTTCAGCGCCCGGCCGGGAGACGCCTGCATGCGCAGGATGAAGTCGCGCGCGTCCTGAACAGGGGCACCCTCGACACTGATGATTTCATCACCGGCACGGAGCCCGGCCTCGGCAGCCGGCCCCCCGGTCAGTATCTCGCCCAGCCTGGCTGGCGGTCGCGCCAGATCCACGCCGAGCCGGTCGAAGAGTTCGCTGTCGAGGTCTTCGGCTTTTACCGATTGCGTCGGCAATGTCGCCTGTTCGAGCGCCTGGCTGCCCGACGGCAAAGCGCGCTCCAGCGACAATCGCGCCGGCTGCTGCCGCAATGCCGATTGCAGCAAGGCCCAGCGCAGTTCGGGCCAGGAACGGACAGCCTCGCCGTTCACCTCGGTGATCAGGTCGCCGCTACGCAGCCCCGCTTGCGCCGCCATGCTGTTGGCCGTCACCGCGACGCGCGCCGCCGGCTCAGGCATACCGTGCATGTAGAGCGCTGCAAGGATCGCAATCGCCAGCAGGAAGTTCGCGACCGGCCCCGCAGCGACGATCGCAATTCGCTTCCAGACGGACTGCCGCGTGAACTCGCGCGGAAGATCCTGCTCCGGAATGACGCCGATCTCTTCATCGCGCGCATCGAGCATTTTCACGTAACCGCCGAGCGGCAGCGCCGACAACGCCCATTCGGTGCGATCGGCACCGAGGCGGCGCGACCAGACGATCTTCCCCATGCCGACGGAGAAGCGCAGCACTTTCACGCCGCACCAGCGTGCAACGAGGTAGTGCCCCAGTTCGTGGAAGATGACCAGTACGCCGATGACTACGGCGAAGGCCAATATCGTCTGCAGCAAGGCCATAACTGGCTCCGTAAGACTCAGGCGTTCATCATTGCGTGCGCGCGCTCGCGCGCCGCGCGATCCTGCTCGAGCAGCCCGTCGAGGCCGTCGATGGCGACCGACGGCAGGCTGTCGAGGACATCGGCGATCAATTCCGGAATCCGGCGGAAACCGATCCTGCGCTCGAGAAAGGCTTCGACCGCGACCTCATTGGCTGCGTTCAATACCGTCGCTGCACTTCCGCCAGCCCTCAGTGCGTCGAAAGCCAGCTTCAGGCAAGGGAAACGGTCAAAGTCGGGCTGGCGGAAATCGAGTTGCGCAATGCGGGCGAGATCGATTGCATCGACACCGGAGTCGATCCGCTCCGGATAAGCGAGCGCGTGCGCGATCGGCGTGCGCATGTCCGGGTTGCCCAGCTGCGCCAGTACCGAGCCATCCGCATACGCGACCATCGAATGGATCACGCTCTGCGGATGGATAACGACTTCAATCTGCTCCGGCGGCACACCAAACAGCCAGTGCGCCTCGATGACCTCGAGGCCCTTGTTCATCATCGTCGCCGAATCGACAGAAATCTTGCGGCCCATGCTCCAGTTCGGATGCGCGACCGCCTGTTCCGGCGTGACCTCCGCCAGTGTCGACAGCTCGCGGTCGAGGAAGGGGCCGCCGGACGCAGTCAGCAAGATCTTGCGTATGCCATGATCCTGCGGCACGCGCTGATAGCCAAGCGGCAGGCACTGGAAGATCGCGTTGTGCTCGCTGTCGATCGGCAGCAGGATGGCGCCGCTGGCAGCAATGGCCTCCATGAAGATCGGGCCGGAGATGACCAGCGCTTCCTTGTTCGCCAGCAGCACCTTCTTGCCGGCCTGCGCCGCAGCCAGTGTCGGCTTCAGGCCGGCGGCACCAACGATCGCAGCCATCACGGTCGTACAGCCCGCACCGCTTGCCGCTTCGCACAAGGCCGCCTCGCCGTACGCAACCTCGATGCCGGGCGCATGCGGCCGCAACAGCGCGGACAAATGTTCGGCCGCGGCTGCGCTGCCAACAACCGCCAGCTCGGGGCGGAATTTCACGCACTGCTCTGCCAGCACCTCCACCCGCGTATGCCCGGTCAGTGCATGGATGCGATAGCGATCAGGATGACGGGCGACGACGTCTAGCGTAGAGACACCGATCGAGCCGGTGGAACCAAGGATGGTGATTGATTGCATTCGGGGAGTTTACCGGAGCGGCGACGGCAATTGCGCGGCCAGCAGGAAAGCGAGGGGCATGGTTGGAATCAGCGCATCGATGCGGTCGAGCACGCCGCCGTGCCCGGGCAGCAGCGCGCTGCTGTCCTTGAAGCCCGCGCGCCGCTTCATCATCGATTCGAACAGGTCGCCGACCACACTGGCCGCGACCATCACGCACATCAGCAGCGCCCACAACGGCCAGCCGAAGCGCGCCAGCAGCTGGGCCGGAAAACTGTCGGCGAGCGCCGGCAATCTGGCTACCAGCGCGGCCAGCACCAGTACCGCAGCCATGCCACCGGCCACACCTTCCCAGGTCTTTCCGGGCGAGATGTTCGGCGCCAGCTTGTGCCGGCCGAACGCACGGCCGGCGAAATACGCACCGATATCGGCGATCCAGACCACGGCCATCGCCGATACGAGGAACAGCACCGAACGCTGCCACAAGCCAGCGATCGCTACGAAACATCCGAGCAGCGCGATCAGGTAGACGACGGTAAACAGGGAGCCGCGCGCGCCGGCCGTCGGCGGCAGGCCGACCTTCAACGCAGGAACGAAGCGAAGCGCCCACAGCATCACGCACAGCGCTGCCAGCGGAACCCATTCACCGCTGGCGCGATCGGCCAGCCAGGGCAATATGACCGCGGCCAGCACCGCGAGCGGCAACGCGCGGCGAACGCCGAACAGGCGCAGCGCTTCCCAGCAGGCCGCGCCGAAAAACAATGCAAGCGTCAGGTGGAAGGCCAGCAGCGAGCCGGAGCCGAGCACGGCGGCCAGCAGCAACAGCAGCACGACGGCCGTGATCACGCGCTGGCGCAGCATCAGGAAGCCTTCCTGACGTCGAGCAGTTGCGCGCTGGTGCGACCGAAGCGGCGCTCGCGCTTCTGGTAGGAAGCGATCGCCTCGTCGAGCGACTCGGCGCTGAAGTCAGGCCAGAAGGTATCGGTGAAATACAGCTCGGTATAGGCCAGCTGCCAGAGCAGGAAATTCGAGATCCGCTGCTCGCCGCCAGTGCGGATGAACAGGTCAGGCTCCGGCGCATAGGCCATCGCCAGGTAAGGCGCGAGATCGCTCTCGGTGTATTCGGCCAGCCCCGGCCGCGCGGCCAGCAGGCGGTTCATTGCCTGCAGCAAGTCCCAGCGTCCACCGTAGTTCGCGCAAATCGTCAGCGTCAGGCGAGTATTGCCAGCGGTCTTTTCTTCCGCGTCGCGGATCTGCTGCTGCAAGCGCGCGTCGAAGCGCGACAGGTCACCGACAACCTTCACGCGGATGCCGTTGCCGTGCATTTTTCCGACCTCGCGCTCGAGCGCGGTGGAGAAAAGCTTCATCAGCACCGACACTTCGTCCGGCGGGCGGCGCCAGTTCTCGGAGCTGAATGCGAACAGCGTCAGGTAGGAGATGCCGCGCTCTATGCAGGCCCTGACGACGCTGCGCACCGCCTCGACTCCCTTCGCATGACCGGCGACGCGTGGCAGGTAGCGCGAGGTCGCCCAGCGGCCGTTACCGTCCATGATGATCGCGACGTGCGATGGCACCAGCGAGGTTTCGGGAATCTGTAGGGTGGAACTTGGTTGGCTCATTGCAGCGTGCGCGTGGAAGTGAACGTAAAAAACGGGGCACGGCCCCGTTGCTTACACCGTCATCACTTCCTTCTCTTTTTCGGCGACCAGCTTGTCGACTTCGGCGACGAACTTGTCGGTCAGCTTCTGCACCTCGTCCTGCGTGCGGCGCTCGTCGTCTTCCGAAATTGCCTTGTCCTTCAACAGCTTCTTCAGGCCTTCGTTGGCGTCGCGGCGGATGTTGCGGACCGCGATCTTCGCGTCTTCGGCCTCACCCTTGACCAGCTTGACCATCTCCTTGCGGCGTTCTTCGGTCAGCGGCGGCGTCGGCACGCGGATCAGTTCGCCAACCGTGGCCGGATTCAGGCCGAGGTCGGAGTCGCGGATCGCCTTTTCGATCGCCGACAGCATTTTCTTTTCCCACGGCTGGACGCCGATCGTGCGAGCGTCGATCAGGGTAATGTTCGCCACCTGGCTGATCTGGGTCGGCGTACCGTAGTAGTCGACGGTGACGTGATCGAGGATGCCGGTGTGCGCGCGCCCGGTACGGACCTTCGCGAGGTTGGCCTTGAGCGTCTCGATCGACTTCTGCATCTTCTGCTCGGTGTTTTTCTTGACGTCAGCGATCGTCATGCTGCTCTCCTGTGAATCTTCGGATAGGGGTTCAAACGTGGACCAGCGTGCCCTCGTCTTCGCCGAGCACCACGGCCTTGAGAGCGCCGGGCTTGACGATCGAGAATACGCGGATCGGCAATTTCTGGTCGCGGCACAGCGCAAATGCAGTCGCATCCATCACCTGCAGCCGCTTCGCGATCGCCTCGTCGAAGCTGATCGTGGAATAACGGGTCGCCGCCGGGTCCTTCTTCGGGTCGGCGCTGTAGATGCCGTCGACCTTGGTCGCCTTCAGCACCACTTCTGCGCCGATCTCGGCACCGCGCAGCGCTGCCGCCGTGTCGGTGGTGAAGAACGGGTTGCCGGTGCCGGCGGCGAACACGACGATCTTGCCCTCTTCGAGGTACTGCAGTGCCTTGGGCCGCACGTACGGCTCGACGACCTGTTCGATCGCGATCGCCGACATGACCCGTGCAGTGAGGCCGGCCTGCCGCATTGCGTCGGCCAGCGCCAGCGAGTTCATCACGGTCGCGAGCATGCCCATGTAGTCGGCGGTTGCGCGGTCCATGCCCTGCGCTCCGGGCGCGACGCCACGGAAAATATTGCCGCCACCGATAACGATTGCGACCTCGACGCCCAGCTTAGACACTTCAGCGACGTCAGCCACCATGCGCTCGATGGTCGCGCGGTTGATTCCGTAGGAATCGTCGCCCATCAGGGCCTCGCCGGAAAGTTTCAGAAGGACGCGCTGGTATGCGGGTGTCGTCATGCGGTGTGCTCCCTGTCTTGCCTGACCGGCGATTTTGCTATGAATTCTGGTACTGCCAAACCGCCTGTCATTGTAACGGCGGCCCGCTTGCAAAAACGGGCCTTTCGGCCCGTTTTTTTCAGGAGGCTTGTCAAGCCTTCTTCGCAGCGGCAACCTGCGCCGCCACCTCGGCGGCAAAGTCGTCCTGCTTCTTCTCGATGCCCTCGCCGACGACGAACATCACAAAGGACTTCACCGTGGTGTTTGCTGCCTTGAGCATCTGCTCGACGGTCTGCTTGTCGTTCTTCACGAACGCCTGGTTGAACAGCGAGACTTCCTTCAGGTACTTCTGCACCGAGCCTTCGACCATCTTGGCGGCGATGTCGGCCGGCTTGCCGGATTCTTGCGCCTTCAGCGTTGCGACCGAGCGCTCCTTCTCGATCAGTTCGGCCGGCACCTGCTCCGACGACAGCGCGACCGGCTTCATTGCAGCGATGTGCATCGCCACGTCCTTGCCAACCTGCTCGTCGGCGCCGTCATATTCGACCATCACGCCGATACGGGTGCCGTGCAGGTAGGAGACCAGCTTGGCCGAGGTCTCGAAGCGCTGGAAGCGACGGATCGACATGTTCTCGCCGATCTTGCCGACCAGTGCGGCGCGGACTTCTTCGACCGTCTTGCCTTCGTACGGCAGCGCCGACAGCGCAGCGACGTCAGCCGGGTTCTTGTCCGCCACCAGCTGGGCGATGTCCTTCGAAAACTTCAGGAAGTCGTCGTTCTTCGACACGAAGTCGGTTTCGCAGTTGATCTCGACCAGTGCGCCGACGCCGCCAGCGATGTGCGCCGCGACCACACCTTCGGCGGTGACGCGCGAAGCGGCCTTCGACGCCTTGCTGCCCAGCTTGACGCGCAGGATCTCTTCCGCCTTGACCATGTCGCCGTCGGCCTCGGTCAGTGCCTTCTTGCACTCCATCATTGGCGCATCGGTCTTCGCGCGCAGTTCGCCCACCATTGCTGCAGTAATTGCCGCCATTGTCATCGCCTAATCGTTGCCGCCCTCGGGCAGCCTGAATCAAATTCCTGTGGTGTTTCGTACAGCAAACGGATGATCTGCCCGTGAACTGCCCGAAAAAAAGGGGCGAACGCGAGTTGCCCCTTGTCTGCGCAGGCCTCGCCTGCCGGGCGGGCACCGCTCGGCGGGCCGCCCGCTTGCATCAGGCCTGGTCGCTGACCTCGACGAATTCG
>JACCDQ011572088.1_pt1 | contig 17446 bp, 24 predicted proteins | sample 7446031 | NCBI WGS metagenome assembly JACCDQ01 (sample SAMN15323442, study PRJNA562643) | freshwater metagenome | isolation source: river surface water | place: USA:Blue River Watershed | collected 2017-08-17
CAAAAGCCCAAACCTGGTAGAGCACCACCGGCAGAGCGATCAGGAAAGCCGCCATGAGCAAGATCTTGAGCGGCACCATGAAAGGCGAGATCACCGAAGTGGCGATCAGGGTCGCCCCCTTGGGCAGATGGGCCACCAATGGTGCGGCCAGAACGTCGTACAGCGGCCCGGGGCCCGGATAGATGGCCAGCGCCACGGCCGCGATGGCCACCGCAATGGCGGCGCGCAACAAGCGGTCGCGCAATTCGATCAGGTGCGTGACAAAAGGCTGCTCGGTGCCAGCAAGTTCGTCTTCAGGTTTTTGGGGATCGGACATGGGCCAATGCAAAGACCACCGCCTTGGCGATGGTCATTCTTTCAGTTCAGGCTTTGGGGACGGTAGCGGGCCACACGGGCAGCGCCCGACAGGGCTTTGGTGCGAACGCCCGAACGGGCCTTGTACCACTGGGGCACGGCACCGCGCTTGAGGCGCCAGTTCTTGCCTGGGTGCTTGTAGGCAGGCGGGGGCGGCTCCCAAGCCGTGGGCTCAGTGCTGGACAACCCGGCTGTGGTTTCGGCCCAGTCTTTCTCAAAATCAGTGGCAGTGGTCTGGACGGACTGCTCGACATCGCGCGCCGCCGTTTCCACCGTGTCCTTCATTTTCTTGAGTTCTTCGAGGTCCATGGACCGGTTGACCTCGGCCTTGACATCGGCCACATAGCGCTGGGCTTTGCCCAGCAACGTGCCCACCGTGCGGGCCACGCGCGGCAGTTTTTCAGGACCGATGACCACCAGCGCAACTGCGCCAATCAACGCCATCTTGGAAAGACCCAGATCCAGCACGCAAATGCCTCAGTCGCTCAGGACTTGGTTTTGGCTTCGACGTCGATGGTGGTCTTCTCGGCCGCAGGCTGACCGGCGACCTGTGCGGCCGACTTGTCCTCGGGCGTTCCACCCTCTTTCATGCCGTCCTTGAAGCCCTTGACGGCGCCGCCCAGGTCGGAGCCGATGTTCTTGAGCTTCTTGGTGCCAAACACCATGACCACGATCAGCAGCACGATCAGCCAGTGCCAAATGGAAAAGGAACCCATGCATTTCTCCTGTGAATTCAGACGATTCTAAAGCGAACCACCCCCGGCAATCGGTCTGCGGGTATCTCCCGGGACAGCCGAGGACATTGCAAAAACTTCAACCCCTGAGCCAGGGACGTGGACCACCCATGACGTGCATGTGCAGGTGATGCACTTCCTGCCCCCCCTCGGTGCCGGTATTGAGCACCAGGCGGTAGCCCCCTTCCGGGTAAGGGTTGCAGCCCTCCTGCATCGCCAGCTGGGGGGCCAGCGTCATCATGTGGCCCATCAGGCCAGCATGTTCGGCACCGATGTGTGCCATCGAAGGGATGTGCAGCTTGGGGATGATCAGAAAATGCACCGGCGCCCACGGCGCAATGTCGTGGAAGGCGAAGACATGGTCGTCTTCGTGGACCTTGCGCGACGGGATCTGGCCCGCCACGATCTTGCAGAAGATGCAGTTGTCGCTCATGGTGTGAAACTTCAGACGGTGGCCGGATCGGGCATGGGTTGGCCCCGGTTGAGCCGCACCATGCCCAGCACGATGCGGTAGAGGAACCAGATGGAAATCGCCACCCACGCCAGCCAACCTGGGAAGAAAAACAGGAACCACAGCGGAAAGGTCACCAGATACAGCAGCGCCGCCCAGAGCACCGTGCGCAATCGGTAGCCAAAGTGGCTGCGTTGCCAACCCTGCACATCCCCCCGCTTGACCAGATCAATGACCAGCGCCACCACGAGCAGCAAAGGCCCCACCTGCGCGCCCGGCACCACCGCACTGACCGCCACGATCAGGTGAAAGATGTAACTGATCCAGCTGACCGTCAGGTCACTGTCTTGCTGAAAATCGTCGGCGGCGTTCATGAATTCATTCCCCGAGGCGCTCGCGCTCTGTGGCCTTGCGCAGAGCTTTCTCTTCCAGGCCACTCAGGCCTTCACGGCGGGCCAGTTCATTGACCACATCGGCGGGCGTCAAGCCGTAATGTGCCAACGCGATCATGCTGTGAAACCACAGATCAGCGACTTCGTAGACCAGTTTGGAAGCATCCCCACCGTGGTCCACATCTTTCGCGGCCATCACGGTTTCCGTGGCTTCTTCGCCGATCTTCTTGAGGAAGGCGTCCGGGCCTTTGTGCAGCAAGCGGGCCACATAGCTTTTTTCGGGGTCGCCGCCATTGGCCGGCTTGCGGCTTTCGACCACGGCGGCCAATCGGTCAAGGATGTCCTGGTTGCTCATGGCAGCTCACTTGTAAATCGTTTCGGGGTCCTTGAGGACCGGGTCCAGTGCCTGCCATTGTCCACCCTGCAAGCTCTGGAAGAAACAGCTGTGGCGGCCCGTGTGGCAGGCGATGCCCGGCTCATGCCCCAGCTGGGTCACCTTGAGCAGCACCACATCGTTGTCGCAATCGAGCCGGATGTCGTGCACCTGCTGCACATGACCAGACTCTTCGCCCTTGAACCAAAGCTTGTTGCGCGAGCGGCTGAAGTACACGGCGCGCTTCAATTCGGCCGTTTTCTGCAGCGCTTCGCGGTTCATCCAGGCGAACATGAGCACGTCACCCGTGGTGTTTTCCTGGGCAATCACCGGGACCAGGCCTTGCGCGTCCCATTTGATTTGGTCGAGCCAATCCATTGTGAACCTCACAAACGCACCGGGATGCCACGCTCGCGCATGCGGGCCTTGGCCTGCTGCACGGTGTATTCACCGTAGTGGAAGATGCTGGCGGCCAGCACGGCGTCGGCGCCGCCAATGCTCACGCCGTCCGCCAAGTGGTCAAGGTTGCCCACGCCACCCGAAGCAATGACAGGAACGCTCACGGCATCGCTGACGGCGCGGGTCAGTTGCAAGTCAAATCCGCTCTTCGTGCCATCGCGGTCCATGCTGGTCAGCAAGATTTCACCCGCACCGTGTTGCGCCATCTTCGTCGCCCAAGCCACGGCATCGAGCCCCACGTTCTTGCGGCCACCGTGGCTGTAGACATCCCAACCCGGCCCCATGGGCTGACCGTTGGCATCCAGGCGTTGCTCGTCTTCGGGTGTGCGGCGCTTGGCGTCAATGGCGACCACGATGCACTGTGAGCCATATTTGTCAGACGCTTCGCGGATCACCTCAGGGTTGGCAATCGCTGCCGAGTTGAAACTGGTCTTGTCGGCGCCGGCATTGAGCAAGCGGCGCACATCGGCCACGGTGCGCACGCCCCCACCCACCGTGAGCGGGATGAACACCTGAGACGCCACCGCCTCGATGATGTGCAGGATCAGGTCACGCCCATCGCTGGTGGCAGTGATGTCTAAAAAAGTGAGTTCGTCAGCACCCTGCTCGTTGTAGCGGGCTGCGATTTCGACCGGGTCTCCGGCATCGCGCAGTTCGACGAAATTGACGCCCTTGACCACGCGGCCACCGGTCACGTCCAGGCAAGGGATGATGCGTTTGGCAAGCATGGATGTCTTTTCAAGGGTCAGCGCACACGCAGGCGCTGAGCGCCTTGCCAGAAATCACCGGCTTCGATGCGAACGGGTTCATACACCTGGGCGGCTTCCACGCACAGCATGTGCTGCCAGCCATCGGACGGCATGTCACTGAGCGTGGCGCATTTGTCAGCGCCAGGGTTCCAGACCACCGTGTGGGTCCAGTCCATGTCTTGCTCAATGGCCAAGGTGTGTGGACCGTCGTGCAGTTCGTAGCCCTGTGGCGCGGCGGAATAGACGCGGTCGAACTCGCTCACAAAGCGCAGCTCCGGCGCACCCGTGCCATGCCGATCCGTCAGCGCATCCCACTCGGCACGACCACCCAAGCCCAGCAAGCGGGCCTGCGCCACGTCGTCAATGGCCAAGTAGGTGTGCAAGGCCCCCGTGAAAGCCAGCGCTTGGGTGTCGGTGTTGCGCACAGCCAGTTCAACCTGCAAGGCGCCGGGACGCAATTCGATGAGCAGGCGCGCATCGAAAGACTGCGCCCACCACTGACGGGTCTGCGCGTTGTCCTGCAAACCCAAGACAAGGTGAGCGTGGTCAGGCGCCAGCCGGGGAGGATGGACCGCCCAGGGCAAATGGCGTGCAAAGCCGTGCTTGGGCAGATCACCGCGCATGTTGAACTGCGGGAAACAAACGGGGATGCCCCCCCGGATCGCTGCCTTCCCATCCATCACACTCTCAGGGCTCAGGTAGAGGCGTTCGCGGCCCGCAGCCACCCACGACAACACGTGGGCACCATGGTGCGCCACCACGACGCGATCGCCACCGGGCAACTGCAATTCGGTCGCGGGCAAGCCCCTGACCACCGTTTCGCGGCAAGTGGCAAGGTCGGCCATGGTCAGCCGTTGAGGGCGTCGGCACGTGCCTGCGCCGCCGCAAAGTCAAGGTCGCCCGAGTAAATGGCGCGGCCGCAGATGACGCCTTCGACGCCTTCGTCCTCGACTGCACACAGCTGCTCAATGTCGGCCATGTTCGACAGGCCACCCGATGCAATGACTGGGATCGTGAGCGCTTGCGCCAGTTTGACGGTAGCTTCGATGTTGATGCCGCTGAGCATGCCATCGCGACCAATGTCGGTGTAGATGATGGACTCCACACCCCAGTCCTCGAATTTCTTGGCCAGATCCACGACTTCGTGGCCGGTGAGTTTGCTCCAACCGTCGGTGGCCACTTTGCCGTCTTTGGCATCCAGGCCCACGATGATGTGCCCCCCAAAGGCTGTGCAGGCATCCTTGAGGAAACCGGGGTTCTTGACGGCGGCGGTGCCGATGATCACGTACTGCAGGCCGCTGTCGATGTACTTTTCAATGGTGTCGAGGTCACGGATGCCCCCCCCCAGCTGCACCGGGATGTCGTTGCCGACCTCCTTGAGGATGGCCTTGATGGCCCCAAAGTTCTGGGGCTTACCGGCAAAAGCGCCGTTCAGGTCCACCAGGTGCAGCCGGCGCGCGCCCTTGTCGAACCAATTGCGGGCCATCGCCGCCGGGTCTTCACCGAAAGTCGTGGCCTGGTCCATGTCGCCCTGTTTGAGGCGAACGCAGTGGCCGTCCTTGAGGTCGATGGCGGGAATCAGAATCATGGCGGGTCAGGGAATCAGGTGGCTTCAGGGTTGCCAGTGGAGGAAATTGCGGTAGAGGGCCAAGCCCTGGTCCGCGCTCTTTTCGGGGTGAAATTGGGTGGCGAAAATATTATCGCGCGCCACGGCGCAAGCAAAGCGCCCGCCATAATCGGTTTCAGCGGCGCAGTGGGCTGCGTTGCGCACGCGCGCATGGAAGCTGTGGACGAAGTAAAACCAGCTGCCGTCTTCGATGCCCTGCCACATGACATGGCGTGGCGAACTTGGCCAAACCTGGTTCCAGCCCATCTGCGGCACCTTGTAACGGGTGCCGTCTGGCTGCAGCTTGCCGGCCAAATCGAATTTGATGACTTCACCAGGGATCAGGCTCAAACCGGGTGTATCGCCCTCGGCACTGTGGTCGAGCAGCATCTGCATGCCCACGCACACACCAAACAGCGGTTTGCTGGCCGCGGCGTCGAGCACGGCGTCCAGCAAGCCCGACTCACGCAGTTCGCGCATGCAGTCGGGCATGGCCCCTTGCCCAGGCAACACCACACGGTGGGCATCGCGCACCACCTGCGGGTCGGCCGTGACAGTCACTTCGGCATGGTCGACCGCAGAGGCCGCGTGCAGGACCGCCTGCGCCACACTGCGCAGGTTGCCCATGCCGTAGTCAACAACCGCTACACGATTGACGGACATTTCAGAGCGAACCCTTGGTCGAAGGAATCACACCCGCAGCGCGCGGATCCATCTCCAATGCAGCGCGCAGGGCACGCGCAAAGGCCTTGAAGATCGTCTCGCACTGGTGATGCGCATTGAAACCCTTGAGGTTGTCGATGTGTAAGGTCACGCCCGCGTGGTTCACAAAGCCCTGAAAGAACTCATAAACCAGTTGCGTGTCGAGTTCACCCACCATGCCGGAGGTGAATGTCACATCCATGTGCAGACCCGGGCGACCAGAAAAATCCACCACCACGCGGCTCAGGGCTTCGTCCAGAGGCACATAGGCGTGGCCGTAACGGCGAATGCCCTTTTTGTCACCCGCGGCCTTGGCAAAGGCCTGGCCCAGGGTGATGCCAATGTCTTCCACCGTGTGGTGGCCATCGATGTGCAGGTCGCCTTCGCACTGGATGTCGAGGTCGATCAAACCATGGCGCGCGATCTGGTCGACCATGTGGTCCAGAAAACCGATGCCGGTGGCCAGTTTGGCCTGGCCCGTGCCGTCCAGATTGACGGCCACGCAGATGTTCGTCTCGGCCGTCTTGCGGCTGACTTCGGCGGTGCGGTTCATAGCGATTCCTTGAGGGCGGCGAGCATGAGTGTGTTTTCCTGAGGCGTGCCCACCGTCAGGCGCAGGCAATTGGCCAGCAATGGGTGCATTTTAGAAATGTTCTTGACCAGCACTTTGCGCGCTTTCAGCCCCTCAAAGACCTTGACCGCATCTGGCACGCGCACCAACAGCATGTTGGCCTCACTCGGGAAGGGCTGAACACCCGGCAAAGCAGCCAGGGCTTGATGCAGGCGTGCGCGTTCTTCTCGCAGCGTCTTGGCCTGTTGCGCAAACACTTCGGCGTGCTCCAGCGCGAACAGCGCGCACTCGTAATTCAACACACTGATGTTGTAAGGCGGGCGCACTTTGTCGATTTCCGCCACCAGCGCCTGGGGACCGATCATGTAGCCCAGACGCACACCGGCCAGGCCAAATTTGGAGAGGGTGCGCATGAGCAGCACATGCGAGTGCTTCGCCAGACGGTCGATGTAGCTGCGGCTGGCAAAAGGCTGGTAGGCCTCGTCCATCACCACCAGACCACCCTGCTCGCCCTGGGCTTCGATGATCTTCTCGATCACCGCGTCGTTCCAGAGGTTGCCCGTGGGGTTGTTCGGGTAGGCCAGGTAGACGATGGACGGCTTGTGCGCGGTGATCGCAGCCAGCATGGCGGTTTCATCCAGCTCGAAGTCAGCAGTGAGCGGCACGCCATGGAAAGCCAGGCCCTGCAACTGGGCGCTCATGGCGTACATCACAAAGCCAGGCATCGGGGCCAGGATGGATGCACCAGGGACATCACAGGCCATGGCCAACAGGGAAATCAGTTCATCCGAGCCGTTGCCCAACATGATGTCGTGCCCTTCGGGCATGCCCGCATAGGCAGCCAAGGCGGCGCGCAGGTCGTTCACACGGCCATCGGGGTAGCGGTTGAGCGCCAGTCGACCCAGCCGCTCGCCCAGTGCCTTTTGCAATTCGCGCGACAGGCCAAAGGGGTTCTCCATCGCATCGAGCTTGACCATGCCCACCGAATCCTGGATTGCATAGGCGTGCATGGACTGCACGTCCTGGCGAATGCATTGCATCAGTTTCGGATTCACGGTCATTTCGGCTCTCGCATGGGAGGAACAGGGGTCAGGCGCAATTCGGCCGCACGGGCATGGGCCTGCAGGCCTTCGCCGTAAGCCAGCTCGGCGGCGATGCGGCCCAGCGGCTGGGCACCGGCTTCGCTGACTTCGATCAGGCTGGAACGCTTCTGGAAGTCATACACCCCGAGCGGCGACGAAAAACGCGCTGTGCCACTGGTGGGCAACACATGGTTGGGGCCGGCGCAGTAGTCGCCCAGCGACTCGCTGGTGTAGGCACCTAGAAAGATGGCACCGGCATGGCGCAGCAGCGGCTCCCATTTGTGCGGGTCGCGGCTGGAGACTTCCAGGTGCTCGGGCGCGATGCGGTTGCTGATGGCGCAGGCTTCTGCCATGTCGCGCGTCAGGATCAAGGCACCACGGTCGGTCAACGACTTGGCGATGATTTCTCGGCGCGGCATGGTCGGCAACAAGCGGTCGATCGCAGCCTGCACTTCGGCGATGTAGGCAGCATCCGGGCACAGCAAGATGCTTTGCGCCAACTCGTCGTGCTCGGCCTGACTGAAGAGGTCCATCGCCACCCATTCGGCAGGCGTGGTGCCGTCGGCCAGTACCAGAATTTCAGACGGACCGGCGATCATGTCGATGCCCACGGTGCCGAACACGCGCTTCTTGGCACTGGCCACATAGGCGTTGCCGGGGCCGGTGATCTTGTCGACCTTGGGGATGGTGGCGGTACCGTAGGCCAGCGCGGCCACGGCCTGGGCACCGCCGATGGTGAATGCGCGGCTGACGCCCGCCACACAGGCAGCGGCCAGCACCAGCGGATTGCGCACGCCCTGAGGCGTCGGCACGACCATGATGATGTCTTGCACACCCGCCACATGGGCCGGGATGGCGTTCATCAACACGGACGAGGGGTAAGCCGCCTTGCCGCCAGGCACATAGATGCCCACTCGGTCCAGCGGTGTGACCTTCTGACCCAACAAGGTGCCGTCTTCGTCCCGGTAACTCCAGCTCTCGCCCGAGGCGTTCTTCTGCGCCTCGTGGTACTTGCGCACACGGGCAGCGGCAGCTTGCAGGGCTTCGCGCTGCACAGCGGGCAGGCTGTCCAATGCCGCCTGCAGTTCGGCCTGCGTGATTTCCAGCTCAGCCACACTCTTGGCATTCAGCCCATCAAAGCGTTGCGTGTAGTCCAGCACCGCCGCATCGCCGCGCTGCTGCACATCGGCCAGGATGTCGGCCACACGCTGCTCGATGGCAGCGTCGGTGTCCGCAGACCAATGCAGACGCTGCGCAAAGGCCGCCTCAAAACCAGCGTCTTGCGTGTTCAGGCGCAGGGGCTTGGCAGACATGGTCAGTCCTTTTTCACGGCGCCCGCGAAGGCGTCGATGATGGCGCGGATCGGCGCCTGCTTGAGCTTGAGCGCGGCCTGGTTGACCACCAGGCGCGAGCTGATGTCCATGATGCGCTCGACCTCGACCAGGTGGTTGGCCTTGAGCGTGCTGCCGGTGGAGACCAAGTCCACGATGGCATCGGCCAGACCGGTCAGAGGCGCCAACTCCATGCTGCCGTAAAGCTTGATCAGGTCCACGTGCACGCCTTTGGCGGCAAAAAAGTCACGCGCAATCGTGGTGTATTTGGTGGCCACCTTCAAGCGTGCACCGGTGCGAACCTGGGCAGCGTAATCGTAGTCGGCCCGAACAGCCACACTCATGCGGCATTTGGCGATGTTCAGGTCCAGCGGCTGGTACAGACCCTGGCCGCCATGCTCGATCAGCGTGTCCAGACCCGTCACACCCAGGTCGGCGCCGCCGTATTCCACATAAGTGGGCACATCGGTGGCGCGCACCAACACCACGCGGACGTTGGGCTGGTTGGTGGGCAGGATCAGTTTGCGCGATTTTTCGGGGTCTTCCAGCACCTCGATGCCGGCCGCCTGCAGCAACGGCAAGGTTTCGTCAAAGATGCGTCCTTTGGACAGGGCCAGGGTGATGGTGCTCATTTCACTCTTTCGATGTCGGCCCCGAGGGCGCGCAGTTTGACTTCCATGCGGTCGTAGCCGCGATCCAGGTGGTAGATGCGTTCGACCAGTGTCTCGCCTTCGGCCACGAGGCCAGCGATCACCAGGCTGGCGGACGCCCGCAGGTCTGTGGCCATCACCGTGGCGCCCGACAACTGGGTCACGCCTTCGACCATCGCCACCTTGCCATCGGTCTGGATATGCGCCCCCAGGCGAACCAGCTCGTTGACGTGCATGAAACGGTTCTCAAAAATGGTTTCTGTCACCTTGCTGGCCCCTTCCGAGATGCAATTGAGCGCCATGAATTGCGCCTGCATGTCGGTCGGGAAACCCGGGTATTCGGTGGTGCGGAAACTCTGGGCCTTGAGGCGCCCCCGGGCGCGAATGCGGATGAACCCCTCCCCCGCCTCGATCTGTGCCCCCGCAGCCTGCAGCTTCTCAATCACAGCTTCCAGATGGTCGGCACGGCCATGGCGCAGCAACACATCGCCCCCCGTGGCCGCCACCGCGCACAGGAAAGTGCCCGCTTCGATGCGGTCGGCCACCACCTGGTGCGTACAGCGATGCAGACGCTCCACGCCCTGGATGCGGATCTTGCTGGTGCCATGGCCTTCGATCTTCGCCCCCATGGCGATCAGCATCTCCGCCAAATCGGGGATCTCCGGCTCCTGCGCTGCATTTTCCAGAACCGTCTCGCCTTCGGCGAGTGCTGCGGCCATGAGGAAGTTTTCGGTGCCGGTCACGGTCACCATGTCGGTGGTGATGCGTGCGCCTTTCAGACGCGTGCGGCCATGCGGCAAGCCCGCCACCATGTAGCCGTGCTCCACGCTGATCTCGGCACCCATGGCCTGCAGCCCCTTGATGTGCTGGTCCACCGGGCGGGAGCCGATCGCACAGCCACCAGGCAATGACACCCTCGCCTTGCCAAAACGGGCCAACAGCGGTCCCAGCGCCAGCACCGAAGCGCGCATGGTCTTGACCAGTTCATAAGGCGCTTCCGGATTGTTCAGCCCGCCAGCATCCAGCGTGACACGGCCGTCTTCATGGTGCTCGGCCACCACACCCATGTTGCGGATGAGCTGGAGCATGGTGGACACATCCTGCAGACGCGGCACATTGCGCAATTCGACGGGCTGGTCACTCAGCAAAGCTGCACACAGCTCAGGCAAGGCGGCGTTCTTGGCACCGGCCACATCGACCGTGCCCAGCAGCTGTTGGCCCCCGCGGATCAGGAGTTTGTCCATGTCATTGCCCCTGTGCAGCCCATTCGGCCGGGGTGTAGGTTTTCATCGACAGGGCGTGCACCTCATCGGTGTGCATCTTCTGCCCCAGCGTGGCGTAAACCCGCTGGTGACGGGCAATCGGACGCAAGCCGGCGAAGGCCTCGGACACCACCACAGCGCTCCAGTGGCGGCCATCGCCATCGACTTCCAAGTGGGTGCAATCGAGTCCAGCGGCAATCGTGGCGCGCAAACGCTCGGCGTTCATGGGTTGTGCTGTCATGTGTTTCAGCCCCGGATCTTGTAGCCGGTGCGCAAAAGGTGAAGGGCCGTGCCGCTGACCAGGACCAGTGCCGTGGCCACCACCATCAGGCTGGTCCAGGGAGAGACATCGCTTTGCCCAAAGAAGCCATAACGGAACCCATCGATCATGTAGAAGAATGGGTTGAAATGCGACAAACGCTGCCAGAAAGCTGGCAGAGAATGGATGGAATAGAACACGCCCGACAGGAAAGTCATGGGCATGATGATGAAATTCTGAAACGCCGCCATTTGGTCAAACTTCTCGGCCCACAGCCCTGCGATCACGCCCAAAGCACCCAGCATGGCAGCACCCATGAAAGCAAACGCCAGGATCCACAGGGGGTACACAAATTCAATGTGCACCATCCAGCCAGTGATCAGGAACACCCCAGCGCCCACTGCCAAACCCCGCACGATGGACGAGCCCACATAGGCCACGAACCAGCTCCAATGCGACAGCGGGGTCAGCAAAACGAACACCAGGTTGCCCATGATCTTGCTTTGGATCAGGCTCGACGAACTGTTGGCGAAAGCGTTCTGCAACACGGCCATCATCATGAGACCGGGCAACAAAAAGGACGTGTACGCCACCTGATCGTAGACCTTGACGTGGTCTTCCAGAACATGGCCAAAGATCAGCATGTAGAGCACCGAAGTGAGCACTGGCGCGGCAATCGTCTGGAACGCCACTTTCCAAAAGCGCAACACCTCTTTGTAGAACAGCGTTTGCCAACCGCTCATTGGGATCTCTCCGACTGGTTGCGGTTCATGACTTCGAGGAACACATCCTCCAGATCGGCCTGACGGATTTCAACGTCTTCGGCCAAAAGGCCCGCGGAACGGATGACCGCCAGGTGGCTCTCGATTTCGGCGGCGTTGTGCACCGGCAACTGCACAATGCGCCCGGTCACCCGTGCGATGGCGCGCAAAGCTGGCGGCAACTCTCCATCCAATTTGAGGCGCAGGACCTGGGCTGTGGCCGAACGCAACAGGTCAGAGGTGCGCTCCAGCGCCACCACTTGGCCCTGCTTGAGCATCGCAATGCGCCCACACAAAGCTTCGGCCTCTTCCAAGTAATGCGTGGTCAGCAGCACCGTGTGGCCTTGTTTGTTGAGCTTGGCGATGAATTGCCACAGGGTCTGGCGCAGCTCCACGTCAACGCCTGCCGTGGGTTCGTCCAGCACGATCACGCGTGGCTTGTGCACCAGCGCCTGCGCCACCAACACACGCCGCTTCATGCCTCCCGACAACTGCCGCATGTTGGCATTCGCTTTGTCGGCCAGCCCCAAACTGTGAAGCAATTCGTCGATCCAGGCGTCGTTGCCTCGGACGCCAAAATAACCCGACTGGATCTTCAGGGCCTCGCGCACGCTGAAAAAAGGGTCGAACACCAACTCCTGCGGCACCACACCCAACAGACGTCGGGCAGCAGCATAGTCGGCCTGCACATCGTGGCCATGCACCTGCACGCGGCCTTCGCTGGCGCGGGAGAGGCCGGCCAGAATGCTGATCAGGGTGGTCTTGCCCGCACCGTTTGGCCCCAGCAGGCCAAAAAACTCACCCTCTTCCACCGAGAGGGTGACGCGATCCAACGCCTTGAAGGGCTGAGCCCCGGCGGATCTGGGAGGGTAAGTCTTGGAGACGGACTGGAATGACAGCGCAGACATGAGGGGGCTATTTTAAAGCCCGGGGCCAGGCCTGAAGGCAGGCACGGTCAAGCCTGCAACAAAGCCAAAACACCGTACAGGCCGGCCAGTTCACGCAGTCGGTCCGACAGGCCCTGCACCTGCAAGCTGCGACCCAACGCCAAGGCTTCCCGCCGGCAAGCCAACAGGACGGCCAAAGCCGAAGAATCAAACTGCTGCAGGGCCGATGCATCGAGCAACACCACACGGTCTTGTGTGGTCGCCATCGCCTGCACCAGCTGCGCCCTGCAGGCAGAGGCCTCAGAGTGCATCAGGACAGCTGGCAGATGCAAAACAGCCATGGTCAGGACTTGCGGGCGGTGGCAGCACCGCTGGCATTGGCCTTGTTGCGCTCAGCCAGGGTGTTGATCAGGCCATCGATGCCGCCCGCGGTGATCTCTTTGGTGAACTGGGCACGGTAATTTTCGATCAACCAGATGCCCATGACATTGAGGTCATAGATGAGCCAGCCAGCACCTTCGCCAGGCGTCTTTTCAAGACGGTAGTCGAGCGGGATCGGGTCACCCTTGCCACGCAGCTCGGTGTTTACTACCAAATTTTTGTCATCCTGCCCCCCGCGCAAGGGTTTCACGAACACGGTCTGGTCATTGACCTGACCAAGGGCGCCCGAATAGGTGCGCACCAACAGGGTCTTGAATTCATCCTGCAGGCGCTTTTGTTGTTCGGGCGATGCCTTGCGCCAAGCGGGTCCAGTGGCCAACGCGGTCATGCGGCGAAAATTCACATGCGGCATCAACTTGTTGTCGACCAGCTGCATGATCCTGGCAGTATCGCCATTGCGCAAAGACTTGTCGGCCTTCACCAAATCAAGGGTTTCGGTCGATACACGGCGGATGAAAGCATCTGCCGCTTCCTCATTGGCTCGTGCCAAGGAGCTGACCAGCAACGCTGCCACGGTCAGCGCCAGCCAAGCACTGCGGCGGGTCATGGAAGTCAATGTGAAGCGCATGTTGGAAATATAATCTTGGCTTTCAGCCCAAGTAGCCCGGCTTGTGAGCAAGTGTGTCATGGATTACTGGGCGTCAGGATCGGTGTAGTCGAAATCCGACGGTGGGTTGCCATCGTAGACATCGAATTCGCGCTTCTGCAGCCAGGCGTCACGCACAAAGCTGTAAGGATCGAGCGAAGCGGCCCTCACAGCATCCCCAGCCTTGAGCAGCCCCGCACGCGTCTCGGTCGCATTGAGCAGTGCAACACCCATGCGGCTCGCTGCGTCGTGGAAATACTGGCTTGGGCTGGCCTGCCAGTCCACCGGCAAGGCCGCAGTGTCGCGCAAAGTGGCAGGGCCGAGCACAGGCAACATCACATAAGGCCCTGACTTGACACCCCAGAAACCCAGCGTTTGCCCCAGGTCTTCTTTGCGTTTCTCGATGCCGGCCTCGGACGCGATGTCCAACACACCATACAGGCCCAGCGTGCTGTTGACCGCCACGCGCATGAAGGTCTCTGCCGCCACTTGCCCCTTGAGCTGCAGCGTGGCATTCACAAAAGTCCAGACATCTCCAAGGTTGCCCATGAAATTCCGCACTCCCGTGCGCACAAAAGACGGCAGCACATCCACATAGGTCTGGGCCACTGGCTTGAGCACGGCCTCGTCGAGCTTCTCATTGAAGGCATAGACCTTGCGATTCATGCCTTCCCATGGGTCACGCGGATCCACAGCTGCGCCCGGTGCGCTGGCACAGCCTTGCAGCAAGGCAACACCCAGCACCAAAGCAAGCAAGCACTCAACGCTGCGCGAGCATTTCACGGCTTGCTCCCGGTCGCCGGCTCGGCAGCCTTGCTGTAGAGGAACTGACTGATCAGGTTTTCCAGCACCACTGCCGACTGGGTGGTCCCGATGCGGTCACCCGCGACCAGGTTCTTCTCATCGGCCCCGGGCACGATGCCAACATACTGCTCACCCAACAGGCCACTGGTGAGGATGGACAAAGAGCTGTCCTTGGGAAATGGATGGCGTGCTTCAATGGCCAACGTCACACGGGCCTGGAAAGACTCGCCGTCAAAGTCGATCGCCTTGACCCGGCCAACCACCACCCCTGCGCTTTTGACCGCCGCACCGGGCTTGAGGCCTCCAATGTTGTCAAAACGGGCTGTCACCTGGTAGTTCTTGTCGAAGTTCCATTGCAGCAGGTTCGCCGCTTTGAGTGCCAGAAACAGGACAGCCACAGCGCCCAGCGCCACGAACAGACCGACCCACACATCGTTTTTCGAACGCATCATCACGTTCTCCTCAGATACTGAACATCATGGCGGTGAGGATGAAATCCAACCCCAGCACCGACAAGGAAGACACCACCACGCTGCGCGTGGTGGCATTGGCCACACCTTCCGGTGTGGGTTGCGCCACATAGCCCTGCAACAAGGCCACAAAGGTCACGGCCACACCAAACACCACGCTTTTGACCATGCCATTGCCCACATCTTTGAGCACATCGACACCGCTTTGCATTTGGCTCCAGAAGGAACCGGCATCCACACCAATGAGCAGCACGCCCACGGCGTAGCCACCCAAAATACCCACCGCACTGAACACCGCCGTGAGCAGAGGCAACGCGATCACGCCACCCACAAAACGCGGAGCCAAAATGCGCTGTACCGGATCGACCGCCATCATTTCCAATGCCGTGAGCTGCTCACCCGCTCGCATGAGGCCGATTTCGGCTGTGAGCGATGCCCCTGCGCGACCAGCAAACAGCAAGGCAGCCACCACAGGGCCCAACTCCCGCACCAGGCTCAAGGCCACCAGCAAACCCAGCGCTTCGGCAGAGCCGTAACGCTGCAGGGTGTAATAGCCCTGCAGACCCAGCACAAAACCGACAAACAAGCCCGACACCGTGATGATGGCCAACGAATAGTTGCCCAAAAAATGCACCTGGTCGCGCACCAAGCCAAACCGGCGCAAGGCCGGTATGGCCAGCGCCAACAAGCGCACCAGCAGGCGTGCACCATAGCCCCAGTCGGCCAAGGTCCGACGGGTAGCGGCCCCCAGGCTGGCAAGTGCGTTGACCAGGTTCATGCCACTCCCCCGAAATCTTCGGCCACTGTGGGCGCGGGGTAATGGAAAGGCACTGGCCCGTCGCTCAGGCCGTGCACGAACTGGTGAATCAGCGGGTCGGTGCTCGCGATCAGCTCGGCGGGCGAGCCTTGGGCCGCCACACCACCATTGGCCAGCACGACCACGTGGTCGGCAATTTCAAAGGTTTCCTTGACGTCGTGCGAGACGATCAGGCTGGTGATGCCCAGGCTGTCGTTCAGGCGACGGATGAGCTGCGCGGCTGTGCCCAAAGATATCGGATCGAGCCCGGCAAAGGGCTCGTCGTACATGATGAGGTCAGGATCCAGGGCAATCGCTCGCGCCAGAGCCACGCGGCGACTCATGCCACCGGAGATTTCGGACGGACGCAGATCGCGCGCACCGCGCAGACCCACCGCATCGAGCTTCATCAGCACAATGTCTCGGATCAGGTCTTCAGACAGGTCGGTGTGTTCGCGCAGCGGAAAGGCCACGTTGTCGAACACCGTCATGTCGGTGAACAGCGCCCCGAACTGGAACAGCATGCCCATGCGTCGGCGTGCAGCGTAGAGCTCGCTCTGTCGCATGCCCCCCACATCCTGCCCGTCGAACAGCACTTGTCCTTTCTGCGCCCGGTACTGCCCGCCGATCAGGCGCAGCGCGGTCGTCTTGCCGCCACCGGACACCCCCATCAGGGCCGTGACCTTGCCACGCGGCACACCAAAGCCCATGTCACGCAGGATGACCCGCTCACCGTATCCAAAGGTGAGGTCTTTGAGTTCGACAAGAAAGGGGCTGGTGCTGTGCGTCATGAAAAACAAGAGCCGGGTCAACCGGCTCTTGCAAACTTCATCAGGACCGGTCATCGAAATGCAAACCGGTGACTGACAGGGATTTTACCTAGCTTCGGTCAGGTTCACCGCGGCAAGTCGCTGGCCCCCATCAGGAACTCGTCCACGGCGCGTGCGGCCTGGCGGCCTTCACGGATGGCCCAGACCACCAGCGACTGGCCACGGCGCATATCGCCTGCGGCAAAGACCTTGGGCACATTGGTGGCGTAGCCGCCCATGAACTCGGTCGAAGCCTTGGCGTTGCCGCGGGCGTCCTTGTCGATGCCAAAGGAGTCCAGCACGGTGTTGACCGGATTCACAAAGCCCATGGCCAGCAACACGAGGTCAGCCTGGTATTCCTTCTCGGAGCCGGGCACCTCGACCATCTTGCCGTCCTTGAACTCGACCTGCACGGTTTTCAGGCCGGTGACCTTGCCGTTCTTGCCGATGAACTCCTTGGTGGAAATGGCGAACTCGCGCTTGAGCAGGCCTTTTTCTTCGCTCTCGTCGTGGCTGGAGCTGGTGCGCAGCTTGAGCGGCCAATAGGGCCAGACCAGGGCCTTGTTTTCCTTTTCGGGGGGCATGGGCATCACCTCGAACTGGGTGACGCTGGCTGCGCCGTGGCGGGTGCTGGTGCCCACGCAGTCGCTGCCGGTGTCGCCGCCACCGATCACGATGACGTGCTTGCCGTCGGCGCGCAACTGGCCCTTGAGCTTGTCGCCCGCGTTGACCTTGTTTTGCTGCGGCAGGAACTCCATGGCGAAATGGATGCCGTCCAGATCGCGACCCGGCACGGGCAGGTCACGCGACTGCTCGGAGCCGCCGGTCAGCAGCACGGCGTCGAAGTCCTTCTTGAGCTGCTCGGCGCTGACGCTTTCCTTGGCCCAGTTGGTGACCTTGGAATCCTTGGGCCACTC
>JACCDQ011094225.1_pt1 | contig 17442 bp, 19 predicted proteins | sample 7446031 | NCBI WGS metagenome assembly JACCDQ01 (sample SAMN15323442, study PRJNA562643) | freshwater metagenome | isolation source: river surface water | place: USA:Blue River Watershed | collected 2017-08-17
CGTCAGTTCGAGTCTGGCCCCCGCTACAGAGAAAAAAAGGTCTTCATTCGAAGACCTTTTTTCGTTTTCATCAATTATCTGCGCCCTTTCGATAAAAAACCAACCGTTAGATAAGTCAATTTGCTATTCAATGCATCAATTTTCTAGGTTTGTATCAATAAAGTATAATAGTTCGAACTTATGAAAATTGATATCAAATTACCTGGAATTGAAAACTGCCCCGTAAACACGATCGTTTACATTGAAGGAAAAGGAAATTACAGTATCGTCCACTTAAAAAATCAGAAACAAGTGGTCATGGCTAAAACCCTTAAAAAATTTGAAGCTCAATTAAGATTAAACCATTTTGTGCGCATACACAAGTCTTATTTGGTCAATAAAGAAAACATTCCAGCATTCGATTCAAAAGGAGCAACGGAGGTTCCTACGGCTCTGGGAACCACACTTCCCATTTCCCGACGAAAACTAGATTTTGTCAGAAGAACATTCGCATAAAAAAAGGCCTCAATATCTTGAGGCCTTTTTTTGTGAACTTATTTCGTTAATTACTTTCCTGAAGTTGGAGGAGCCATTAAATTAAAGAACTGATCCAATTTCGGTGTTACAATGATCTCTGTACGACGATTTTGCTTACGTCCTGCACGGCTATTGTTACCTGATTGAGGCTCGTATTCACCACGACCACCTGCAGTCATACGCTCAGGATCAACACCGAATTTCGATTGCAATAAACGAACCACTGATGTAGCACGCTTAGCAGACAAATCCCAGTTATCCTTGAACTCCGGAGTCGAAATCGGCACAGCATCCGTATGACCTTCAACTAAGATATCTAAATCTTTATGGTCGTTTACAACTTTAGCAACCTTAGCTAAAACAGCTTCCGCTTTTGAATTCACATTAGCTGAACCAGAAGCAAACATTAATTTATCAGAAATAGAGATGTATACAACACCTTTCTTAACTTCAACAGTCACATCTTCATCATTGATATCAGCCAAAGAACGTTTCAAATTCATCACCAAAGACAAATTAACTGAATCTTTCTTTTGAATAGATGAGTTCAAATCTTTGATATATTTTCCTTGTTCGTTCAATGCATCTAATGACTTACGGATACTTTCAGCACCAGATTTGTTGATTACTGATAAATCAGATAAACGATCCAACAAATTTGTATTTGTTTTCTTCATGTAATCTAATTGCTCTTGAATTGATTTCAAAGCTGCCGTTTTAGATTCTAAATCAGCATCTCTTTTCTTGATTTCACCTTGAAGGCTTGCTGTCAATGATTGACAATCAGCCAAATCAGATTTTGCGCGTGATACTGCTTGATCACTGCTAGTTTGCAATTCTGTCAAACGTGATTGCAATTCTGCCATTTTTTTCTTGCTCGCACATGAAAAAAAGAAAGGCATCATCGCCAAGACTAAAAGTAATTTTTTCATAAAATTAAAGTTAAGTAACTATGGGTAAATAAGATTTTAGCAAAAGTAAAAATCAAAAATATATAATTTGTCCTGAAAAGCGAAAAAATTAAAAAATATAGCCATTTTTTGCAATTGCTGCCTGAGCAATTACGCGTCTAGCTTCAATTAAGTTCTTCGGAGCTATTTTGGTAAATCGCTTTAAGCCCATCAACAACACATTTAATTCATCCGCCTTCGCAAATCCCATAATCACTTCTCTTCCTGCATAATGAATCTTCTCTACTGCTTCATGCAAATAGACCATCGCACACTCATACGCTACCTGGTGTTTTTCCTGACCATCTCGACTAATCAATTTATCAACGCGCGCTATGGCAGATTCAGCTATATAAACCTCAATCATCATATCCGACACGCCCATCAAAATTTCTTGCTCCTGTTCAATTGCTGTCGTAAATTTCTGTAAAGCTGCGCCAGCAGTCATTAAGATAGCCTTCTTTAAATTCGCAATCACCTGATATTCTTTTCCAAATATTCCATCAGGTACCGATGTACTAAAGTCTGGAACGCCTAAAATCTCTTTCCCTACGGCCATAGCTGCAGGCATTAATTCAATTTCTCCCTTCATGGCACGCTTTAATACAGTACCGATAGCTAGCAGGCGATTGATTTCATTTGTCCCTTCAAAAATTCGATTAATACGCGAATCTCGATAAGCGCGCTCCATCGGAGCCTCCGCCGAAAATCCCATACCTCCAAAAATCTGAACACCTTCATCAACAACAAAATCAAGTACCTCGGAAGCATGCACCTTCAAAATAGCGCATTCAATAGCAAATTGCTCTACCCCCTTCAATTTTGCCTCCGCATCGGCCATTCCAGATGCTTTCAAACTCACAATCGACTCATCTATATTTTGACCTGCTCGATAGGATGCAGACTCTGAAGCATAAATCTTGACAATCATTTGTGCAATCTTCGCCTGAATAGCTCCAAAAGAATGTATGGACTGCCCAAATTGCTTACGCTCATGAGAATAATTTACAGCTTGATCAACAACCTGTTTCGCACCTCCTAATACGGCTGCAGCTAATTTAATTCGCCCTATATTTAAAATATTCACGGCAATTTTAAAACCACCCTCCCGCTCATAAAGTAAATTTTCTTTGGGAACCTCGCAATCAGTGAAAAATACTTGGCGCGTCGAACTACCTTTAATTCCCATTTTATGCTCCTCCCCATTCATGGATATCCCTGGAAAGGTCTTTTCAACCAAGAATGCTGTCAATTTTTTATCATCATCAATTTTGGCAAACACAATGAACAAATCTGCAAATCCCCCATTCGTGATCCACATTTTTTGACCATTTATGACATAATGCGTTCCAGCAGCATTCAACTTCGCTTTGGTCTTTGCCGCATTTGCATCAGAACCCGAATCGGGCTCCGTCAAACAATAGGCAGCTTTCCATTCCCCAGAGGCCAATTTTGGTAAGTACATTTGCTTTTGCGCCTCCGTGCCATAATACACAATCGGTAAAGTTCCGATACCCGTATGCGCAGATAAAGCCACCGCAAATGAATGTCCAGCTCCACATGCCTCTGCAACCAGCATCGATGTATTAAAGTCCATCCCGAATCCACCGTATTCCTCTGGAACAGATGTCCCCAATAATCCTAATTCCCCAGCTTTATCGAGTAGGCCTACCATCACAGAAGTATCAGTAGCATAATCTATTTGATCCAAAATTGGATGCACCTCCGTCTTAATGAAATCAAGACAAGTTTGACCGATCATCTTTTGCTCCTCGGTAAAATCCTCCGGAATAAATACTTCCGACGGTACCACAGGACGAATTAAAAATTCACCCCCCTTGATGGCTGTTGAACTACTCATGGCTTTATTTTTAGTTTTGTTGATACTGACTCAAAAATTGTATTTGATTCCTCCTCCAAGATTTGATTGATCGAACCAATCACCTCGAAAAAGTCGGAAATTTTTTGCTCCCCTAATCGCTGATAGACAAGTTCATTAAATAGGATAACCCCCTGGCGTGCCTGATCTCGTTTCTGCTTACCTAACTCTGTCAGAAATATTTTAACTACCCGCTTATCCGCATAATTCGCCTCCCGACGAATCCACTTCTTATCCTCCAACGTCTTCAGCATCCGTGTTAAGCTTCTTGACTCTAAGCCTAGCGCAGGTGCAATTTTAGTCGCAGGTGTCCCCTCCTTGTCTATGTGCAAAAGCACGTAACCAATCGCCATGGTCATATCAAATTGTGCGGAATAGGTGTTGTACATGCGCGAGATGGCATACCAACTGGACTTAATTTGGAAATCAACTGTTTTCTCTGCTTTCATAGTGTATCTTCGTATGCAAGCATACCAAAGTAAATTTGACACAAAAAAAAATAGGATGCAAGCATCCTATTTTCAAAATTCTATAAAATCTTCTTATTTGATTCGATTTCCACGCATACGTTTGCTGTTAACCTTTAAGCCAGAAAATGATGACTTCATGATCAATAGACGAACCTTTTTCTTATTGTACAACAAATATTTATTCCCATCATAAGCCAAGCGCGAGAAAGTTGGACTTCCTGCATCGTCAACCAATTGGTAATAATATTCACCTCGTTCACCTAATACAGGCGCAAAATGCAAGCTTTTCTCTATTCCTGCTCCAGCTTCAAACGAAATCAACAATTGATCTTGTAGCTCCTTTACTAAAACACCTGGTGTTTGTGGCTCCAGATTAACGCGATTAATCGACTTTCCATTGACAATCATCACTTTACCTGATTTCACATTGGCATCAGAGGCATTTAATTCACGCTCCAAAAACAAGGCGTTATCATTATAAAACTGAATTTTATCTAAAGGCAATTGGTTCTCTTTAATCAATGTCATTAATGAACCAGTAAGCTGCGTCTTTTCTGAACAAGATGTCAACAAACCTAAACCAACAAATAAAATGACAATTCGCTTCATAGATGATTAATTTATGCCTTCAGCAAGGATTAAAACTTTATTGTTTAATACTTCAACGACACCACCCTCAATTTGAAAAACATCTTTGTCAGCCGTAAGTGTACCTTTTTCAAGAGTACTCACTAAAGCTGCGTGATCATTCAAAATTTGAAAAGAACCATCAACGCCTGGTAAAGTAACGACAGAAGCTTCTCCAGCAAATACTTTACGATCGGGTGTAATAATTTCTACAAACATAGTTTTTCTTATTTCGCAGCTTCTGCAATCAATTTCTCTCCTTTAACTACAGCATCTTCAATAGTACCTACCAAGTTGAATGCTGCTTCTGGTAAATGATCATATTCACCATCAATAATGGCATTGAATCCTTTGATGTTATCGTTAATATCTACTAGAACGCCTTTCAAGCCAGTAAATTGTTCAGCTACGAAGAAAGGTTGTGATAAGAAACGTTGAACACGACGAGCGCGAGAAACTACCAATTTATCTTCCTCAGATAATTCATCCAAACCTAAGATCGCAATGATATCTTGTAATTCTTTGTAACGCTGTAAAATTTCCTTCACACGTTGAGCCGTATTGTAGTGAGAATCACCCAAAACTTCTGCAGACAAAATACGTGAAGATGAATCCAATGGATCCACAGCAGGATAAATACCTAATTCAGCAATTTTACGAGACAATACCGTTGTTGCATCTAAGTGAGCAAACGTCGTTGCCGGCGCTGGATCCGTTAAGTCATCGGCAGGTACGTAAACCGCTTGTACCGATGTAATCGAACCACGCTTCGTTGAAGTAATACGCTCTTGCATCGCACCCATCTCAGTTGCCAATGTCGGCTGGTAACCTACCGCCGAAGGCATACGACCTAATAGGGCAGATACCTCAGAACCCGCTTGTGTAAAACGGAAGATATTATCAATAAAGAATAGGATATCACGTCCTTGACCTTCGCCATCCCCATCACGGAAGTGTTCCGCTACTGTCAAACCTGACAATGCCACACGAGCACGTGCTCCAGGAGGCTCGTTCATTTGACCGAACACCAATGTCGCTTGTGACTTAGCTAACTCCGTTTGATCTACTTTAGATAAATCCCACTCACCAGCTTCCATCGAATGCTTAAATTCTTCACCATATTTAATAACGCCAGATTCAATCATCTCACGCAACAAGTCATTTCCTTCACGCGTACGCTCACCAACACCTGCAAATACTGACAAACCTTCGTAAGCTTTCGCGATATTATTAATCAACTCCATGATCAATACAGTTTTACCTACACCGGCACCACCGAACAAACCAATTTTACCACCTTTTACGTAAGGAGCTAATAAGTCAATTACTTTAATTCCTGTGAATAATACCTCAGTTGTTGTCGCTAATTCATCAAATTTCGGCGCAGCACGGTGAATTGGTAATCCTTTGTCAGACTTAGGTTGTGAAATACCATCAATTGCATCTCCCACCACGTTAAACAAACGACCTTTGATTCCATCACCTGTAGGCATCGTCATCGGAGTTCCTTTATCGATCACCTCTTGACCTCTTTGAAGACCTTCTGTACCTTCCATCGCGATTGTTCTTACACGATCTTCTCCTAAATGTTGTTGAACTTCTAAGATAAGATGTTGACCATTTGATTTGGTAACAGAAAGAGCATTTAAGATCGCTGGTAAATGTGAACCTTCTCCTTCGAAGCTTACATCGACTACGGGCCCAATTACTTGAGCAACTCTCCCTTTATTAACTGCGTTTGCCATTTGAAAATTAATTTTAAAAAAATGAGATATCCATTCGGACTGCAAAATTAGAAGGTAAATTCCAATATGCAAAACGGATATTGTATTTTTCTCCTTTTTTTTGACAATATCGGCCCGATTCTTTGAATGAATTAAAGTTTATGCGGAAATTAGATTTTTAAAAAAGAGTCAAAATCGTGCCACAAAAATTTCAAACGATTGTTATTAGCGTGTTGAGCTTCCTTTGCCTCGCATGCCTATTATTTTTTTTCTGGCTGAAACCCGAAATAATTCTGTTACAAGAAGTAAGTGAATTAATTCCTGACCAAGGGCTTGTTGACAAAAATCAAGCTCTTCAATTAAACGCCACCATTTACTTTGTCCGCCAATCATTCCATGTTGTAGCGACTAGCCCTCTCATGTGGCCATTTCTCTTTTCATATGGTTTTCTATGCTTAGGGCTAATCACTCTATTTATTTTCTTCAAACAATGGACTAAAATTTCTTGGCTATTTGTCTCCTCCGGTCTCTTGCTGTGGTTTGGTATCATTGCCTGGAGCATACCCCAGTCTAATTATGCCCAAGTATTCCAATTAATCGCAGAGCAATCAAATATCCTCGGCATCATAGCAGTTATAACAGTTACCATACTCGCTTCTGCCGCCATACCTCAATTTATTTTCCAGGTAGGCTACGCGCAGACGTATCCACAAAGCAGAAAAAACTGGTTGATTTTAGGCGGGTTTTACATGGTGAACCTCATGTTAAGTTATGGCAATTCACTTTTAAATTGGAACCTGGGATTGCACATTCCTGCCATCCTTTTCGGTATTGCGGCATGGATTTTGTTTTTGTGGAATGAATCCCAAAGGCCCTTGCTCCGTATTGGCCTGGGTACCATGGCCATCGCGACACTATTTACATGGGTCTCTACGGGTAACGATGCTGGTATTGCGGCATGGGAGCATTGGACTTTGATATGCCAAATAATCATGGCCTTCCTTTTTCCTTTATTCAGCATCAGCAATTTTCAAACGCCCATGCGTCAAAATTTGCCCGTTTACAAAATTACCTACAAAGCCCCGCGCGTCCCATTAAACCTTATTTACATCGGTATATGCATTTTAGGAATCGCTTGGGTGTTTGCCCGAAATGGAGGTGCTTGGCACCAAACAAAGGCGGCAGTTGCCAATCAATCTGGCGATATTGCCTGGCTATTTCAAGACAAAAAACAAGCTGAATTTTCCTACCAAAATGCCATGAGCCACAGCAGACTTAATGGACTTAGCAGTTTTCGTTTGGCAAATCTATCATTAGAGGCGCAAGACAAGGAAGCGGCAGCGTATTACTTGAGCACGAGCCAACTGAAACACCCTACAGATGCGAGTTATGTGGGGTTGGCGAATATATTCCAACAAGAAAATCAATTCTTTCAAGCTTTGTTTACGTTGCAAAAGGCGGATCAACTTTTTCCGAATAACCTGCGCATTTTAACGCAATTAGCTCGTACTTATGAAAGTTTGCAGATTGCAGATTCCGCTCAATATTTTTACCAAAAAGCAGCGTTAGCAAACGAAGACAATTTACTGGCTCAGGCAAATCTACTATACGCTTTAAAGAAAAGTGAGGTACCACTAGAAACTGAAAATTCGGCAATTCGTGCAAACCAATTGGCCATAAAGCTCAAAAACGGCACATTTTCGAGTGACACCCCTTCCGCGGAAGAATTTAAGCCAACTAGTGATTTAAGAAATTGGGCTTATTTATATAACTCCATGTTATATTTTAAAGGAAATCATCCCCTAATCCCCACAAAACGCTGGATCGAACAAGGGTATGCCAATACTATTTTCCCCGAATTAAACCTACTCGACGCATGGCAAGATTATTACCATAAAAAACCATTGCTTGCCTTGGAGAAACTTAGCCTACTTGTGGAAACAGATGCTACTGGCCAGTTGGCCGCCTACAATAATATTATAGACTTTTGGCATAAATCGATGCGCATCTCACAAGCACCATTACCTAAAAACGATCTAAAATCTGCTCAGATAGCCATTGAATCCTACCCATTCCAAGCCGATTTACTCCAAGAAGCCATATTGATTTTGAACGCAAACAAAAAAGAAAAACAAGCTTACGAAGCAAGCCTACAGGCGGCGAGATGGAATGATGATGTGGCCGAATTCCAATGGATTTACGCCTTACAAGCATTAAAAATGGGCGAAATCGACTATGCCAAAGAAGCGATGAATCGCCTATTTTCATTAAACCAAAAGCTATTTACAGCGAGCAAACCCATTTTTGAAAGGGAATTGCAACAGGCGTTGGCTCGACAAAAATTCTAACAGAGATTTGGTAGTCAGCCATTTATAGCTTACTTTTGCCATTCGAATAAAATACCCAGCGGAGTTAATGGTTCTTTCGCGCGGTATTCACCTAATGAACCAAATTTTATGAATCAAAAAATTCGCATTAAGTTGAAGTCGTTCGACCATACATTGGTTGACAAATCAGCTGAAAAAATCGTTAAGGCGGTTAAAGCTACAGGTGCTGTTGTTTCAGGCCCGATTCCATTACCTACAAAAATTGAGAAATTCACTGTTTTGCGTTCACCACACGTGAACAAGAAAGCGCGTGAGCAATTTCAATTGTGTACGTATAAGCGTTTAATTGATATCTTCTCTTCTTCTGCTAAAACAGTAGACGCGTTGATGAAATTAGAATTGCCTTCAGGTGTTGATGTTGAAATCAAAGTTTAACTTTCGTTTTACTTCGCACAAAAAAACCTCTTCAAGCAATTGAAGAGGTTTTTTTATGACCATAATTGAAAAATCTTTCGGAGGGGTTTCAAAGAAACAGTCACGAGATAGGGCCTTAAACCATTCTCTCGCCAAGCACGTCGATCTTCTAAATTGGCCCTCCAGCGATGCTTCCATGAGGCGGTGCTTGTGCCTCCCGTTCGCATAGTCATTAATAACTTGGGAAGATAAGCCACCGAAATCGAATGCTTGTATAAAGCCCGCAACATGAATTCATAATCACCTGCGCAAGTGTAGTGCGACTTAAAAGGACCAAGCGCTTCATAAACCTTTCGCTTCACATAGAATGTCGGGTGCGGCGGCATCCATCCCAATAACCAACTTGATCGTTTATATGCACCTGCCTTCCATTTCCGTACAACCTTTAAACTTGTGGGATCAATAAACTGCAAGTCCCCATAAACAGAATCAACTTCTTGTTCCTGAAATACCTCGACCACCGATTGAATAACATCTGCGGTCGGATAAAAATCATCCGCACCTATAATGCCTATAACATCTCCCGTTACCAACTTTAGACCTTTATTAAAGGCATCGTAAATTCCATTATCGGGTTCGGAAATGTAATTAATCCGATGACCATAACTGGCTAACAAATCCTTCGTACCATCGGTAGACCCACCATCAATCACCCAATATTCAATATCAGAATAATTCTGCGCCAAAACACTCTCAATGGTCTGTTGGAGCGTGGCAACTGCATTATAGCTTACGGTGATGATGGATACTTTCAAGTTCATAAATTAAAAACCAAAGATAGGAAAATCCCATTTAAAGCAACCGATAGGCTTTTCGTCATTGATTATTATTTTTTTTCGGGGAAGACTTGACAAAAATATATTTTTACGTACCTTTGCAAACCCAATTCGATTCTAACGGTCGGATTTAAATTAATAAAGCAATGAAAAGAACTTTCCAACCCTCAGTACGTAAAAGAAAGAACAAGCACGGATTCCGTGAGCGTATGTCAACTGCAAATGGACGTCGTGTATTAACTGCACGTCGCGCTAAAGGTCGTCATAAATTGTCTGTTTCTGACGAGAAAAGAGGTAAATAAGCCATAGATTAGAGTAGAGCTGATTTCTGGCTAGCTGTTACTTAAAAAGTATTCTTGCCGTGAAATTCAATTTTCCGAAATCAGAGCGGTTAACGCAAATCAAAATCATCGATTCTTTATTCCAAAAGGATAGCCAAACGGTACATAACCGATTTGTCTATCCTTTTCGAGTTTTGTACCGGGCCAATTCCACAGAAATTCATTCTCAGGCTCCTCAAATCATTATCTCGGTACCTAAGCGAAAGTTCAAAAAAGCCGTAGACCGGAATCTGATCAAACGTAGAATCCGCGAAGCTTACCGATTGACTAAACCATTTTTCGAGGGAGAAAGCTTTGCCGCGCTTCCCAGCTACATGGGATTTGTTTATATTGGATCAAAAATAGAACCCTTCGAGTTGATCAAAAAACGAATGGAATCCATCTTGAAGGAATTTAGTACAGCAAAATCATGAGATTGACGAAAAGAAAATATCGCATATTCGTTGGCCTCTTGTTGGGCATTGTACTAGCATCAGGCACCTTCATCGCCTCTAACGATCGCCTATTTGACATCGCCAAAAATCTTGACATCTACGCATCCGTCTTCAAAGAACTCAATAAATATTATGTTGACGAAGTGGATCCCAACAAGGCCATGCAAACATCCGTAGATGCCTTGCTTAAATCCTTCGACCCATATACCGTATTCTATCCAGAGGAAGAATTAGAGGATTTTATGTTAATGACTACGGGTAAGTACCAAGGAATTGGAATCCAGCTTAGTAAAATTAATCAACAGCATCACATCACTTTCATAGAATCGGAAAGTCCGGCAGAAAAAGCTGGCCTACATATTGGCGATCAAATCGTTGCAATAAACAATATCCGAGTGACAGACAATTCGGAGACCGATCCCGCCCAATTGATGAAAGGTGCAGCGAATGCTCCGTTGGTTTTAGAAATCCAGCGATCGGGAGTCGCAAACACACAAAAAATCACATTAACCCGAGCAACAGTTCAAATTAAAAATGTTAGCTATTCGGGTATGGTCAAACCGGGCATTGGATATATTCAATTGGACGAATTCAACGCCAGTGCAGCAAAAGAGATGAAAAGCGCGCTCATTTCTTTAAAGCAACAAGGAATGAAGGCTCTCATTTTAGACCTTCGAAATAATCCAGGTGGCCTGTTAACGCAAGCGATAGACATCTGCAATTTGTTCTTACCCAAAGGAACGAAAATCGTCGAAACTCGTGGCAAAATCGAAGAATGGAACAAATCATATGAAGGCCTAAACGCAAGCTTTGATACTGAAACACCCATGGCGGTATTAATCAACAAAAATTCAGCTTCTGCCGCAGAAATCGTCGCAGGTGTTCTACAAGATTATGATCGCGCTGTCATTATTGGTCAAAAAAGTTATGGAAAAGGCCTCGTTCAAGTAACGCGAGATTTGCCATATCACACCAAAATAAAAATTACCACCGCTAAATATTATACCCCAAGCGGTCGTTGCATCCAAGCCGTCGATTACAAAAACGGCTCAGCCATCGTGCATGCAGACTCCTCAAACCGCACCTTTTTTACTAAAAATGGACGCAAGGTTGTTGACGGAGGTGGTATAACGCCTGATCAGGTTATGCAAAAAACACAACAAGCACCTTTCGTTCAATCGTTATTAAATCAATACAAACTATATCTGTACGCTTTGGCCTATCGAATCAAAAACCCAATGATTTCTCCTGCGGCACAATTTGAATTTACGTCAACAGATTTGGCTAATTTCGAAAGCTGGTTAAATCAAAGTGATTTTACATATGAAAACCCTATTCAAGCGCAAGTAAAGAGTTTAATGACGGCAACCGAAAAAAATCCATCTTACGCCAACTTGCATCAATACTTACTTACGTCCAAAGCCAATGAAAAACTTGACTTACATCAAGAAATTCAAGCGAATCAGGAGGAGTTAAAGCAGCTACTCAGTCAAGAAATAATCTTGCATTATTATTTGCAAAAAGGGGTAAACCAATGGGCAAATATGCACGACCCCGTAATTCAGGCCGGATATACACTGTTAATGAAACCGAGTTCGTATCAATCCATTTTGACAACAAAATAAAGAGATGAGTTACATTCTTTCCATCGAAACATCTACTCCCTTATGTTCCGTGGCTCTACACGAAAATGGCGAGTTGAGAGCTACCTGCGAATCGCAGGAGGATGGCGTACATGGTAAAAAACTAACTCGTTTAATTGAGCAAACACTCCAACAAGCCGGAATACTAGCAAACCAATTAGCCGCGATTGCCATTTCGAATGGACCAGGTTCCTACACAGGTCTACGCATTGGACTAGCAACAGCCAAAGGCCTTTGCTTCGGACTTGACCTCCCACTTATCGCGTTAAATACATTGGAAATCATGGCGGAAGCATGGGACAAAAACAACCAAAGTCTTTTACTTCCCATGATTGATGCGCGACGGATGGAAGTTTATGCCGCAATTTTGGACCCTAAAAATCATGTTACGATCGTAGAAACTCAAGCAGTTATTTTAGAGCCAGACACGTTCCAATCGATCAATCAAAAGATAATCGCATTCGGTAATGGCGCTATGAAATGGCAGGAAACATGCCAACATCCCCTCATTGAATTTTCGCAAGATCATCCATTTCCTGAAGCAAAGAATATGGGACAACTTGCATTCAAGCAATTTCAGACCAAGAAATTTGCCCCAATCGTTACTATCGAGCCCAACTACTTAAAAGAATTTATGGGTACAAAACCCAAAACAGTCAATAGTTAATATGGAAGAGCCAATCATTAATCGCGTCAATCAAAGTGGCCTAATCCAACTGGATTTAGAAACCATGCGCACGCCTGGCGACCGGATCTTTTTCGATTTAGCTCCACTCCTTTTCATGGGTTTAGCCTTGAAAGAAAAAGAATATCGCGAATTTTTGGCCGGACATGACTGGTCGGCATACCAAGATAAATTCGTTGCCATCGGTTGTACCGCAGACGCCATCATTCCCACCTGGGCATATATGTTGGCAGCCACCTACCTAAACCCTGTAGCGCGCGGCGTTATTTTTGGAGACCTCGCTGATTTAGAAAAAAATCTATATCTAACGCAAATTGAGTCAATCAATGCTTCGGAATTCGAAGATGCTAGAATTGTCATTAAGGGCTGCTCGAAAGAGGCGGTGCCTACGGAAGCGTATGTTGCCTTGATGCAAAAATTGCAACCCGTTGCGAAAAGCATATTTTTTGGTGAGCCGTGCAGTACGGTTCCGCTATTCAAAAAATCTGCGCAGCCAAAAAATAATTCCTAGATTTGTCCTTGATTCCAATCATATGTCACAACAATCCCAAGAACAATATCAGTTTATTGCCCAAATCCTGAGCAAACACACAGGGGAATCGGCGCAAATCGACGACTTCCAATTTTTCTATGGGGGGAATTTCAATTTAGCAGTTCGACTTCGAGTAAAAAACACCGAATATTTCATCAAGTGGACGCAAGGCGATCACCAAGGACTGTTTGAGGCTGAAGCAAAAAACCTACAGACGATTCATGCCACAGGTGCGATTCCGGTGCCACCAGTTTTGGGGGTAGGCCAGCTGGACGAGAAGGAATATTTAATGATGGGATGTATTGATTCAGCCGACAAGCAAGCTCATTATTGGGAAGATTTTGGAGAGAAGTTAGCGAATTTACACCGTCATTCTAGCCCACTGGGACATGGCCTTTCATATACCAATTTTATTGGCGCAGCCACACAAGAAAATTCGTGGATGACCGATGGAGTGGAATTTTTTATCGAAAATAGACTCAAAAAACAAGTTGGCCGTGCCTTATACGACCGAAAAATCACGACGGAGTTGGCAGATAAATTCGAAACACTCTATGAGCGATTACCAGATTTATTACCCCACGAAGCTCCCGCATTAATTCATGGTGATTTATGGTCTGGGAATGCGATGGTTAACGAACAAGGATTAATCACCTTGGTAGATCCGTGCTGCTATTATGGATTACGTGAGGCAGAATTAGCTTTCACAACCATGTTTGGAGGTTTTGATACGAGCTTTTACGAGGCCTACAATGCCACATTCCCGATAGAAAAGGGATTCCATGCACGTATTCCCCTCTATAATTTGTACCCACTCATGGTACATGTAAATTTATTTGGCGAAGGATATTTGCCCGCGGTGAATAAGATACTAGCTACCTATTAAGGAATCCTCCCAAGCCTGGACTACCTCATCAGGAGAACTAGCATCAGGGAAAAACGATACTAATTTTCGAAGAATTTCCTCGATGACGGCATCTGGACAAGAGGCGCCGCAAGTCAACAGAACGACTACTTTTTCTTTAGTAGGCATAAAATCCACCGAATTGATCTCTGCTTTTTTGCGGTTACTGAAGTGAACAATTTCCTGGTTGGACACTAACTGATCAGCAGATTTTATAAAATAGGTAGGTAACTTTTCAGCGCACAAATCAACTAAATGTGCGGTATTCGATGAGTTGTACCCTCCAGCAACTAGCGCAAAATCTGCCTCCACCTGTAACAAACCATAGGTTGCACTTTGATTATCATTCGTGGCATAGCACAAAGTATCGCGAGTATCTGCAAAATGTTGTGTCACTTGATCGGGACTTAATTGATAAAAGTCTACAATAACTTCCCGTAAATATTCGACAATCTCCTGCGTGTCAGTGGCCAGCATCGTTGTTTGATTCACAACACCTAGTCGGGCTAAATCTTTATCCGGATTAAAACCTTCTGAATATTGACCTTGGAACATATCAAAAAACTCCTCGGCCGACTGCTCTTTTCGGATAAAATGAGCTAGTAATTTGGCTTGTGACAGATCCTTAATGACCAAAGTTGGTGTCACTGCCTTTGAGTGCGAAAAAGTAGCTTTTGTTTCTTCGTGGCTCGGTTTTCCATGAACAATGACCGTATATTCATTTTTACCAATTGCGTCTGCGCGATTCCAAACTTTCTCCACAAAAGGGCAAGTTGTGTCATAAGCATACGTATCGATTCCTTGCTCTTTTAAACGCTGTTGAGTTTCTAACGTTGTACCAAATGCGGGCACAATAACAACATCTGAAGCATTCAATTCAGAAAATGGAATAAGGGAAGCACCCTTTGTGTCTTGCAAAAATCGAACACCACGATCTAATAAATCTGCATTAACAGCCGGGTTATGAATCATTTCAGAAAGTAAAAAAATACGTTTATCCGGATTTTCTTCAATAATTCGATAGGCAGTTTCAACGGCATTTTCAACACCGTAGCAAAATCCAAAATGCCGAGAGAGGTGTACCTCTAAGGGACCGAAATCAAGTTTTGATGGACTAAAATCTCGCTTTAATTTGTCTCGCAATCGGCGTACTTCTTTAATTCGACCAATAAGATTGCTTTTATAAAGCGAAGGAATCGAAAATGACTTCATGGACACACAAATTTGGTAATTGATCTTGCTTGTTCGCACCCTAAACTAGGGTAAGCGACTAAGAGTTTTCAAATTTACCAAATCGGACTATCATTGCCTATTCCTCGTTCACAACAAATGACCTTATAATAATTAATTTCCTAAATGCCCGAGTTGATACTTTGCCCGTTAAATAACTTGTCGTATTTTTGTTGTCCAATAAACTTGATCTATTCATTAAAGGGCAATTAACGCAATGAGCAACTCTACTTCACGTAAGTATGGATTTAAGCGTTTTCTAAAAACTAGCTGGATAGGCTCGTTTGTCTATTCGTTTATTGAAAACCCAGTCAACTTTTTATACTTAGGACTGGCATTATTCGTTTCAATCATCAGCTTTGAGAATTCTTTTAGTGACACCCCTACACAGAAAGGGTATTTGGTGGGTACGTTGGAATTTGGCAACGAAGGTGAACATGTTATTCAATGTGATGCTGTTTCCGCCAGTGTACGTTTAGAATCCGGTCAAAAAGTATTGAGTCTTTCGGCAACAAACGAACAAACCAAAGAAACGATTTACGTCAAAATATTTCAGCTTAGAGGTACTGGGACTTATTTTATTCCCGGAGATGGCGAATCTGGAAACATTGGAAATATCATTCATAATCTGAATGATTTTCAAAATAAAAACAATTTCTACGAAGCTAAAATGCCAGACAGTTCAGGTGTTAAGAATGGGGTGGGACGCTTAAACATCACCTATTTATCTGATACTGAAATTGAGGGCAATCTTGTATTGATTGGTAATAACCCTGTAGGACAAAAAGCTGTATTGGAGTCATCCAAATTTAAAGTTTCTATTGTCGTTCCTTAACTCTTCCCATGGAATTTGAACCCGCGATTGTGCACGCATCATATGAGGCGGTGTTAGACTTTTTTGAAAACCAATTTCAGAAACGGCCCACCGACCTTGAGTCCGTATTATTTTTGATTGGCGTACAGGAACTCGGACAAGGCCATGTTCATTTCACCAAGGAGCAAAAGCAAGATTTAATGCATATTGCTACCTGTAAGGTACTCAGCTACAGTGGATTTTATGCCCTCGAAGGCTTAGATTCCGAAGGTTGGCCTCATTGGAATTTGGTCAAACCTGTGCCAACTCTAAATTTAAAAGAACAAGATCTCTTGCTGAAAGCACATATTGTGCATTACTTTGAATCTGAAATCTTTTAATCTCAATGAAAATAATCAGTTATAATGTAAATGGCATCCGTGCCGCCATCCAAAAAGGCTTTACCACTTGGTTGGAAGAACAGGCAGCTGACATTATTTGCATTCAAGAGTTAAAGGCCGAACGCGAGCAAGTTGACACGCAAGCAATTGAGGACCTAGGATATCATATTTATTGGCATTCTGCCCAGAAAAAAGGATATTCAGGCGTAGCGATTTTCTCCAAAATCAAACCCAATCATGTAGAAATTGGATGCGGCATCGAAAAATATGATTTTGAGGGTCGTGTAATTCGATTAGATTTTGACCATGTTTCGGTCATGAGCGTTTATATGCCATCCGGTTCAAGTGGTGACGAACGCCAAGCATTTAAAATGGAATGGTTGGCCGACTTCCATACTTATGCGCATCAATTACGTACACAAATCCCCAATTTAATTATTTCAGGAGATTATAATATTTGTCATCGGGCGATAGACATTCACAACCCAAAAGGGAATGCCAATAGTTCTGGTTTTTTACCGGAGGAACGTGAATGGATGGAAAATTTTATGCAGAATGGGTTTATTGATACATTTAGATTAATTCGTGCCGACGAACCTCATCAATATTCTTGGTGGAGCTATCGAGCAGGTGCCCGTGGAAAAAATTTAGGTTGGCGAATTGATTACCACTTAGCCTCGCAACCTTTGCAAGATCACATTCAGAATGCCTATATATTGCCGGATGCGATGCACTC
>JACCDQ012039314.1_pt1 | contig 17433 bp, 15 predicted proteins | sample 7446031 | NCBI WGS metagenome assembly JACCDQ01 (sample SAMN15323442, study PRJNA562643) | freshwater metagenome | isolation source: river surface water | place: USA:Blue River Watershed | collected 2017-08-17
GCAAGAGAATCGCCAAGGCCACGCAGTTGGCGAAAATTCCCGAACCACCGAAGCTCATGAGCGGCAAGGTGAGGCCCTTGGTCGGCAGCAGGCCCATGTTGACGCCCATATTGATAAAGCCCTGCACGCCGATCCAGATGGCGATGCCCTGTGCAACCAGCGCGGCAAAGCAGCGATCGAGTTTCACGCATTGCTTGCTGACCATGATGATGCGCTGGATGAGCAGCCCGAACAGGGCGATCACAACCACTACGCCAACAAAACCAAGTTCTTCGGCAATCACGGCGAGCAGGAAGTCGGTATGCGCTTCCGGCAGATAGAACAGTTTTTCGACACTGCCTCCTAAACCCACACCGAAGAATTCCCCGCGACCAAAAGCGATCAGCGAGTGCGATAACTGGTAACCACGGCCCAGGGCATCGGCCCACGGGTCCATGAAACCGAAGATCCGGTCACGGCGATACGGCGAAACAATGATCAGGATCGCAAAGGCGATCAGGAGTAACAGGATCAGGATGACGAAGGGTTTAATCTTCATGCCACCGAGGAACAGGATGCCAAAGGCGATGGAGATGATGACGACAAAGGCACCAAAGTCCGGTTCCTTGAGCAGGAGCGAACCAACGAGCACCATGGCCACAAACATCGGCAGGAAGGCCTTCTTGAGGCTGTGCATGACGTTCATCTTGCGGACCGTAAAGTCGGCGGCATAAAGGACGACGAATAGCTTCATGAGCTCGGACGGCTGCAGATTGACCACGAAAAGCGGTAGCCAGCGACGGGCACCGTTGACGTCGCGTCCGAGCCCCGGAATCAGCACCAGCGCCAGCAACACGATGCCACCCAGGAACAGATAAGGGGACCAGCGCTGCAAGGTCTGTGTTGGCACCTGAAAGGCCAGACCGGCGGCACCCAGCCCGATCATCAGGAAGATGGCATGGCGGATCAGGAAATAATTGGGGTTGCGGCCGAACATGCGACTGCCTTCGGCAAAGGCGATCGATGCCGAATAGACCATGATCAGGCCAATGAGCAGCAGCGCCAGCGCACTCCAGACGAGCAACGGATCCACTTCCGACTGCTCCTCGGGCGAATTGATGATGCGCATCAGACGGTTCATGCGGCCTCTCCGTCTGTCATCGGCGTACAACGATTGAGCAATTGCACGGTGTCGATAAATACCTGCGCGCGTTCGGCGTAGTTACGGAACATGTCCAGGCTGGCACAAGCCGGCGAAAGCAGCACCGTGTCACCCGGTTGCGCCTGATCCGCCAGCCAGCGCGTCGCGGCGGGCAGATTGGCAAAGCGCTGCACAGGCAATGAATCCGGCAGCACGGCAGCGATTGCATCCGCATCTTTGCCAATCAGTGCCACCGCACGACCTGCGCGTTCGACGGCCTGCGCCAATGGTGCAAAATCCTGCCCCTTGCCCTCGCCACCAAGCAGCAATGCAAGCTTGCGTTGCGGTTGCGCCGGGTCGTATAGCCCTTCAATGGCCGCAAGCGTGGCGCCCACATTGGTCGCCTTCGAATCATCGACATAGCGCACGCCGTCATGCGTGGCAATTAAATCCACCCGGTGCGGGAGCCCACGGAAGCTGGCGATACCCTTCGCCAGATCCGACAACGTTTTTCCGCTAGGCAGTACCTGCTCGGCGAGTGCCAGAGCCGCCTCGACATTAAGTGCATTATGGCGACCCAGTAACGGCAGATCAGCCAACGCAATCACCGACTGCTTACCCCGCATGAGGGCGCCTTGAACCAGACCGAAATCCCCGGATTGCACCTGGGCATCGTCACCAATGCTCACAGATCGGGTCTTATCCAGACCGTAAGCGTCTGCCCACAGATCCGCGCGGTTCCAGACCGGGAAGGCACAGTGTTCGTAAATGCGAGCCTTGGCAGCCGCGTAGCCCGCCATGGTGACATGGCGATCCAGATGATCTTCACTCAGATTCAGGATGATGGCTGCATCACTGCGCATGCACTGGGTAGCTTCTAGCTGGAAGCTCGATAGCTCCATGACCCAGACGGCTGGCCACTGCCCCGCAGCCTGCCGCGCCATAAAGGCATCCAGCAAGGAGGGCGAGATGTTGCCACAGGCAATCGCATCGACACCGGCCGCATTAAGTAAATGTGCGGCCAGCGCGGTTGTGGTGGTTTTACCATTGGCACCGGTAATGGCGATGACCTTGCTTGCCGGGCAGGCAGCGGCTCTGGCGACATGGAAGCAGTCGACTTCTGACCAGACTGGCAAACCACCTTCCTGCGCGGCACGAACCAGTGGGCTGTCGAATGACACCCCCGGTGACAACGCGACAAGATCAACATCCTTCAGGCATGCATCGATCAGTGCGCCCGACAGGTCAACCCCCCGGCTGCGCCACTGGGCACCCGGTACAGTTGTGGCCAGTGCATCAACCCCCGGTGGCTCGGCACGTGTATCGACGACCATGATCTGAGCCTGCTGCTGATGCAACCAGCGCGCCATCGCCAACCCGGACTCACCCAGGCCAACGACCAGCACCCGGCAGCCTTTGAGGTCTGCCGGGGTGGTTTGCGAGGAGATCAGTGTCGTGGTCACGATAGCGGGGCTTGAGGTTGATCAGCGGAGTTTGAGGGTAGAGAGTCCGAGCAGGACCAGCACAATCGTGATGATCCAGAAGCGCACAACGACCTGGGTTTCTTTCCACCCACCCAGTTCATAGTGATGATGCAAAGGCGCCATGCGGAAGATGCGTTTGCCCTTCGTGGCTTTGAAATAACTGACCTGCATCATCACGGACACGGTTTCGGCCACGAAGACGCCACCCATGATGAACAACACGATTTCCTGACGCACGATGACGGCCGTGGTGCCAAGCGCTGCACCGATGGCCAGCGCGCCCACATCGCCCATAAACACTTCGGCCGGATAAGCGTTGAACCAGAGGAAGCCCAGACCGGCCCCGACCAGCGCACCGAGCAGGACACAGATTTCTCCAGCGCCCGGCATATAAGGCATGAACAGGTACTTGGCATAGACTGCGTTACCCGCCACGTATGCAAAGACGGTCAGCGCCGCGGCCACCATGCAGGCTGGCATGATCGCCAGGCCATCGAGACCATCCGTCAGGTTAACCGCATTCGACGTGCCGACAATCACCAGATACGTCAGCACGATGAAACCACCGATGCCCAGTGGAATAGCCACATCCTTGAAGAACGGCAGAATGAGCTGAAACTGCATGGGGGTATTGGCCGTCAGCGCAAGCGCGCCCGCAGCAGCCAGCCCGATCACCGACTGCCAGAAAAACTTCCAGCGGCTGGCCAGCCCCTTCGGATCGCGGTAGACCACTTTGCGCCAATCGTCATACCAACCGACCGCACCCGTACCTAAGGTCACCAGCAGCACGATCCAGACGTAGCGGTTTTCCAGATCCCCCCAGAGCAATGTCGACAGACCGGTCGCAATCAGGATCAGCACGCCACCCATGGTGGGCGTGCCCGACTTGGCCAGGTGTGTTTGCGGGCCATCAGTACGCACGGCCTGCCCGATCTTCTTGGCCGCCAACCAGCGGATCACGGCAGGCCCCGATAGCCAGCTGATCATCAGCGCCGTTAGCGCGGCCAGCACGGTACGCAGTGTCAGGTAATTGAAGACGTTAAACGCCCGCACATCCTGAGCCAGCCATTCCGAAAGCCAAAGTAGCATCGTGTTATCCCTGCGATGGTTCGCTATGTTCGATGAGTGCATTCACCACGTTTTCCATCCGTGCCGAACGCGACCCCTTGACCAGCACCCGTGAACGCGCCGACAGTTTTGGCTGCAGCGCTGCAATGAGTGCCTCTTGTGAATTAAAGTGATAGGCCCGCTCCGGGAAGCGATTCCCATAGGCCGCGACAGCCGAAACGGAAAGCGGTCCGACGGCGTAAAAAGCGCCCACGCCGCGCTCTGCGGCATAACGTCCGACTTCGGCATGCAGCGCCGAGGCTTCAGCACCAACTTCGCCCATGTCGCCCACGACCAGCAAGGTCTCCGCCCCAGCGGCATCCGTGACCAGAACGTCAATGGCGGCACGCATCGAATCCGGATTGGCGTTGTAGGTATCGTCAATCAGGATGGCACCGGCTTGGCCCACCTTTATTTGCAGGCGTCCCGAGACACCACCAAAGCTGGCCATTGCCTGCGCCATGGCCAGCAGATCCAGCCCGGCCGCATAGACGGCCGCCAGCGCCTGCGTTGCATTGCTGGCATTGTGCAGCCCCGACAATGGCAACGATATGTTCAGCCCCCCCATCGGCGTTTGCACCCGTAGGGATTGTCCCGAATCCGTGGCACGGGGTGTGCACACAAAAGCCGGCGACAAACTTGCCGCAATGTCCGATACGCCAACCACCTGCGTCCCCAGCACACGACGTCCCGGACGAATCCGTTGAATCCAGGAGACGGCATGCGGGTCATCAAAGTTGACCACGGCCGTACCGTCTTCAGGCAGCGCATCAAAGAGGCTGCCCTTTTCTTCGGCGACCCCCGAGAGCGACCCCATGCCCGCCAGATGTGCACGCTGTGCATTGGTGACGATGGCGATCGTCGGCTGCGCCAGCTGCGCCAGTGCGGCAATCTCGCCCGGATGACTCATGCCCAGCTCAATCACCGCATAGCGATGTTGCGGACCGAGACGTAGCAGTGTAAGCGGCAGGCCAATCTCGTTATTGAAGTTCCCCAGCGTGCTGAGCACAGCGTCTTCGCCGACCTGGCTACGACAGAGATGCGCCACCAGTTCCTTGGTGGTCGTTTTGCCGTTCGAGCCCGTGATGGCAATGACGGATAGGGCAAAACGCGCCCGCCAGGCCTGGCCGAGCGTTCCCAAGGCGTGGCGCGTATCGTCACAAACAATCAGCGGCCAGCCTTCGAGCGCGGGCGACGTCAGCATCGGGTGGCCGGCTTCAACAATCGCCCCGATGGCACCGGCTTCACGCACGTCTTCCAGAAACTCATGGGCGTCGAATTGTTCACCGCGCAGGGCGATAAACAGATCGCCCGGTTGCAGCGTGCGTGTATCGGTAGAAACGCCCTGCACCAGCACGCTACCCGAACCTTCCGGCAGACGTGCCGACAACCAGTCGGTCACCAGTGAGAGCGGGACGGCTTCAGCCAATCGTACCGAGCGCAGGGGCTTGTTCATGAGGTCTGCCATGATCAGGCCGCCGCGCCCGTCGTATGGCGGGCACACCAGGCTTCAAGCGCTGCCTGCGCATGTACGGCATCATCGAAGGGATAACGCTGCCCGCGGATTTCCTGCGTACTTTCGTGGCCTTTGCCGGCCAGCAGGATGACATCCTTGTCTTCGGCGGATGCAATCGCCTGGGCAATCGCCTGGGCGCGATCCATCATGCGTGTCGCACCCGGCGCACCTTCGGCAATTGCAGTCATAATCGCTTCCGGATCTTCGCCGCGAGGATTGTCCGAGGTAATCCAGACCGCATCGGCACCCGCCATGGCAGCACGCCCCATTTCCGGTCGCTTACCCGGGTCACGGTCACCACCACAACCAAAGAGACAAACGAGGCGACCCTGGCGGGCATCGGCCACATCACGCAGTGCCGCGAGAATGTGCGCCAACGCATCCGGGGTGTGCGCGTAATCCACCACTACTAGGGGTGCGTTCTCGCCACCGTAACAGGCCATGCGGCCGGCCGGGGGTTGCAACTTGTGGAGCCGAACAACGATCTCTGCCGGACTCAGGCCCTCGGCAACCAGAACGGCCGATACGGCGAGCATATTCGACAGGTTATGACGCCCGATGATGCGGGTAGCAAACGGCAGACGTTCGGCGCCAAAGACGAGCGTGGCACTCAGCCCCTGCGCTGTTGCTGCGACGTTTTCAGCACCGACCCACTTCACACCAAGCGGCAAGTCAGTGGGGCATTCGCTTAAGCCGTAGGCAATGAGCAGCTTTGCCGAGGATTCACTCAATAGCTTCTGGCCGAATACGTCATCATGATTGATCACGGCGGCCCGTAGATCCGGCCAGGTAAACAACCGGGCTTTGGCAGCGGCGTAGGCAGCCATTGTGCCGTGATAATCCAGATGATCCCGCGTGAGGTTGGTAAAGACGGCGCAGTCCACATGACTACCTGCCATGCGCGCTTCTGCAATACCGATTGAAGAAGCTTCAACGGCACACGCGGTGGCACCATCGCTGACAAAGTCCGCCAGCAGGTTGGCATACTGTGCTGCATCCGGTGTGGTAAATCCGGTCTCAACCATGACCCCGGGGTAGCCGGCGCCGAGCGTTCCTATTACAGCGCAATGGCCAGGCATCGACTGGGCCAGCCATTGTGTAACCGTTGTTTTGCCGTTCGTGCCGGTGACGGCCAGCACCCGGAGTTTTTCGCTCGGATTGCCATAGATCTGTTGCGCGAGCGGCCCGATCAACTCATGCAATCCTGCCACCGCGACCACGGGAGCGCTACCGAACTCAGCCGGACAGAGCGGCAGATCCGCCGACCACAGCACGGCGCATGCGCCGTTAGCCAGTGCATCCCGGGCATAGACTGCCCGCGCACCCGACTCGGCCACTTCGGCAACAAACAGATCACCGGCACGGATATGCCGGCTATCCGCGCAGACCCCCGTTGGACGCAAGCCTTGCGCCAGCACCCAGCTCAGCACATCTTCACGCGAGGTGAGCACGGTCATCAGTGCACCCCCTTCTTTGCCGATGCCGCCGTCGGCGCGGCCGCCACTGCGACCGGCGCCGCTGAGGCAACCTTGGCCTGATCTTTACCCGGATCCTGATCCTGCGGTACACCCAGCGTACGCAGGGCACCGCCCATCACCTCGGCAAACACCGGTGCTGCAACATCGCCACCGTAGTGCGCACCCACCGGCTCATCAACCACCACCCCCACAACGAGGCGCGGATCGGAGATCGGGCCAATGCCAACGAATGAGGCCAGGTACTTGTTGGCATAACGGCCGCCAACCAGCTTATGCGCCGTGCCTGTTTTGCCGCCCACGCGATAGCCCGGTACCGCCGCTTTACGCGCGGTTCCTTCCGGGCTCACCACCATTTCCAGCATCTGACGCACCTGGCGCGATGTCTCTGGCGCGAAGACTGGTTGTCCGCTGACTGCGCCATTTGTTTTGAGTAGCGTCAGCGGGACGACATCCCCGTCGCGACCAAACACGGTGTAGGCGTGGGCCAACTGAACCACGGTCACCGAAACACCATGCCCATAGGACATGGTCGCCTGCTCAATCGGCTTCCAGGTTTGCCAGGGGCGCAGTTTTCCACCCACCTCACCGGGGAAACCCAGCCCGATCGGCTTGCCGAATCCGACCTTGCTCATCATCGTCCACATGTCTTCGGACGGAAAACCCAGCGCAATCTTGGTGGCACCGATATTTGAAGACTTCTGGATGACCTGCGCCAAAGTCAGCGCGCCATAGGGGTGCGCGTCACTGATCGTCGCCGAGCCAATCGTCATCTTGCCGGGGGCGCAGTTGATGATCGAATCAAATTTGTACTTGCCGCGGTCTAGGGCTAGCGCCGCAATAAACGGCTTCATCGTCGAACCCGGCTCGAAGGTATCCGTCACAGCACGGTTACGCAGCTGACCGCCCGAGAGCTGCGACCGGTTGTTAGGGTTATAGGTTGGCCAATTCGCGAGCGCCAGCACTTCGCCACTCTTGATATCGGCAACGATGACGCTACCGCCCTTGGCATTGAACTTATCGGCGGCGTTTCGCAACGCGTTGAACGCAACAAACTGGATCTTGGAGTCGATGGCCAACTGGATATCGTCGCCGTCCTGCGGCGGTCGTTCCGAGCCGACCTCTTCCACGATCTGGCCACGGCGATCTTTGATGACGGTGCGCTCACCCGGCTTGCCGATCAGGCGATTTTCGAAAGCCAGTCCAACGCCTTCCTGACCCCGATCGTCCTTGCCGGTAAACCCCACCATATGGGCAACCATATCGCCCGACGGGTAGAAACGGCTGTATTCCCGATCCATCTGGATGCCAGGCAGCTTCAGGGCAGCAATACGCGCCGCGGTTTCCGGCGCGACCTGATGCTTGAGGTAGACGAAGTTCTTGTCACCCGTCAGTTTCTTTTCGATCTGACGTGAATCCATCTCGAGCAGCGCGCTGAGCTCCTTGAGCTGCGCCTTATCCAGCTTGGCATCCGCGGTTGCCCATACTGCGCGCATCGGCGTCGATTGCGCCAGCATATCGCCATGGCGATCCAGAATCTTGCCGCGCGATGCCGGAATCTCCAGCACACGGCGGTAACGGACATCCCCCCGTGCCTGCAGAAAATCTTCATTGATTAATTGCAGATAAAAGGCACGGCCTATCAGCGCCAGCAAACCACCGAAAATCAGTGCCGACACCAGGTGGATGCGCCAACCGGCCAACTGATCCTTCAGCACCGGGCTCTCGGTAAAGCGATGATCCTTGCGGCTCATTGCGCCCCTCCGAGCTTCTGCACCTTCTTCATATCGGGCGGCTGCATGCCGAGTTTTTCACGGGCGATGCGTTCAATGCGCGTGTGTGCCGCCCATGACGACATTTCCAGTTGCAGCTGACCGAACTCAACGTCCAGATTGTGGGCCCGCTCCCGCTCCAGCTCGAGCGCCTGCAACCGCTTACGTGCCTGATGCTGGGCAGCAATGGTGCCCACGGCCGACACCAGCAGAACAACGATGAGGATGAGGTTGATCCGGCGCATCTACGTCAGGCCGCCAACTTTTCGGCCACGCGCATGATGGCGCTGCGTGCCCGCGGGTTACGATCAATTTCGCTGGCGCCCGGCTTGATTGCCTTACCGACCAGTTTAATTTTTGGGACTGGCAACTGGGCGGCCGTCAGGGGCACGCCCTTAGGTGGCTCGACCGGTTTGGCCCCGGCCTGCATAAAGCGCTTGACGACCCGATCTTCCAGCGAATGGAAACTGATCACGACCAGGCGCCCACCCGGCTTCAGGAGATCCAGCGCCTGTGGCAGCGTTAACGCCAGCTGGCCGAGCTCCTGATTGATATAAATCCGTACAGCCTGGAAGGTACGCGTCGCCGCATCCTGGCCGGGCTCGCGGGTGCGCACGCACGTACGTACGAGCGCGGCGAGTTCGCCGGTTGTGGTGATAGGACACTCGGCCCGAGCAACCACAATCTTCTTTGCAATCGAGACAGCAAACCGTTCTTCGCCATAATCCTTGATGACCTCCGCCAAAGTTTTTTCGTCGACTTCTGCTAACCAGGCCGCTGCCGTCTGGCCGCGGGTTGTATCCATGCGCATATCCAGCGGCGCATCAAAACGGAATGAAAACCCACGGGATGCCGTATCAATCTGGGGAGAGGAGAGCCCCAAATCGAACAGCACCCCGTCTGCCCGGGCCACATCAAAACCGATCTTTTTTGCCGCTTCACGCATGCCATCGAATGCGGTGTGCACGAGCGTGAAACGCGGATCGTCCAGCAGCGCACCTGACGCAATGGCCGAGGGATCACGATCCAGCGCCAACAGCCGACCATTTGGTCCGAGCTGTGACAATATTTTCCGTGAATGGCCACCGCGCCCGAAGGTGGCGTCGATATAGCAACCATCCGGACGAATCGCTAACGCCTCGACCGCTTCGTCGCGCAGGACCGTTTCATGAAAATCGGAAGTTTGCTTGGTTGCGGTGACGGCGGAGGCGGAGGCACTGGGGGCGCGAGATCCGGGGACAGCAATCCCGGCGCGCGTTGTCACAGTGCGAAATCCTCGAAGCCGGCGGGTGGTTCCGCCGACTGCAGTACGTCAACCGCCGCTGCATTCTGAGCCTGCCAGCCGGCGTCGCTCCAGAGTTCGAAATGGGAGCCGAGACCCACCATCCAGACCTTACGTTCCAATCCGGCGAATTCGCGTAGCTCCGGCGCCACCAGCAGGCGGCCCGCCGAATCCATGCCTTCTTCACGCGCATTACCGATCAACACACGCTTCAACGCCGCGGAACGTGTATCAAAACTGGGTGCCTGCAAAATGCGATCGCGAATCGGCGTCCAGGCCGGCTCCGGATAGAGCAGCAGGCACTTGTGTGGATGCGCAGTCAGAATCAGGCCGCCTTCGGCGCTCGTTTCGCGACCCGCCAGTGCTGCCGACAGCGCGCCACGATGCCGCGCCGGAATGGCGAGCCGACCTTTCGCGTCGAGCGTTAGAGCGATGGCACCTTGAAAAGACATGGGCGTTTTTAGCGGTAGCGGTTCTCAAATCCGGGGGCTGAGGATCAACAGGAAATCATCGATCTCCCACTTTTCCCCACTTTTTTCCACTTTAGAGAACAAAAAAGGGGCGGTCAACCCCTTTTTTAAGATTTTTTTCAATGGCAACAAGGGCTTAGCGCACTTTTTATCGGTGCCGATTGAAAAATTTATCCTTTAAAATCAATGCACGAAAATCGGCACTTAAAGTGAGGCTTTAAGAAAACTCACAAAGTTATCCACAAAAAATTTTGCCGACAGACGCCCATCGTTAAAAGCACCCTTGGACGCGCAAAAAAAATCGCCATTCGGTACCCCGAATAGCGATCTTCTTCATAAATTGGACGGGAAGCCGCCCGATAAGCCGGGTTCTGTGCACCACCCTCGCGGATGGCGTGACAATCATTCCTCTAGGCGCGCTGTTACCAACGCGCTCCAGCAACCTACCCGGAAGCGACGCGAGCCACGCCAATGCTTCCCTATTTGGTCTTGCTCCGGATGGGGTTTACCGTGCCGCCCGGCGTTGGCCCCGGACGCGGTGAGCTCTTACCTCACCCTTTCACCCTTACCTGGCGTCTGACGCCATCGGCGGTTTGCTTTCTGTTGCCAGTGATGATGCGACGGGACGAACCTGAATCAGACACCCATCACCACTGCCCGCTGCTGCCAGCGGGACTTTCCGTCACCTCACGGTGCCCGGCCGTTAGCCGGCATCCTGCTCTGTGGAGCCCGGACTTTCCTCTCCGCGCCTTGCGGCACGCAGCGACTGTCTGGGCGACTTCCCGTGCCTATTATACGGCGCAGGCACGGTGATTCAGGCGATAAAGCCCGCGAAATTCCAAGCCAGCGTGTTGCCCGCCTCAAGCGGCACCAGCGTATCGCCATTCACATAGGGATACGATGCCGGCACGATCGTATTTGCACGGCGCAACACCACCTTACGATCATTAACTGGCAAGCCATAGAACGCCGGACCATGCAGGCTGGCGAAGCCCTCCAGCTTATCGAGCGCACCCGCGGCATCAAAGGCCGTGGCATACATTTCCATGGCCTCACCCGCGGTATAACAACCGGCACAACCACAGGCGGCTTCTTTGGTCAGCCTGGCGTGCGGCGCTGAATCGGTGCCGAGAAAAAACTGTTTCGAGCCTGATGTTGCGGCATCAACCAGAGCTTCTCGATGCCATTCACGCTTGAGCACGGGCAGGCAGTAGTAGTGTGGGCGCACACCACCCTGAAAAATGGCATTACGGTTGTATAGCAAGTGATGTGCCGTAATCGTCGCTCCGACGCGCTCACCCGCGCTGCGCACAAAGGCCGCAGCATCGGCCGTCGTAATGTGTTCGAACACGACTCGCAGATCAGGAAACTTGTTCAAAAGCGGTTTAAGTACCTGTTCGATGAACGCCGCTTCGCGGTCAAACAAATCAATCGTACTGTCGGTGACTTCGCCATGCACCAGCAGGGGGATGCCCTGTACAGCCATCTCAGCCAGTGCGGGGTAGGTTTTTTCAATCGCCGTCACACCCGCATCGGAATTCGTTGTCGCCCCAGCAGGATAGAGCTTCACGCCCTTCACAAAGCCCGCGGCTTTGGCCTTGACGATTTCTTCCGGCGATGTCGTGTCCGTGAGGTACAACGTCATCAGTGGCTCGAAACTCGAGTCCACGGGACGCGCGGCCAGAATGCGCTCGCGATACGCCGCAGCCGCATCGACGGTCGTGATTGGCGGGCGCAGATTCGGCATGATGATGGCTCGCCCGAACTGTGCCGCCACATGCGGTACCGTGACCTTCAGCGCATCGTCATCACGCAAATGGATGTGCCAATCGTCAGGTTGGCGAATAACAAGTTCGTTCATGGCAGCACGCCTAGAGAGATGAATGCAATAAACGCTATTTTACGCGCAGCCAGCCGCCCGCGCCGATTCAAGCCATCAGGCTTTCAAATCCAGCGCCCGCTGATAGAGCAGGTCTTTGGGGGCACCAGTCAGCTGCTGGGCAATCTGCGCCACCTGCTTGGTGGGTAAACCCGCATCCACCAGGGTTTGCACGACTCTTTCGGCTGCGTCATCCAGGCCTGTGGCTGCTTGCGCGGGTTCTGCCGGTGGATACACCACCAGCACAAACTCGCCACGCGCATGATTCGGATCGCTTTGCAGCCATGCCGCCGCTTCACCCAGCGGCATCCGCACTGATTGTTCGAACACCTTGGTGAGCTCACGGGCAATCAATACCTCACGCACTGGACCAAACACTTCTAATAGCGCAGTTAATGCTGCATCGATCCGATGTGGTGCCTCGTACAACACCAATGCGAGATCATCGCCCAACCGTGCTTTCCAGTCGGCCAACACGCGCAATCGTTCCTGGGTCTTGGTCGGCAAAAAGCCGGCAAAAATCCAGCCGCCACCGGGATGCGTCAGCCCAGCGATTGATAATGCGGCAGCGGCCGCACAGGCACCCGGCACGGCCACCACCGGCCATCCCTCGGCACGAACGGCGGCTACGATACGACCACCGGGATCCGAAATCGCCGGGGTACCGGCATCGCTAACCAAGGCCACCGACTGGCCAGCCGCCAGATGCTGTGCGATTTTCTGCGCGGCCCGCTGTTCATGATGTTCATCCGCCACCAGCATGGTCGCCGTACTACCGACATGGCGCAACAAAGTGGCTGATCGGCGCGTGTCTTCCGCCGCCACAACAGCCACCTCGCGCAGAATGCGCGCGGCGCGGGGGCTTAGATCCTCCAGGTTGCCGATGGGCGTTGCCACGACATAGAGCACGGCGCGCCGGCCGTCATCTCTGCCGGTCATTGCTGACATGTCGGGTGATTGCGATAAAGTCATGAACTGACGTACTTATTCATTGGATTTGCACGATACCATGCGGACCGAAAAACAAGTGGCGGGCGACCAGGCAGAATCTCTGGCGATTGCGCTGATGGCGCGGGCCGGCTTACGCATACTGGATCGTAACTACCGGGTGCGCGGCGGAGAAATTGATAGCATCGCGCTTGATGGTGACACGCTTGTGTTTGTCGAGGTTCGGTTTCGCAAGAGTGCCCGGTTTGGCGGCGCAGCGGCCAGCATCGATCAGCGCAAACAACAGCGGATCATCCATGCCGCGCAGGTCTACCTGATGACGCACCCCCGGCATACCCACCGGCCCTGTCGATTTGACTGCATCGTGCTCGATGCGCTCAAGCCCGACGCCCCCGAATGGATTAAAGATGCGTTCCAGCTTTTCTAACCTGACCCGCCTTGCTGCGTGCTGGGCATGCCTTACGCTGAGCCCGCTGGCCTTGGCCCAGCCTCCCGCCGATACGGCACCGCAAGCGGTCCGCCCCGCGCGTGCCAGCCTCCTGATTCAGTCCTCACCGCTGGCCGGTAGCCAGTACCACGCCCTCGCTGACGTGGTGAATCAGATCCGCATTGGTGATGCACTTACCCTCAGGCGTGTACCTGATAACCCGCACGACCGGAATGCCATCGAGGTGCTCTGGCAGGGTCACATACTCGGTTTTGTGCCGCGCCGGGAAAACAGCGCGGTCGCCCGCGCCATGGATCGGGGTGAGCCGCTGGAGGCCCGGATCAGTGCCCTGCGCCCCGACGAGACTCCCTGGCGCCGCCTGCGATTCGAAATCAGCATGCCACTGGACGCGACCGCAACTGCGCAGGATTCGGGCAGCAAGCCAACCCGCTAAGCCAGTCTTGGCGCATGTTAAGATCAGCGAAAAGAAACCCGTCTTTTACCCAAAAACGACGGCAACCACCCCGGAGTGTCCGTATGGATCTGCAAGCCCGTGTAAAACGCCACTTTGAAGACAGCGCCCAAACCAAGCTCAAGGCGGCCGAAACGCTCAGCGCCCCCGTCACTGAGGCCATTGAAACCATGGTTCAGTCTTTAATCTCCGGCGGCAAGATTCTCGCCTGCGGTAACGGAGGTTCGGCGGGCGATGCCCAACATTTTGCGGCCGAACTCGTTGGTCGATTTGAACGCGAGCGCCAGGAACTGGCCGCCATTGCGCTGACCACCGATACCTCGATCCTGACCGCAATTGCCAACGACTACGCCTACGATGTGGTGTTCTCCAAGCAAGTTCGTGCACTGGGTCACCCGGGCGATGTGCTGCTGGCGATCTCGACCTCAGGCAACTCCAAAAACGTGATTGAAGCCATCAAGGCGGCACACGAACACGACATGAAAGTCATTGCCCTGACCGGCAAGGGCGGCGGCCAGATTGGCGCCATCTTGCGTGAGGGCGATACGCATCTGTGCGCGCCCGCGGACCGCACGGCCCGTACCCAGGAAACACACCTGACCATTGTGCATGCGCTCTGTGACGGCATTGATGTATCGCTGCTCGGGGAAGACGCATGAAGCTGAACGCCAAGCGTACCGTTGTCAGTGCCATTGCCGCGATTTGTCTGGGCACCCAGCTGACGGCCTGTATCGAAACGGCCATCGTCGGCGCAGTCGCCGCCAGTGCCATTGTGCTGTCGGATCGCCGCTCGGTAGCAGTTTATTCTAAAGATGCGTGGATTGACGTACAGGCCGCCACCCCGCTCAACGAGATCGGACCGACCACAACCACCCACATTATTGCCAACGCCTTCAATAGCCGTGTCCTGCTAACTGGTGAGGTTGCCTCGGACGCCGACAAGCAGAAGGCGACGGATGTCGTTAAAGTCATTTCGGGCGTCAAAGGCGTCGACAACCAGCTGGTGGTTGGGCCGATTACACCACTGGAGGTGCGCAACAACGACAGCTTCATTACCTCCAAAGTGAAGAGTCGCCTGATCGGTGATCACCCGGAACTGGGTAACGCCATGAAGGTTGTCACGGAAAATGGGGTGGTCTTTGTGCTCGGCATGCTGACCCAGAGCGAAGTGGAGCGCGGCATTGAAATTGCCCGCACGACCTCTGGCGTGAAGCGCGTCGTCAAAACCAGCCTGATCACGATCATTGCCGAACCGCAAGCCAAGGCGCTGGATCAGGAAGCCAAGGATGATGCATCCAAAACCCAGGGCACTGTAACGCCGCTGCCCGATGGCAGCGCGCAACCGTCTAGCCAGCCGGTCACACAGCCAACCACGCAGGGCGTGAACTAGATTCCTTGCAGGAGCTTTGCTTCAGCTGCGCCAATCGCGCCAGGAGTGCCCAGAAGCACTACAACGTCACCCGCCTGCAACCGGGTCTCCGGACCCGGCTCTAGCCCGCGGATGCCGTGACGTCGAATCGCACTCACTTCCACATCGCTTAACGCCAGGTCTTCCAGACTCTGGCCAATGGCAAAAGCCCCCGGTTCGATGAGCACGGAACTCATGCGTGCCGAGTCGGCATCCGCCTCTTCGGGTTCGTCGGACACGCCTTTGAAGAATCCCCGCAGCAATCTGTAGCGCGTACTCCGGGCGTCGCGGGCACGGCGCATCACCCGATTGAGCGGCACCCCCAGCAGCAACAGCGCATGCGATCCGAGCATCAGGCTGGCCTCCAGCGCATCCGGCACCACTTCTGCCGCCCCGGCAGAAACCAGACGCGACAAGTCCCGTTCGTCTTCGGTACGAACCAGCACCGGCAGTTCTGGGCGTAGTTCACGGCAATAGTGCAGCACTTTTTCTGCCGTCGGCGTATCAGAGAAGGTGATCACCACCACACTGGCGCGTTTGACGCCGGCGGCAATCAGGTTTTCACGGCGACCGGCATCGCCAAACAGCACGGTCTCGCCCGCTTTGGCGGCCTCACGGACCCGTTCGGGATCCAGATCCAGCGCCACATAACTGACGCCCTCCTGATTGAGGATGCGCGCCAGGGATTGGCCGCTACGGCCAAAACCGCACAGCACGGCATGCTTTTGTGTGGCGATCGAGGCCGCCGCCAGCTGGGTCAGCTGCATCGAACGGGCCAGCCATTCGCCGGCCGAGAAGCGGATGACCAGACGATCACACCAGTGCACAATAATCGGCGCCAGCATCATCGAAATGAGGAGCGCCGCCAGTACCAGCTGGATGATCGGGCGCTGGGCCAGACGCGCCGTCGCGATTTCGGTCAGCAAAACGAAACCGAACTCACCACCCGCTGCCAGCCATAGCGCAGAGCGCATGGCCGTAGACTGGCTGCCGCCGAATAGCCTGGAAAGTGTGAAAACAACCAGTGCCTTGACGATCAACACTGCCACCACCAGCAACAGCACCACCCACAAATTCCTCCAGATTACCGTCGGGTTGAGCATCATGCCAATGGTGACGAAGAACAGGCCCATCAGCACATCGCGGAAGGGCTTGATGTCTTCTTCCACCTGATGCCGGTATTCGGTTTCCGAGATGAGCATCCCGGCGACAAAAGCGCCCAGCGCCAGCGACAGGCCCGCCTCTTCAGTCACATAAGCCAGTCCAAGGGTAACCAGTAACACATTGAGTACGAACAGTTCGGAGGATTTGCCCAGCGCGACGATATGGAACCAGCGGCGCATCAACTTCTGTCCGACGAAAAGGACGACGCCCAGAACGACCGTCGCTTTGAGCAAAGCCACACCCACTTCAACCGCCATGTCGGCTGCCGGCTGGCCAAGGGCCGGGATCACAATCAGCAAGGGAACGACCAGCAGATCCTGTGCCAGCAGCACACCCATGACTTCGCGCCCGTGCGGTGCCTGTAGCTCCCGCCGGTCCACCAGCATTTTTGACAGCACCGCGGTCGAAGACATCGCGACTGCCCCACCCAGGGCCAATCCAGCCTGCCAGTTCAGACCAAACGCCATGGCTGCCGCACCGACGACCGCCATGGTCATCAACACCTGCGCTATGCCGAAACCAAAAACGGTTTTTCGCATGGTATAGAGCCGCGCCAGAGAAAATTCCAGCCCAATGGAGAACATCAGGAACACCACGCCAAATTCGGCCAGCGTATTGGCGGCTTTGACATTTTTCAGCAACGAGAGCGCATGGGGCCCGATCAGCAACCCGACCAGCAGATAGCCGAACATCGGCGGCATGTTGACCCGGCGCACCAGAATCACCCCCAGCACCGAGGCCATCAACAGCAGCAGAATCAGGGACAGCGAGGACATAGCAGGCAGAATCGGCTCGGCATGCGGGGTTGACGCATCCGGTTTGTTATACTCGGCACCATCATACCCTTGCCGCATGCCATGTCTGCACACCAAACCGCCGGCGCATCAAATAATTCTGCCCAATCGCCGC
>JACCDQ011741136.1_pt1 | contig 17428 bp, 33 predicted proteins | sample 7446031 | NCBI WGS metagenome assembly JACCDQ01 (sample SAMN15323442, study PRJNA562643) | freshwater metagenome | isolation source: river surface water | place: USA:Blue River Watershed | collected 2017-08-17
CTACAGGAAGTCAAGGCATTCAAGGAGATACAGGCCCAACAGGCCCAACAGGTGATACTGGTGCAACAGGAAGTGTTGGCCCGACAGGCCCGACAGGCGACCAAGGGATTCAAGGTGTAATTGGCCCTACAGGCCCGCAAGGCATCCAAGGCATTCAGGGTGTGCAAGGTGACATTGGCCCGACAGGCCCGCAAGGCGATGCTGGCGCTACTGGCCCTACAGGCCCCACAGGAACTGCTGGCATTGCTGGACCTACAGGGCCTACCGGAACAAATGGTTCTGCTGGCCCCACAGGCCCCACTGGTGCTGATGGAAATGTTGGCCCCACTGGTCCTACTGGCGCAGCATCTACGGTTGCTGGCCCAACTGGTCCAACAGGTCCTACCGGAGCCAATTCAACAGTGGCTGGACCTACTGGTCCTACAGGTGCTGCATCTACAGTGGTAGGGCCTACTGGTCCAACAGGGCCTACTGGTGCTGGTGTTGCCACAGACCTTCAAGAGTTTTCTGCATCTGGGACATGGACTAAACCAACTGGCTTAACAACCATTCTTGTTGAGTGCTGGGGCGGTGGTGGTGGTGGTGGCTCTGGTCGCCGTGGAGCCACTTCTACAAACAGATATGGCGGCTCTGGAGGCGGTGGAGGCGGCTATACATACAGAATGTTTGATGCTGCTGATTTAACATCAACGGTTACAGTAACTATTGGTGCTGGTGGTGCTGGCGGCACTGCAATAACTGTTGATTCCACAAATGGAAATGCAGGGTCAACTGGTGGCGACACAACTTTTGGCAGTTATTTAACTGCTTTTTCTGGTTCTGGCGGTTCTGGAGGCTCTACTGGTGCTGGTACTGGAGGAAACCCCGGAACTCCACTGATTTCTGCAAGCACTCTTGCGACTTATCTTGATATGGGTGCTGGCGGTGCTGGCGCTAATGCCAGCACTTCATCCCCTTCTGTTCCCGGAGGCGGCTCATATCAGGGCGGTGCTGGTGGAGGATCAGGTGGCGCAATAAATACATCAAATTCATCGCAAACTGGCGGTGCTGGCGGCTCAAACATTGGAGCTTCTGGTGGAGGCGGCTCTGGCGGTTCGGCTAATTCTGCTGGTGTTGCAGGAAGTCAACTTTTAAACGGAGCAAGTACTGGCGGTGGTGGTGGCGGCGGTGGTGGTGGTGCTGGTGGCGCTGGCGGCACTGGTGGAGGCGGTGGAGGCGGTGGAGGCGCTTCTTTAAATGGCTCAAACTCTGGCGCTGGTGGTGCTGGTGGTAGCGGTTATTGCCGTGTCTGGGCTTGGTAAGGAACAAACATGAAATACGCAATCATTGAAAACGGCACTGTGGTTAATATTACAGAGTCGGCTACTCCACTTTTTGACAATTGGATTGAGTCAAATGCGGCTGAGATTGGGGACATCTATGAAAACGGCCACTTTTCTAAACCTTCGTTAAATTTAGACGCTAAATCTGCCGAAGTTCGGGCTAAAAGAAACAAACTTTTAAACGAATCAGACTGGACGCAGTTAATTGACGCCAAAGTAAATCAAGCAACATGGGCTGTTTATCGACAATCTTTGCGAGACATTACATTACAAGTTGGTTTCCCTTGGGACATTACTTGGCCTGATTCTCCATAATCATTACATTTCATTGCATAGGATAGAACATGAAAATTGCCGTTTACGCCATCAGCAAGAACGAGGAACAGTTTGTTCAGCGCTTTTGCGATTCAGCCAAAGATGCTGACCTGATCTTGATTGCCGACACTGGTTCAACCGACAAGACAGTTGAAATTGCATTGGAGTGCGGGGCTAAAGTCCACGATATTTTTATCAAGCCTTGGCGCTTTGATAAAGCCCGTGACACAGCTTTAGCATTGATTCCGGGTGACTACGATGTTTGCATCTCCTTAGACTTGGATGAAGTCTTGGAACTGGGCTGGCGTGAAGAAATTGAACGGGTTTGGAAGGACGATACAACCCGTCTGCGGTATAAATTCGATTGGGGCTGTGGGATCAGTTTCTACTATGAAAAAATCCATCATCGTCATGGCTACCATTGGCATCACCCTGTGCATGAGTACCCCCGGCCTGATGGACGAATTCAGGAGATATATGCCCAGACAGATATGTTGCTGGTTAGCCACCACCCAGACCCCACCAAGTCCCGTGGACAATATATGCCGTTGCTGGAACTTGCAGTCAAAGAAGATCCTCATTGCCCACGAAATGCTTTTTACCATGCCCGAGAACTGACGTTCTACGCCCGATGGGATGAGGCAATCACGGCGCTAAATAAGTATCTGGCAATGCCTGAAGCTAATTGGGCAAATGAGCGATGCTATGCCATGCGGCTTTTGGGTAAATCCTATGCTGAAAAAGGCAACCCACATGAGGCTCTTAAATGGTTCCGGTTGGCTGTTGCTGAAGCACCGGGAACCCGAGAACCTTGGGTAGAACTAAGCGCACAGTGCTACCGACTTTCAATGTGGGCAGAAAGCTATGCCGCCGCCAAATCTGCCTTGCAGATTATTGACAAAGCGCTGGTTTACACAATGGATCCGTCTGTCTGGGGTGAGAAGCCTTGGGACTATGCCAGCATTGCTGCTTGGAATCTTGGCTTGAAAGATGAGGCTACACAACTTTGTCAAAAGGCTTTAGAATTAGCCCCGAATGACAGCCGCATTCAGCGCAATCTACACTACATGACAACAGGCGAATTACAAAAAACCTTTGACCATGTAGTAAATCATGACCACGATTGACGCAACAGATGCAAGACTAGCAACACACGAAGAAATTTGTGCTATTCGATATGAGCAGATCAATGCGAGACTAAAACGCATTGAAGGCATTATGCTCAAAACAGCGGGCATCATGATTTTGTCAATGGCTGGCACAATTTTTAGTGCTGTTTGGATACTGAAATGAGAGATTTTGCCGAGGCTTTTGTCGCGGCAATTTTTCTTGTCGGCATCATTATCTGGACTGTCAAAGTCTTAATTGAAGTGCTGAAATGATTGCTGAACTTGCTGCTTGTAATGCGGCTTATGCGGTTATTAAGGCTGCATTAGCAAATGGCAAAGAGTTGTCTGCCATTGGCGGCAAAGTCTTTGATTACTTTGATAACAAAGCCAAGATTCAGGAGAACGCCACAAAAAAAGGTGGTGGCTCTGATCTTGAAGAATTCATGGCGCTTGAGCAACTCAGGCAACAAGAAGAACATTTGCGCGATTCAATGGTCTACGCTGGTCGGCCCGGTATGTGGGACGATTGGGTCAAGTTCCAAACTTTGGCCGCAAGACGTAGACGAGAACAAAAAGAAGCTGCCGCCAAAGCTATTCTTTTACGCAAAAGAAAGATGGAGCAACTGATTGAATACATTGTTGTAACGATTGCCTCAATCATTTTGGCGGCTCTTATTATTTACGGCATAGTCATTTATATGACTCACATCCGCAAATGAGCGACAAGCCCGAAAGCATAGTGGAAAAGGTGCTGGCCTATGTGGACAGCCCATTCAAACTGTTTGCCGTCTTGCTGATGGGCGTAGTGGCCTTTGCTGGTTATTTCTTGTGGCAGAACCAAGATTTCATGCGTGACGCATACAAAGAATCTAAAAAGCTACCTGAGATCAACACATCAAGGGCAGACGATGCCAGTGCTATGTTGTTCAAAAAAACAGGCGCTACTGTGGTTGCCGTGTTCAAAGTCAATCCGCTGTTTGGTAGCAGGGTGCTGTACAAGGCATACACAAAGGACGGGCGGGACAAATCGGTTGAAGACATTGATGTTGGCTTATTTAGCCAAAACTCAGCAAACAACGCCGACATTATTCGGTTGATGACTAACGAAATTCCCTGCTCTGAGTACCGCTATGCACAGTCAGAAGTTGGCTTGTGGTACTTGGACAAGGGCGTGACATTTACTTGCCGGGTAAGTGTGCCGCCTGACTCACATCGTTTTGTTGGACAGATTACTGTAGGCTGGACTGAACCACCGCAGAACTTAGAGCAAGTGAAATTCATGCTGGAGATTGCCAGCGCCATGTTAACTAAAAGGGGTAACTGATGTTTCCATTGACAGCACTACTTGAAGTGGGCGGCAAGCTGATTGACAAACTTGTTCCCGATCCAGAAGCCAAAGCCAAGGCGCAGATGGAATTGGCAAGGATGGCGCAAGATGGTGAGTTGGCAAAAATGGCTAACGAAACCAAGTTATTCGAGACTGAGCAAAATAACCTCACAGACCGCCTAAAAGCAGATATGGCATCTGACTCTTGGCTGTCCAAAAACATTCGCCCTATGACCCTCCTATTGATTCTGGGAGGCTATTTCACCTTTGCCATGATGTCGGCTTTTGACTACGACACCAACAAGTCTTACGTTGAGTTGCTTGGGCAATGGGGAATGCTGGTTATGTCGTTCTACTTTGGTGGGCGAACGCTTGAGAAAATCATGGATATGAAATCTGACAAGAAGGACAAACAATGATTACCGCCGACCAACTGAAGGCTTTGCACATTGACCCTGAATGGCTGGAACCTTTAATCGAAGTGTTCCACCGCTACCAGATCAACACCCCGCTACGCATGGCGGCTTTCATTGGACAATGTTCCCACGAATCTGGCAACTTTAAAGTGCTGCAAGAAAACCTGAATTACAGCGCCGAGGGCTTGTGCCGGGTTTGGCCTTCACGTTTCCCCACGTTGGAATCAGCAATGCCTTATGCTCGGAACCCCGACAAGATTGCCGACAAAGTGTATGGCGGTCGCATGGGCAACGGCACAGAAGAAACAGGGGAAGGTAGCCTGTACAAAGGCCGTGGCCTTATCCAGCTAACAGGCAAAGACAATTACCGCATGGCAAGCGATGCCTTGGGTGAAGACTTGGTAAGCAGCCCTGATCTGGTTTGTGGCCCCAAATATGCCGCATTGACTGCTGGCTGGTTTTGGAACAAGCGAGGCCTAAACACTGAGGCAGACAAAAAAGATTACACCGCCATGACCAAGAAGATCAATGGCGGTGTAATTGGTCTTGATGACAGGATCAAGCACATTAACGAAGCATTGGCTATCCTTGCTTAACAAAGATTCCTTGTTCGTTCATGTAGCCTTTGCGGTCTTTGATTTCGAGGTAGGCTTGGTAGAAGCACTGGCGAACGTCCATATCTACCATTGCCGCCACGTTGACTAGCGTGACCATCACATCACCGATTGCATCGGCAATAGCGGCCCTGTCGTTGGCTTTAATGGCATCTAGCAGTTCTTGTGCTTCTTCTAGCGTCTTGGTGGCTTGACCAAGGGCTGTCCCATACTTCAGGATGCCCTTGTCTTCAGACCACCGCATAACCTGAAATTCGGTCATGCTGAAGGATTGCGTATCTTTCATTTTTAATCAATAGCAGTTGGTTGTGCAGTTTGCGCCGTAGCAGCAGGTGGTGCAAGTAATCATGCGACCATTCATCATGTATGTGTGTGTGGTGCAACTGGCCCATGTCATGGTTGCCAGCGTCACAAGGTAAGCGCCAATAATTGCTTTTTTCATGTGGTTCTCCAGTGGTTAAAAAGGAATCATGTCATCATCAACATTAGATGCTTGTGGCGCTTGGCGTGGCTTGTCTTGACGCTCCAGCGGTGGACGCGCAGTCAGCCAACCATCCCATTCATTGCCTGATGGAATTGAATCCAGCTTGATGCTGATACCTTGCTGGCCTTTGTCCCAAGCGCTACCGATCTTGATAAATCGTTTCTTAACTTGGCCCTGTGCGTTTGTGTATTCGCCTACTGCGGCGATAACGTCAAGTTTGTTGCTCATTTGATTCTTTCGCTTTCTTTAGTTTAGTGCGGACGTTGCTTGGCAAGAGTGACCAAAGCGCAATCATCTGCTCGTTATCAAGGCTTTCACCCTGAATTCGTTTGTACGCCTCAATAACGCCACCAGCGTTAACCATGTCAATTACTTCAACTGACAACTCGCGTAGATATTCAAGTTCTTCTGGCGGCACATTGTCCTGTGCGCCCTGCATGGGAGAAATCTGCTTTACAGCGCGTTCTGGCTCTGACGCATCCAGTGCATCGTGTTCAACGATTTCCATCGCTGTAACCCACAAATAACGGCGTGTATAGGTTTCCACCGCACCAAGGTTCTGGATTGGGTGTGCGCCTTTCAGGTTAGCCGCCGCCATTGGTGATGTGATGTGCAATGCTGTGCCATCTTGTGTATCGGTGATGGTCAGGGTTGCTACATCTACGCCATAGCTGACAACACCACACAACCCAAGCGTGTTAAAAATGTCGTTGATAGCTGGCATGAAATCACCAAGTTCAAAATACTTGTACCCGGCAAACTTATTGTGGCCCGTCTTGGTCAACTGCTTTTCTTGCAGCATGACACGGGCTTTTGCTAATTTAGCGTGTGCGCTCATGTTTTCTCCTGTGTTAAATCTGGGAATCGTGTTTCTGGATCAAGTTTGATGTACGCATCTAGTGCAACGCGCCTGATTGTCATATCGTCCGAAGACACATGAAGGCTGGCAAACAATTGCTGGATAAATTCAGCATCATTTGCGAACAGCTTTACTGTCCAAATCGCGTTGTTTTTCTGTACTTCTGCTAGTTTGTCGTTCATTTTGTTCACCTTTAGGAATCCAACCAAATTTGCGCCATGTGAGGGTAATGTCCGTGGCGGCACTGTTGCGGTACTCAAACCGATTGTTAAGAATTGAGACTGTTGGGATTTTTACGCTCATTTTTGTGATTCCCATTTATCCATTGCAATTTGATGTTGTGTTTCTTTATCAAAGTCACAAAATGCAATAAAGTGAACTTCACCACAACAAGAGCGTTTGTTTTCACGTTCATTCATGCAATACGGGCAATACTCAACAGATGCTTGATCTTTGATAAATTCTCGCAACCAAGATTTCATGTTTAACCCCGCCAAGCCAGCAAGCAACCAATGATTGCAAACACAAGGCAACCTAAGACTGCCTCAAACCAAACTTGGCCTTTTTTGATCTCAGGCTCAGGCTTGTAAACGATGCGATGGTGGTACATATCTTGTCCTTTCAGAATGGTGCTGGTTCAGCGTTTTTGATTTGTTTGCGTTGATAGGCTCGTTCTTGGGCGGGTGTCCAAGGAACAGGCCCACTGGGTGGAGGAAAGGGCCATGTTGTCATTACAAAATTTCAACCGAAATTACACGACCAATTGCGCGAAACATAAAGCCAAAACCAATTCCGTCATCAGTTTGACCAAATGGAACAGCACGAACACGATCTGAAGTAATTTCAACAATTTTGCCTTGCGTAGACAAACCATTGGGATATGTCATGCGGATTTCTTGACCAATGTAAAATTGATTAATGTTTGTTTGCATTTGTTTCTCCTGTTAGACCAGCACCGCGCTGGCATGATTGGAATTATAAGCTATCTAAACACCCCGTAAAGACTTTTTTGTAGGGACTTACCCTAATAACGGCAAGTGTTAAGATAGCTTATAATGATAGGATGAACAAAACACAAGCAATTAAAAAAGCTGGTGGCCTACGGGCGCTGGCTAGACTGCTAGACATTACTCCATCAGCGGTAGCGCAATGGGGCGATGCCTTGCCGCAAGCGCGTGTTTGGCAACTCAAAGTTATTCAACCCACATGGTTCAAAAATGACGTATTGGCCCGGAACAAAGATAGCAAAAAGTCAAAACAACGCCTTTGATTGGCGCAACACAGCCAAGGGCATCTACACCAGAGCAGAGTTGGCATCACTGGAGACAAACATTCGCCAGAAGATCGGCTTGGCACTGAAGCCATCAATCCCGACTTTTTCACGTGCGCGGCATGAGAATCTGAAAAGTATTGCGTCAAAGCAAGACAAGTGATATAGTGTTTTGAAACCCGGCTAGATAGGGAGTAGCTACCCTATCGAAAAGTGAACCTCCCACCTGCCGAAGTTTCTTTCTGGAGGCTTTGCGAGGATGCTTCAATGCACTACTACCAATTCCACATTGGCGACTATGCGTCCCATACAAGGCATCTTTCTTTGATGGAAGATTTGGCCTACAGGCGATTGCTAGACTACTATTACCTGCACGAAAAAGCCATCAGCCAGCGAGACATTGCGCGGCAAATTGGGATGCGTGAGCATGAACAAGATGTGCTGACAGTGCTTAATGAGTTCTTTGTTTCAGCGGAAGAAGGGTTCATAAGCCCCCGCGCAGACAAAGAAATTCAGCAGTACAAAGAATTCATTGAGGCTGGAAAACGTGGGGCCGCTAAAAGGTGGGCAAAGGCAGGGGATAGCCCCCCTAATAGCCCCCCTAATGCGGGGCTTATACCAACCAATAACCATAACCCACTAACCATAACCCATAAACCAAAGAAAGAGACAGCTATCGCTGTTTGTCCTATAAATGTTGATGAACAGGTTTGGTCAGATTTTCTTTCCCTCCGCAAAGTCAAGAAAGCCCCAATGACTGTCACCGCTTTGGCTGGCATCAAGCGCGAAGCTGACAAGGCCAATTGGTCGCTCGACATGGCAATCAAAGAATGTGTCTCTAGAGGTTGGGCTGGATTTAAGGCTGAATGGGTTGAAGAAAAGAAGTCCTTTGCCCAACAAGCTGCCGATGTTGCCCGGTCAACAGTGCCAGCGGCAAACACTGGCCCAGACCCTGTTCTTCTTAAGATTGAACAGGATAGAAAAAAGGCGGTTCCCATGCCAGCGGAAATTCGTCAACAAATCAATCAAGTTTTGAGGAAAGTCTAATGTCATGGTTAATCAGCAAAGCCTTAATGAACTCGCTCTGTTTGCCGGGGCAGGTGGTGGAATCCTTGGAGGAAAACTGCTTGGATGGCGAACAGTCTGTGCAGTTGAATGGGAACCCTACCCAGCAAGCGTATTGTGCGCCCGACAAAATGACGGACTTCTCCCGACTTTCCCGGTTTGGGATGCCGTACAAACCTTTGACGGAAAGCCGTGGCGAGGAATTGTTGACGTTGTATCGGGCGGGTTTCCATGCCAAGACATTAGTAGCGCAGGAAAAGGCGCAGGAATTGACGGAGAACGATCAGGAATGTGGAAACACATGGCGCGGGTGGTTGGCGAAGTACGACCCAGATACGTGTTCGTGGAGAACAGCCCAATGCTCGTTACTAGAGGACTTGAACGAGTGCTTGGCGATCTTACCGCGCTCGGGTATGACACGAAATGGACTGTTATGGGAGCTGCCGATGTTGGAGCAAACCATCAAAGAGACAGAATCTGGATTGTTGGGAAATCTACCTACACCGACCGCATCACAGATGCCTTGCGAGGGGACAGTCAGGCTTATGAGAAAGGCTTGGTTGAACGGAGAATTTACTCTGGAGGAGGCATCAGTGATAGCAGGAAAGGATGTGAGGAAATCACAGGGCAAAGTTCCGAAATGGCCGACACCCCGCAGTTGTTCAGCAATGGCAGCAACAATAACGCCAGAATCGGCTTGGAACGAGAAACGCAATCCGAATCTAGAAACAATTGTGGGACGGAGAAATTGGCCTACACCGACAGCCAGCGACAACAAACCAAGGGCGACAGCCAATTCAACAGCCCGGCGAGTTCAGATTGGCAAACAAATCAGTCTGGAAGCTGCTGTCAAATTTCTACCAACGCCGACTTGTCACAATGCCAAAGAAGCGGCTTATCCAGCGGAATACAACAGGAAAACTCCTACGCTTGCGACTCACGCTGGTGGGCAATTGAACCCGATGTGGGTAGAGTGGCTGATGGGGTGGCCGCTAGGGTGGACAGACTTAAAGCCATTGGTAATGGACAAGTCCCCCTTTGTGCCGCATCAGCATGGAGATTGTTAACAGCATGAACTATTTTGAAGCCCACAAGATTCTGGACGCAGTCAAAGAAGGCCGAAAATATACCCTGCAAACAATCAATAAAGCATTGGAGTTGACAGGTGACAGACTTGAACCATATGAGGAACTGCGAGAGCCGAGAATGGCTGAGGCGATACAAGGACAAGGTGAACGCCTTGGGACATTACGAAGCCCGCCAGTGGTGGCGTGACACTATTGCCGACATTGAAAAGAAGCGCGGCAAATCAGCGGCAGACGATTTAAAAGACAGAATGAACAGGATAAGAGATGGACATACTGACAGCCAAGGGAAAAATCTCGGTTGAGGACGAACAGGCAACCAGACGCTTGTGGGAATCCTACTACCCCGATTACCGATATATTGAAACACCTAAAGACAAGCCAGCGGCTTTTGATGCTGTGCTGGTCAAGGGCAAAAACATTTATGCGGTGGTGGAAACAAAATGCCGCCGAGACATGACGCTGGAGAAGTTCAACACAGAATACAAAGCGCAATGGTTGGTGACATACAACAAGATCAGGGACTGCTGTACAGCTTCTGACCTGATGGGTGTTCCGTTTATTGGGTTCTTGTATGTCCAACCATCCAACACCTTGTTGGTCAAAGAAATCTACCGGGATGGGCAGTTTCAGCAACACATCACGATTCAGCAGACCAGAACGCAAGCCACCACAAACGGCGGCAACGTATTGCGGGACAACGCTTATATCAACATGGCACAAGCCAAAGTTTTGCGGGGTGACGTATGAAGCTATTTGTGGGCATAGACCCCGGCGCATCATCTGGTGCGTGGGGAATCATTGACCATCATGGCAAGTATTGGTCATGTGGCGACATTCCAAGCGAAGACGGGCAAATCAAAGCCCGAATGTTCCGAGCAGAACTGATGCAAGCAATTGACAGACAAGACGCTGTAATTTGCATTGAGGATGTTCATTCCATGCCGGGGCAAGGGGTTGCATCAACTTTCAAGTTTGGACGCGCTGTAGGGGCTATAAATGCAGTTGCTGACATGATGTTTGGTGTGTGGCACATCGTTAGCCCCCAACGCTGGAAACGAGCAATGAGCGTAACCCAAGAAAAAGAAAGCAGTCTGAAGCTGGCGCGTGAACTGTGGCCTAACGCACCGCTGACCAGAAAGAAAGACCACGGAAGGGCAGAAGCCTTGTTGATCGCCGAATACCTGCGGAGGACGCATGGATAACGCACCACACGCCGCTGTTGATTACATCTTGAAGAACCGGGAAGCCTACGCGCAAGCCAAGGCCAAACGCATCTACCTTGAAGAATTCCGAAAAAGCAAAAAAGCCTTGATGATGAAAGACGCGCTAACCCGTGGCATAGAAGCGGCAAACGCACAAGAACGGGAAGCCTACGCACATCCCGAATACATTGCCTTGTTGGAAGGCTTGGCCTTGGCAATCGAGCAAGAAGAAACCATCAAGTGGGGTATGGAAGCCGCCCGCATGAGGTGCGATATTTGGAGAACAGAACAAGCCAGCGAAAGAATGCTTGGCAAGGCTACAGAATGATGTTAAGATAGCTAAACAACACAGGAGATTGTATGAATTACGAAGTGATTGAACAGTGCATCAAAGATGAGATTGCAGATCCCAAGGGTTGCTATATGCCCAACAGTCCAGCTATTTTTGTTAGAGACAGATTGAACAAAGCTGGCTATCCAGAAGAAGCAAAATATTTCTGGATTCGTGCGGGTCTTTGTGTGCCATTTGGCGTTGAATCAATTGATGCGCTGGTGGTGAAGTTAAACAGTTTGGACAAAAACGAAAGGATGCCCGCATGGGGGACGTACGGAACCTAATCCGCAAGCGCAAAAGTTTTCTAAGGGTCAATGCAATGTCTGTGGCAGTCTTAATCCGCGATATACAAGAAGAAACGTATTCGCAACAAGAACTAGCCGACAGGTGTGGTCTGACAATTCAAACAGTCAGGCTTTATCTGAAGCACTTGCACAAAGCTGGCGCAATTCGGATTACAGATTGGCGAGAAGACAAGCGTGGCACAAGAACATTGAGAATCTTTGGGTTTGGGCATGAAAAAGATGCGCCTAAGCCCACAAAGAAGCCATCAAATCAGGCTTGCAGAGACTACAGGAAAAGACAAAAAATGATGCTTATCACAAACGCATTGACGCTAAAGGCGGCGTAAATGACTAACAAAGTGACCTACACCCTTGTGGCCTTGTTCCTGATCGCATTTTGGTCAGGTGCTATCTGGCTATCTTGGCAGTTCGTGCCAATGGAGCGGCGCATTGACTGCTCTATGGTGGAGTTCCACCCAGACTATTCGCCCGAGATCAAGAAGGCTTGCCGGGAACAACGCAAAAGGATGCAGACATGACTACTCAACTTGTGCGCTCATCAATGAAGCTGATGGCTGATGCTGGCGTGGATTTGGTTGACATCAAATGGTTTGACATGACTGGAGCATTTAGCGACTCGCAAAGAGCCGACCTTGACCCGGTTATGACACACCGACCACCTTTTGACAAATGTTTTGTTGTTTGGCAGGGCAAAACCAAAAGCCATCCAAATTACGAAGTACTAATGATGGTTGCTGGTGAAGACCCCGAAGAAGGCATTGCAATTGCAATGTGGAAAGGCCCAAGCGGGACTTTGTTAAAACCAATGCCTGCAATGTTTTATTTCATTGAAGATGACAACATTCGATATGGTTCAGCAGACGAAAAAAACCCGGTTGATAAAGAAATTGCTGAATTGATGCTTGCTCAACTTGGGGCATGGTATGGGGCAATGGACAGACGCATTGAAGCATATGTGCCATCTGTGCGTGACACGTTTACCAATCGGCGCAAAATTCAACAAGGCAAGTTGCCGACATACGATTGGACAACAGTGTGGATTGAGCCAGCAAAACCCCGAGCAGAAGATAAAGGCGGCACACACGCATCACCACGACTTCATGAGCGCAGGGGCCATTTGAGAAGGCTGAAAACAGGCAAGAACGTCTGGGTTAAAGCGCATAAGGTTGGCGATGTGACCAAGGGAACCATTTTCCATGACTACGCAATCAAGGAGACAGCATGAGAGACACCATAGACATGGCCCGTGAGGCTGGGTTTGTAGCTAACGTAAGCGAAGAGCATTGGGGCGATGTCCCCTATGCGAAACTGTGTCACCCGACACCCACTGCCACTGCGTTATTCAAAATGCTTGAACGCTTTGCCGACCTTGTTCGTGCTGATGAGCGCACGAGACTGGAACATAACAACACAGTGTTGATGAATGCACTGTGGAAAGCGTGTGGTGACGATGAGCAGGTTGTAAACGCAACAATCGAATCGCAAGGAGAATTGAAATGAGAGACGCCATAGACATGGCCCGTGAGGCTGGATTCATTCATTGGGAACAATTCCCAGCGGACTACCAAAACAAACTCAAAGCCTTTGAAGCCCTTGTTCGTGCTGATGAGCGTGAGGCCATCCGCACTGAACTGACGCGCATTGTGATCGTTCCAACATTTACGCACGGAACTTTAGTGAAACTGTCCGATGTTGACGCAGCCATCCGAAAAAGAGGAGAAACCAAATGAACCACATCAAAAAAGCAATTTCAATGCACCGCTTGGATGTAATGCGGCAGCGTGTCAGAGCCAAAGGCGCAATTCAAGTTGCCCCGATTGAGGCTGAGTTGATTCGCCAAAAGAACTACGAAAACCATGTTCGCACAATCGAAGAAGCCAACTGGATGCAAGTGCAAGCCATGTGCGACATCCGAGACATCGTAAGAGAGTTTGCACAACAAAATTTTGGGAGAAACACATGACTGACAAACAACTACTGGAGCAGGCGCTGGAGGCGTTGGAAGAGTTTGGAACTCACTACTACCACTGCCCGCAATATCCTACTTTTGCCCAGCCTACATTGGAGCCTCCTTGCGATTGCGGTCTTGACGCAGCCATCACCGCCCTCCGCACCGCCATCGAGCAAGCAGAAAAGCGGAAGCAGGAGCCTGTGGCGATTCACTGCAAGGCAAAGCGGGAGAACCACGGCGTTTGCCCGCACCACAACCTTCAATGTGGCTGGCCTAAATGCAACGAACCCCCAGTGGCACATGTGCAGAAACTTGCTGATTGCTGCGCGAATTGTTTGCGTCCAGAACATGAGCACCAAGAAGGCAGATGCCCAAAACCCTTCACAACCGTTTGGCACGCATGGGACTACGACTTCCCACCCGCAGCACCTGTGCAGGAGCCTGTGGCACAAGCATGGGATGAGGGCTATTGCGCTGGCATTGATGACGAGCGCACAAGCGAAGCCAACATTGGTATCGCTGGCTTTGACGCAAAGGTCGAGCCAGCACGAAACAATCCGTATCGCACCACCCCACCCGCAGCACAGCGGCAATGGGTTGGGCTGGACAAGGAAGAAATCAAACGCGCACCACATCACATGGTGGATGGCGCATATCACTACTCATTCAAGCAGGGTGCGGAATGGGCAGAAGCCAAACTCAAGGAGAAGAACACATGACAACAAAACTTGAAAAAGAATCGGTCTTGGCAGTTGAAGACTGGTGCAAGAAACAGAAAATAAAACTGGAGTGCAAACCAAATCATGTGCACCCAAGGTCTTATGTTATTGGTCTTGCTGCGCCAAAGGGTTTAATTGTTGCCAGATGTTGGGCAGACAGTGAGCCGCACTTAAAAGAATGGGATGAAAAATACCCACTGCAAGTTATACACAACTTTGACAAGTCGCTGAAGGCGGGGGACTGGTGCATCACTGCTTATGTCATTACAAAAACAAGTGGTGAGTCAATTGCCATTCCGATCAAGGAGAAGAACAATGGATAAACAACTACTGGAGCAGGCGCTGGCGTTTATTGCATCAATAAGCCCCGCTTTTGTTTGTGAGGCAACACACCACAAAAAGAAAGAACAACACGGAATTTTTGAACCATGTCCTCATGTTGAAAAACAGAAGCAAGTTTATGACGCCATCCGAGCAAGACTGGAGCAGCCAGAAGAAAAATACACATACGGCACACCCCTGCTGAATGCGTTTACCAAGCCAGCACCTGTGCAGGAGCCTGTGGCGTGGATGTATGAGGTAAATGGCGCACACACGATCTTGGATTTGTTTGAGCCGCCTGATGATGCGTATGACGAAGGAACTTTGCATCCCCTCTACACCACCCCACCCGCCGCACCTGTGCAGGAGCGCAACTTTTGCGAACGCTGCGGAAAAAGACTTAATGGCGGCATCCACACCTGTACCCCACCCAAATCGGAGAAGAACACATGAGAAAAATTTTCATGTAAAATTTGTTTGTGGCTACCTTTAGCGGGGGAAAAGTGGATTGAATCACCACCTGCCACAACCTTCAATGATTTGCGCATGAGAGATTCATCATGACTTTTTACGATCTTGTAACAACAGAACTTTCTTATGATCCAAGCACTGGAATTTTTACAAGAAAAAAATCTTGTAAAGGATGCAGAAAAGATAGTATTGTTGGATCAAAAACAAAACATGGTTATTTAGTAACATCATTTCATAGAAAGCAAATTTATCTTCATAGATTGGCTTGGTTTTTTGTTTACAAAGAAATGCCAAATGGCCTTGTTGACCATATTGATGGCGATAAAACAAACAACAAAATAAATAATTTAAGAATAGTTAATTTTTCTGAAAATGCACAAAATTCTTTTAGACATTTTGACAATAAAAGTGGATACAAAGGCGTTTGGAAGCATTCAGATAAAAAATGGAGGTCTGGAATTTGTTTAAACGGAAAGATGAAATATCTTGGTCTTTTTGACAATCCTAAAGATGCTCACAATGCTTACGTAAAAGAATCGCAAATTTTGCATAGTCATAGAAAAAATTGATATGTCTAGAAAAAAATGTCGCAGAAAAATCTGGTCTACAAACATTGATGTTGTTGCTCACGCAATAGCTGGTGCGGCTATCACTACGCAAGAAATCCTAGACAAACTGCGGATGGCTGAATACAGTTCGCTAGATACCATCATTCACGGGCAAGGAACCACCGCACATTGGCAGGTTTTGGCTAATTTGCTGAATGTCGCTCAGTGCATGGCAGAAGAAGGCATTGGCCCAGAAGTCTTGCCTTACTGCGAAAAAGTGCAAAAAGCCCTTATAAAAGCCGCCGAATACTACAGCAAGACCCGCCGATTGGTGCTGGATGCTGAAGGCATACGATCAATCCGTGAACTGATTGAATACGCTGATTTACAGCAAAAAAGCGTTTCAAGGGCAGAATTTGAGCGTTACATTGAAAAGACGCGCAATAAGATTAAGTCAGGCCACATGGACGTTTATGAGATTTCCTAAGCACAACTACGTTAGAAGCAAAGAATTGCTGAAAAACGCAAGGGAAATACCCTGTCAGCATTGTGGAGCAGATGACGGAGCCATTGTGGCGGCGCACACCAACTGGCAAGGCGGTAAAGGCCGGGGAATCAAGGCTGATGACAATCTGATTGCCAGCTTGTGCTATCGTTGCCATTCAGAAATTGACCAAGGCAGTAAGCTAAACAAAGACCAACGGCACACAATCTGGGCAAACGCACACGTTAAAACAGTGAAAAAGCTAATGTCGCTTGGTTTATGGCCCATTGACGTTGCAGTGCCCGACCTGAGAAAATCCAACTAAAGGGGAAATCCTATGAAATTCAGCGTAAAAGAAGCCCAACAAGCCAATCCGGTGGCTGATCTGGTGATGTGTCTGCTCAATAGCGTGACCACCGCACACATCATGCACTTGCAAACCCCGTCTTTTGCCGAACACATGGCATTGGGCACGTTTTACGAAGAAGTGGGCGACCTTGTGGACAGTTTTGTGGAAAGCTATCAGGGTAAGTACAGCATCATTCAAAACTACCCCAAAACCTACGAACTGCCAGCAGACGAACCAACTGCCTACCTGAAGGCTTTGGGCGTTGAACTGGAACAATACCGCCGCCAACCCGGATTCCCGCAAGATACGGAACTCCAGAACGAATTGGACAATGTGGCTAACCTGATTAATCAGACGCTGTATAAGCTACGTTTCCTGAATTGATATGCCAATCCGTAAGACAGATCAAGGCTGGTATTGGGGCACACGTGGCCCCTTTACTACTAAAGCCAAAGCCCTAGCCGTGGCCCGCGCCGCATACGCCAGCGGATATAAAGAAGACAATGCCCTACACACCATACAACAACAAGTGCGCTATGTTGGGTTGCAAAGCCCCAAAAAGCAAACTGAATAGCTATTGCCTAGACCACGGCGGTAAGGAGTACACCATCAAACAGGATGGCGCATACGATACCAAGCTATGGAAGACCACAAGGCGAAGGCAGCTATCCCTACAACCGCTATGCCAAGGGTGTCTAAGCAAAGGGATAATCACTGCCGCACACCACGTTGACCATGTATTTCCTTGGCGACAGATAGGCACACACGCATTCACACAGAACATCTTGCAATCCCTATGCGTAGAACATCACAGCTACAAAACAGGCAAAGAAAAGCATGGTGTCATTCTGTATTGGGCGCAAGAAGGTGAGAAG
>JACCDQ010746784.1_pt1 | contig 17416 bp, 34 predicted proteins | sample 7446031 | NCBI WGS metagenome assembly JACCDQ01 (sample SAMN15323442, study PRJNA562643) | freshwater metagenome | isolation source: river surface water | place: USA:Blue River Watershed | collected 2017-08-17
TGAGGAATCCTCCTTTGTAGAGATTATACACTAGGTCAGCAAAAGGGTAAATACCTTTTTCAGGAAATTGGATATCAAACATTAATTTTCCATTTTCACGCCAGGTACGAACGGACTTACCGACCGGAGGAATGCTGTAATCGTGCGCCCACAGGAACACCGGGTTACGCAGATAGTTCTTCAAGTCCCAACCTTCAACGGTAACTACATCACCGTCACGGTCAGGTGTGTCATCAGAGCCGATGAATCGAAGTGTTCTATCTTCGGGTACGCCGATCTCTTTGACTTGAAAGTTCAAGGACGATACTTTCATCTCTGTATCGCCTCGTCTGATTGTCTTAGCCATATACTATCACTCCTCTGTTGTTATTGCCATGCAGGTAGCAACTGGCATCGGCACTGAATGACTTCTTCGGCAGGACCGTTAGGGTCGCCAGGTCTGTCAAGACCATTTGAGAATTTTTCTGAATACTTGACCTTTTCCATGTTGATTTTTCCGTGGCTTGTACGCTCTCTACCATCCATGACAGTGAGCCACTGCTTCATTGGTACCTCAGCTTCACGGTATGAAGCATCTGCTCCTTGCATCATCGTATTATGCGCTTCAGTTCGAGCGATGACAAAGCTTCTACGATACGAATACTCAGAAGACGACTCACGGATGCGTTTGGCAAGCTCTGTAGCTCCTTCACCTTGAGTGATACCTTCTACTAGAGTTGTTCTCAACAGGTGCATGGTGGTATTCATAATGTTGACCACCTTTTCGAGACCTGTTGTAGCGATATACTCAAGCATTTCAGGTTTCAGCAGACTAAACGAGATACCTAGTTCAAAAAGACCATTAGCTAGGGTATTACCTGCCTGTGCGGCTTCAAGCATCTGAGGACCCATGAGCTTGTGAAGCTTCTCTTGGTCATCCATCCAATCATAATTTTCCATGATGGAGTCAGCTTGCTCTAAGATGTCGTCAATGCCATTACCGTCAGCGTCAAAACCATCAGCCTTCTCTACTATCTCGATCATCTCTTTGATGTCTAAGCCCTCTACGTACTTAGCGAAGCGTCTACCTTGGTTTCTAAGAAACTTTTCAATATCCTTGGTGTGTTTCTTCTCGAGCTCTTTCAAACCTTCATCAAACACGGTTCTAATATTAGCTAGTTCCGCTTCACTATAGTCTGCTTTGTTCTTAGGCGCAAAGAGTTTAACGACGTCGATATCTAGGTAGCTTCGCTGTTCGGTTACCTCAGGCTCTTCAAGCTCTGGCACATCTAACTCGTCAGGTGCTACAGCTTCGGGCGGTGTTTCTGGTTGAGTTTCGTTTGAAGGTTTAGCCGCCACCAACGCTGCTAATGCGTCCATCGGATTACGTACAGGAATGACAGTATTAGGTAGCAGATAGACATCGCCCGCGTCACCCTCAAGTGTATCCCAACCATTAATTTGGCGCCACTCATTGATAGAGATAGCTCCACGGGACAGACCTTCATTTGCCTTCTTCAGCTCGAACTCTTTGTCATCCGGAATGACGTTTTCAAACTCGAACAGGAGATTATCTTTTTCAAAGTAGCGGTTGATAATCTGATGCTGTAGAGCCTGTTGAATCATCGTCAGGCGGTTGATCAATACGGAGCTTCTAAAGATATAGTCAGCGGCGTCGATGGTGGCTCTATTACTGTTCTCAATGATACCCATCAGCTCAGGTGGTACGCGGAAATGCTGGTTAGCTTGATCTCGCAGGTATTTACGACTCTGTACGAAGTCCATTTCACGAGCATTGGTACCAAGTTGAGTTACCTTACCGCCGAAGGGAAGAACAGCAGGCTTGTGAGCGTTATTGAGACCTGCGAAACGTTGCATCCATGACTCTTGTATACGATCAACATCAGGTTTGCTTGCTCCAGGTGCTTCGATGATAAAGGGTGGCTTGGCGTCATTATAGAAGAAACGTTTAGACCACTTAGCCATGTACTCGTCTGTCTCAACTTCATCTTCGATTGCTTTTGCTCTACCTTTACCTCGACCATAAGGGTTAACCAAGTTAGGTTCTTTGAAATAGACCATGTCGTCTGCGTCGATGTCGATCCGAACGCCATCAGCTGTGATAATTTCAAAATAGTTCTTATCCAGCGTCGGTGTTGTATTGACCCAGTTAGGCGGAATGATCCAGATCTCATTGACTTGATTTAAACCTGACTTTTCAAGTACCCAGAAAGCTTCTCCGCTTATTTGCAGATACGCTTCGGTCATGTATAAAAGCGTAAACCATGTTGCATCTGGAGAAGGGTTAGGCTTCTGAAATAGCGTGATCAATGGGTGATCTTCTACCTTCTCTTTTTCACCGTCTCCGAGACGTCGATATAAGCACCAATCAGACGCGGCTACATCTTCCGCGATCTTGTGAACAGGGTCAAGTCTAGGTGATGACGTGAATAGATTCAGCCATTCCTTAATGTCGCGTTGCGGAGGATCCGTGAACCTAGGTGTAAGCATACGAGCGAGCTCCGACAGCATGGTGCCGCCTCCAGGTGCTTTGAACCCATAACCTTCGCCCATGATCGTCTTACCTACTTTCATAGCTTCGTATCCTCTGCGAGCTTTATCAAACAGACCCATTGTCTCACCTCCTTATTCTTTTCGCTACGTGCTGTTATCTGCTTATCGCCCTCTTAGTATACCCTCACGACAAAACCACGAGAGAGCTCATATATGAAGGGCATATAAAGGAGCAAAGCAACTTCACCAAGTCGCTGTTAAACCTTTCTACATCTATTATATGATACGAAACTTCAAAATAATATATAGAAATAAAAAAGGCCTACCCTCAATAGGTAGACCTGTGTTCGATACGGTTAGCAGACTTCGTGGATGAAATTGAGTACGATTTCAGGATCAATAGGTGCACCTGCAGCATTGAAGTGACCGCCACCACCTGGGTATCGACTAGCTAGTTCAGCGCAGTTGACTTCGTCACCTCTTGACCTGAACGATAATCTGTTGGCTCCTACGTCTACGATTACAGCCAGTTTGAACATGGGCTCATCGAGGATAGCATGACCAAGATAGGACGCGTCTTTACCTTCTGCAAATAACACACCTGAAGGGATACCGTCAATAATCGCCAACCGCACTTGCTTTACCTTCTCTTCTACATATTTATCAAACCGACTTTGCTCAAGGTTTAGCAGTTCGTAGTCTCGCCCTGTCAAGATAGCGTTTGTCAGACACTCCAGGTAGTTTCTCATTTTTTTGATGAAGTGGTCTGCACCGTATAGGCGATAGACGTCGTTAAGGTCTTTAGGTTGACTGTCAAGGTAATGTGTTGACCATTCCCATGTGTCATACTTGCGAATCATTTCGACTAACACCGATGAACGAGTCGACATATGACCATACTTAGAAATGAGATATTGCTCAAATACGCGGGTAGCACACGTCAAGCGAGTTCGACCTTCGTCTTTGTCTTCTTCGGGCTCGTACTTGAGTACGGTTGCCCAGGTGTAGGTATCCGCTAACCACAAGGCAGTTTCGTGATGGTCAAATAGCTTGATCTCAATGCTACCCATACGATTGACCTTTTCGATAAGTTCAGCCGTCTCTTTATCGACACCCATGTCGGTGATATATAACACATCGTAATTATCAACCTCACCAGATGACAAAAATTCAGTAACCAGTCCACTGACCTGCGTTACCTGCGTTTGGACAGCGTCTAATCTATCCTCTTTCCAGTTGAAATACCCCTGTCCGATCAAGAGACACCCTACTCCATCGAGATCGCTGTCTGTAAACAATTTGCCGCGCTTTTTATGTGCCATCATTATCCTCCTTAATATAGTCTACATACTACTATACAGGATAATCAGCCATATGTTTAACCGATATATACATATTTTGGACTTTACATGTTAAATATTATGTAGTAATATAGTAGTGTAGTAATCAAAAATTAGGAGGTCTTACCTATGCCATCGCGTAAGCCTACGCCTGTGACACCTGTCTGCATTGGATGCAATAAGTCACCAAGCGAGCTTGACGAGTACGTTGAAGCTACTGATGGTTACGAGCACGTCACACCTGAATGCTACGTTATTGAGAACGAAGGTACCTATAACATGTTTGAGCAAGATAAATTCTATTGCACCACCTGCTATATCAATGCAGGTATGCCTAATAAAGGAGATGAATAACATGAGTCGTGTTGCAGTCAAACAGCCTGACGGATTGTATGCTATATGGTCAACTGTCGTAAATGATTTCATCGTATATGACGCTACCGCTGAGGATATTGACCAGTTCATTGTTCAAGAAGCTATCATCAAAGCTCAACAGGCGGCTATGGAGATGATAGCTCAAGCTGAGATGTCCTCTAAAGAGCAGTTCACCTACAAGTTGAGTAATCGCGGACGTGTTCATGGTGACGCTGTAACTGGTGATGACGAATGGGTTGATGATTACAAGAACTGGCTGGCCAAATGGCGTCATATGGAATTGGAGGATTAGTATGCTGACTGCAAACAAGCCTATTCAAGCTATTTGTTGCAAATGTGAGCGTGAGTTGAGCGGTGACGAGATTATGCTCGTTGCTATTCAGCCAGGTGTATACTTAGAGAAATGCCCTTGCGGAGGTGATGTTGACCTCCCATTCTATCATATGCTCAAAAAAGAAAGCCCCGAATTCAGAAAGGCGGTAGAACCTAATGAGAGAGTCATCAAAGAAGCAGAGAAGCGCGCATATGCAAATGGTGCCAAACCATTCTCAGCAAGCCTCGGTGCTTACTACGGAATTCAAAAGTTTCCTCCATTCAACAGCATGCACAGCTGAGGAGTTAGGCGTGACGGTGTCATCTTCTCCTGGCGAAGTAACCATCAATGTACCTATTGATCTGGACCTAAAGAGCAGGAACAGGTTGATAGATTCACTCAAAGGACTCGGTACATAACCGGGTTCTTTATTTGGCTATTGTATATTACATAGTAATATGTTATAGTTAGTACGAAGGGGCACCTTCACAACACTTTTATCAGGAGGCTTCACATGGCAGAATTTATTCTCGAGGAATTTCAGAAGATTACAAAACGGGTCAGAGACGCATTCAAGGTTAGATTAGTCACCATCGACGACGTGCTTGCGTATAGCGACCAGACACAGAGCTTTTATGCACTTGGTAACTCTGCTGTACGTATTGTCAGCGACGATCAAGCTGACGTTATCATCAATGCCAACCTTGAAAACTGGTTCAAAGATGGTCATATATTTGAGGAGACTTTAGGTATTCGCAATATCGGACGGTGTCCTCGATGCAAGATGGTTCGGGTTCTGGACGCACTGTCTAGAAAAGATAACGTATCACATGTGTGTTCAACGTGCGGCACAGATGAAGCTTTAGAGGAATGGGATAATTTCAGACGCAACGTATAATAAAAAGGACCTGGTATAATCACCGGGTCCTTTTCCCTGATCTACTATAGCAGCATATAGCCTACAATTTTAACGCCTGGAGCATGCACGTGTTGGAACTGGTCATTGTACCGAGTGATAATATCATGAATCTTACTGCCTAACTGCTCGTGATTGGTGATAACTTCGAGGGCGCCTGAAGGTAGTTGAACAGCCGTCACCAGAAGTTTCGGATCAGTCACCGATGCCGCTTCCTTGATGAATCGTGCTCTGAGTTCGCTCATTTCTTTCTGCATAGCACTCAATCTCCTCTTCTAATTTAGTTGTGGTGGTGGTGGTAACTTGCCGTACCACTGATCCGCCTATGAACTCAGCGCAGGCGTTAGCAAACGCTATATCATCAGGAGCGTCTGAGAACAGTTTAGCTTCATGTTCATTAGCTGTCAGTGTGACTCGGTTGATAGGTGCTTCAGGTAGAAAGGCTCTATCAAACGTTTCTAGAAATAGTTGAGGCATACCTTCGTTAAGGCGAGCTGTCTTGACTTTGAAGCAGACTACAGCGTTACTTGAAACTTCGATAGGATTACTCAAATTGTTCAGCCTCCGGATAGTATATGTCAACTTCACTGTCTACTTCAAGCTTACCTCTCATGGTGTACATGCGGAACAAGGTAGCTTCAACCCCGTACAGACCGCCTAAGATTAGGTTGTTGTCAAAGCTCCGACCTTTGAGAGATACCGAAGATAATCGACCGTCTTTCGCTACTGCGATATGGTATCTGCAATCGTACGAGTCAACGTCTTCTTCTGGGTCTAGATAGATGAAGGTCAGAATGTTTCCAGGCTCGACATACAATGACACCTTATCCGATTCAACATTCCCGCGCTCGTGAACCTTCATCTCTTCAACCAGCTCCGAGAGCGTACAATCAGGCGCGGCTCCTTGAAGCATAGTATCAAGAGATTTCTTCATGCTAGCTACCCCGATTTCGGTAACGGCTCGGTCTAGCTCGCTCTGCACCAGATTAAGAATCGTCTGGTTATAGCCCTCAAGATTAAGACGCTCAAAGTTGACTTGAAGTTTCTCTTTGACCACCTCTTTTAGTTGCTTGCTTAACGGGCTATATGAACCGAACGCATCAGTGATAACGTTAGATACGCAATCCCGAATACTCGTCTCAACCATTTTATCAATTACACCTGTTTCAACCATTCTCAGCATGTTGTCTTCTACCAACTTAGTTAAGTCCAATACCACCATCTCCTTATGTTGTTTTCGTCCTTCATAGTAATATACAACACATCATACAAATTTTTTAAGTTGAAATATTAAAAAGGGTTGTATATTATATAGTAATATGTTATATTATATATGTGGAGGACAACTACCACAAAAACTTATACCAAACTTGGAGGTAATTGAAATGAAAAAACAGGACGTGGCTTTCTACAAGAAAATTGATGGTGTTGAATATTTCCGCTTGCGTCACAACAACATTTGGTGGACGGGATTTTACGGTCAATGGGTTTTCTGTAATGTTCAAGATGACGCTGAGGCTATGGAGTTTGTAGCAACTGAAACCTACCGTCAAGCTAAAGAAGGTGGAGATAAATTTAACGCTATCATGAAGGATTTCAACCAAAGTCCGTACACTGAAATTTATCGCGCAAGTGGTGAAGTAGTTGTTCACCGTAAAGAGTCCTTCCCACACCGTTTTGGATCTAAATTGGTGGGTGACATCCGCTTCGTACAAAACGCAGAGCACCTTGAAACACTTGACGTATTCTTCAATGACAAGCTTATCACTCAGACGCCTACAACGACACCGTTTCTGTCGAAGGTGTACGCATCAGACTCTTTCAAAGAGAAGGTTTCTGCTGCACACTAATCTCAACCCAAGCCTTCGGTTTAATCGCCGAGGGCTTTCTACTATAGAAAGGGGAATGCCTTATGGATAAAGCGCATATGGACAAACTCAAAAGCATAGCTAGGTTGAACCTCGCGTCAGTAGAGTTCAAGGAAGACGATAGGGGAAATATTATCGCCACGTATAACGGCGTTTCGTTTGTTGTAGACGGTTACCGGTCTTTTGATGCTCGAATAAAAGAAATTAAGCGCACGCCGCCGATCAAGCCGGTCAGATTTAAGAATATCTTGGTGAAGTTGGAACGTGGTATATCTGCCGTAGCCAAGAAACTCAATTCTCGAAAGGATGACGTACATGAAAGAACCAGTTAAGGGATTATCAGGGTGGCTATCGCCTAAGGGTCAATTCTACCCTTGTGGGCATATGACTCACAGCCAGGTAGCTATGCAGATAATTGAGGAAAGTTTTGAGCGGCGGCAGGATAGAATTCGCCTAGGTATTGACGAAGGGACGGTACTTTCACATGATACCGCATTGCGTATGATGGATTGGATTGTCATGGGCTGTAATCCTTATAGGGAGTCGGACAGTGATTATATCTTTTTCCCCTCACATGATCTTGAATGGTGCTGCACAGAAGACCAGCAATTGTTTCTCCTAGCACATAGGGAAGAAATGCGACCTAATCAGCTTCGTATGTACGAACAGCAGATCGAGGGGTACGATAAGGAGGAAAAGAATGACGCCTGAAGAATTGACCTTATTGAAAGCCCTCGCCGCTGACTTATACCACTATGTCGAGCATGGACTAGACGAGCACTTTGAAGTATCGCCTGAACAGGTTGAGGCTTTACAGAAAATCATTCGGCAAGTTAAATAGTAAAAAGGCCAAGGGGTTGATAGTCCCGAGGCCTTTCTTTGATTGTATCACCATATATCGAACTCGCCCACTTGGAGTCGCGTAAACACGTAGTATCTCAAGGCATCAAGAGCGTGGTCATTTTCCTTAACAGGTTTGTCTTCCCCATGCTTCTGTGCTTTAGCATCCCATACATACGCGTTGAACTCACGAAGTACATTGGTACACTTTCGCATCACGAATAGCAGTCCCTTCTGTAGCTTCTTACCTACCTCTCGTATACCTTCAACAACGTCGTTGACTGCTTCAACAACAGATGCAGTTATACCATCGGTCTGACGTAGCTCAGTGATGAATGATTTAGCACTAGGGTCAACATAGATTGAAAGTACATTTGTTTCGCCTATGAAGTCTACTAGGTCTGCGGCATACTGAGCATTGGTCTTCTGCCGTTGTTCTTTTCGGCTATCGTAGTAATACTCATCTAAGATGTATGCTTCGCGCTCACCTTCCGAACTCATTCGCTCACCTATCATTAGAAATACGGTAGGGTTGGCAGTACCATAGTCTATAGGCACATAGTACCGGTCGAACTGCATCACATTGATAGGAGGCTCATTGAGGACATGCTCTTCATTGTTGAACATATCGTAGATGACACCTTCTGCCATAACCCACAACCCTTGAATAAATCGCTTATACCATAGACCTGAATACTCATTCTCAAGTGCGCGGATATAATCAGGATCAAGTGCTGGATTGTCATGCAGAGTGAAATGAAATGATCGCATATCAATCTTAGGCTTGCCATCTGCGGCGATAACACCTTCCATATCTAGGTAATCGCGTTTCAACCAGTGATAAGGGGAGTCAGGGTTCGTGGTACCGAAGAACATTGAACCTTTAACCGACAGACGTGTCATCAACATCTTGAAGAATGACTCAGGCCATAGGGTCAACTCATCACCATAGGCTCCTGCCAATGTGGTACCCCGAATCTTGTTTTCAGAGCGCTCATCATTGGCGCCTACGATGTCGATAACTCGGTTGAATATCTTCACTTCACCCTTACCTGAGCTGAAATGGTAATACTTTCTACCTACCATATCCTCAATGACATCTAAGATGTTACGTTTGAGGGTACGTTCGGTCTTACCTATCATGAGTAGTTTACCACCAGGTGCAGTCTTGACGTATTCAAGCCATCTGACGATAGACATGATAGTCTTAGACGAACGAACGCTTCCATGCCAGATGTTGATACGTGCTACTGAATCGGTTAGACTGTTTATCTGAGTATCAGACATCACAGGATAGAATTGAAACGCCATCCAAGACTACCTCCTCATTCGCTCACACTGTCAGAGACTTCAATGACCTCTACTTCGCTAGGCTCGTCAATCTTACCTTCACCTGCAAGAATTACCTGGCGATAGAAACCTACACGACCGTCAAGCTTACGTAGAGCTTCTTTCAATGCGTATTCCTTACCAATGGTAGCATCAAAGTCCGCAGGGTTAACGCACGCGGATGTACCCACCACTTCAAATCCATTCATGAGGGTCAGCAGACAGATAGTGGTCTTCAACCCGGCTTTTACAAACTCAGCTTTCTTGACCCATTCTTCAAACAGCTTTTGCTGATACGGCGTCAACGTTGCGTATACATCGTATCGGTTTTCAGGTGAGTTCATCATAATCTACCTCCGTTCTGTTGTTCAAGCACATAATTCTCCATATCACGTTCATACTTGCGATGGTTGACAAACGACAGGCCTACAGGTCCAACACTTACCATCAGGTTGTATCGGTCAAAGGTAAAACCTACCATCCAGTGTCTAAGATCTAGTCTGAATACGACTTCCATCAAACACGCCTCCTTTGAAGATTGAAGGTCGGCTGTGGCTGCCATCTTGATAGAGTTTCCACGTTGGCCGTTCCTCCTGGTGGTAATATTATATACCTGCTCATAGATATTCTACAAGGAGTAAATCGCCAACAAAAAAGCAGGAGCTATGAAAACTCCCGCTGTTTCGGTATTTAGAACATGAAAGTTAAAGCCATTGCGACGATAGATACACCAGCTAATCCTCCATATACAGGAGTTCTTGACTTGTCTTCCTCTGCGAATGAAGCTAATGAGAACAGCAGTATGAGAATCATCAAGATAATCTGAAATGCGATAAGCACGACTTTTCACCTCCTTCACTCGGCGTATGTTTGAAATCTTGTGAGGTCTGACTTGAAGTAATGTACGATAAGGTCGCCTGAGTGTAAGCATGCTGTACCTAAGAAGGTATCGGACGATTTGACGTGGTTGTCGTGGCCTGTCCACACGGCTTCATAGTAGAAGGGTGCCATAGTCATGCAGTTAGGGTCAACAAGCGCATACAGTACGATAGCGCCTCTGACGCACTTGACTGATAGTACCACCGAATTGACAGGTAGACCAATCTCATACAGTCCTGGCTTAACTTGAAGGTCAAACTTGTACACTTTCATCATCATATTCACCTCCTTTCTCAGACTAGCTTGAGCGGATCACTTACAGCCTGCCTCCTTCAAAGTCTGTTCACACATGGCGTTTAGATCATAAGGCAAATCGTCTTTGACCTCACGTACCAACTCCCCTAGTACACAGACACGAGATTGAAGTTCAGCTATTTCGTCGTTCTGCGCTAGGATAAGTGCTTGGTCATCGCAGTGGGCTTGTACATAGTTGTTGATAATCTGGCATGCCTCTAAGACGACCTCCTTGAGACTATATCTACCTATAGGTAGTCCGAAAGAGTCAATCTCAGCTTTGATTTGTGTTAGTAAGTCCATAGATGTCTACCACCATTTCCGAATGAATTGATATCCTGTGATATAGAAAGCGTTGTCTGACTCGGATCGCTCTGAGTTCAGTATCAGTACCCAACCGAGCCTATGAAGAATACCGTTGAGAATACCAAAGATTGATAGGTGGTACCCTTCGCCCGTATCAGTTGACCACATGAAAAAGGATCTCTCAGCTCTGCTTTCTATCAAGGTGTGAAATCGAGGTTTGGTCAAGAAGGTTGAACCGTATTTCTTTCTCCGCTTCGCCATTGGTTGCTCCTTTCTCGAGCGGCTTTACTCTTGGTTGCGTCTACAGGCTGTGTTATGGCTCGTTCTATTGACCACTTCTTGCTAAGTCTACTTGTGACCGTCGAGTACGCTATGCCGTTGGCTTTAGCTATCTGTCTCTGTGCTTGTGTCAGTACAGAGCGCGCCTTATTCGCTTCACTACCTAGAGCTCGTTGTATACTCTCAAGTCTCGACAGGGGAGGTCTAGATGCTTCTTCATAAGACCAACCTGCCCGTAGGCGAGCATCAAATAGCTTCTTAGCTACACCGTTTTCTACAGCGATAGCTCTCCACTTGAGACGCTCTTGGTCCATCTTTCTAAGCGGCTCTGTTATGCTACGTTCCTTGCTCCAGTCGTAATGGTAGAAACGTTGATAGGCTACACGTCTAGATATGCCATTCTGCTCAGCCTGCATGTAATCATCTTCGGTCAGGTAGATCATAGCACAAGTTCTTTCGTGTACAGAGGGAAATCGTCTTCCATGAAAACCCGTCGGTTATTAGGTACCTTATCCTTGAGGTTCTTGATTAGAGTGTTGCGTCCGAAAGATGTTGAACTGGTATACTTGGTCATGTTCAGATAGAGGTAATCGGCGTCCCATTGAGCAATAGTTGTACCGTGATGAGATAGACGCACACCGTCCGATATCCAGGTTTCACTGTCGCTCATACAAGGTTTCTGTTCGATAAAGGATTGGATAACTTGCGGAAGTGTTCCACGTTTCATATTGGTGCCTCCTTAGTAATGTGTCCTACACAACAATATACAAGGTGTGCGGCGATATATTTAACCGGTAAACAAAATATAAGCGCAAGAGTTTTTAGCCTCTTAGCGCCTATATTTGAAGGTCATATTACCAAGGGTTAAACGTGCGGTATTCTTCAAACTGCTGAAAAATGGCTTTCAATTTACCTTGGTCGCTGATGTGATCTTTCAATACTCGATATACCCCATCAGCGATACTTGCTTCACTGTGGTGGTTAGCGTTCTCAAGTTTGTCTCCGATACGTTCACAGATCTGCTCAACCGTTTCAACCTCAGCCTGGTACTCGCTATAGTCAATCGTCTTAGCGTTAGGATCAGGCGCTGTGTATACCTCAGATTTCGGATTGTCTCTTACGTGGTCAAGGCACCGCTGGATAAATTCGTCAGACAGAGTTGAAGCTTCTGGGTACCTACCTTGCCGAATCTCTTCTTTCAGGTAAGCTACTGTACGAATCTCCGTATCATCTTCGAGACTGATATAATCGGTATCGTTCAGCTCAGATATCTTGATAGTTGACATTGAGTGTTCCTCCTATTCATTAGCACTCGTTTCGAGAGGTTTAAGATGCACGTTTCGCGGGTAATAATAATCAGCCTTAGTTGACCTTCCACCTCTTGGTACAGCTACGACATAGCGTTCTTCTTCACCTGTATTGCACGTGCTGTCAAACTTGATCTGAGAAGCTGATATGCCATTAGGTACTAGCTTGTGAGGGTCGTCTCCTGAATGCACGATAGCATATACCGTACCTGTCTTAGTCGTTCGACTTGCACTGCTTTGACTTTCCCATTGTACCTTGTCGCCGATATTAAATTGAAATGTTGTCATTTATTATTCTCCTTAGCTGATATGCTTTCTGCCTGCGTATACTTGACCTGACATCTTACAGATCAACTTGACACTGGCGAGAGTGAATTTGTCTGCCCATGTTGGTCCTGACAGATTACGGTGATACGTCTCACCTGTTTTCTTGTTGCGGAACCGATACTGGTAGACAGGGAATTTCGTTTTCTTCATATGGCACCTCCTTAATCAAAAATGCCTTCAATGATATCTGCTAAGAACTCAATGAAGGCACTGATTGGGTTTCTTCGTTTCTTACGACGTCTCACCATGCTGTTGTGCTAATGATAATAGGAAATTGAGTGGTATCTTCTTCCAGGATGTCTGCGATAGACACACGCTCTCCGTTGTGACGCTCAGATAGAATATTCTTGTCGGTCAGACGCGCTTCATCTGTTATCTCGGATACAACGGCTTCTTCACTTCCTACTTCACCGTCAAACCAACACTCAGCTTCAAGCAACTCTAACGCTTCTTCGGCCGTACCTGCTGCAACGGTGAAATACTCTCCGTCGTGCTCGATATGCCATACTTTGATATTTTCAGGTTTCACACTTATCACCTCCTTCAATTACCTAGCATAGATAGTATAGGCTCACCGTAGGCGACTAAACAAGCAAAGGTTGATAGTCCGACGACTGCGAATACAATCACAGCCGCCGTACTGAGAATAATGAGCTTCATCACTTGACCTTCTGATCTTGAAGATTGATCGTTACGTTGCTGCCTTCTACATAGAGCACGATAGAAAGACGCTTCATCTCAAAGTCCTTGATTAGAAACATAGTCGTCTTATTGCTAGACGCATGAGATACCTGAAAGCTATCATTGTCAACCTGACTCACCACGCCGAGCACAGATACAGGATCACCATACAACCTACCCTGAACACGAACCAGCTTACCTTGCAGTTCAGGATTGACCACTTGTCGAGTTACCAGAAGTTCCATTTTCATCTTCTCCTTTCTCGGGTATAGGTCTTTCAAATAGTTATCGTCCGTCACTTAGGTGCCATAACAGACGCTTCATGTCGACGTCGTGCTACCTCAGCTTCGATAACCTTGAACCATTCAGAAGGCAAAGCAGTTCGTGCGGCGTCATACCAGATACGTTCGTTTTCAAGAGACTCGGCTAGCCTGCGAATAGCGGTGTCTTTATATACGTGGTGACCGTTGATACTAGGTACGCCGCCTCCGAATCGAAATAGCTCGTCACCTGCATAGTCAAGATCTATCTCGATAACATCATATATGAACTTACCATGCCAATGGGTAGCGAAACCTTCACCCACTGCTAGAGAAAGAACGCAGAGCACACCGTCATCAACATAAGACTGTACCCGTTGTCTAGGTACACCTAATTGTTCAAGATCGTCCTGTATCTTCTGCGTCATTTCGATAAGCATAGACTGCGATTCATAGTCGATAGGCTGAGTATCTAAGCTGTCAAGATAGTTCAGCACCTCAGCTCGAACAGGTTGGCGGATATAGAAGCTGGCTTCAAGTTCACGTAACGATATTGTCATGTCAAACAGCGTACCATTTTCTAGATACAGTGTTACATCGTAATGCTCAACTGAATGGTAGATAGAGCTACGTCCTACACTGCTGATAAAGCCTTTGGTATCTTTGGGTATATCGAGTACCTCAGATTTCCATGATACCATAACCTCACTGTCAACCAGCAACGTGAGTACCGTAAATTGAGCATACTTGAAAGGTTTCTTTGCATCCATCATTTACGTGGACCTCCCCAATGACCGTTGGATTGAAGAATATCGACTATTTCATCAGCATACGGCTCGTCTGTGTTGATCACGATATAGTTAGGTTGAACATGGTCTGGAATATCTTGAAGCTTCCGCTCTTGGATAGTCTCGACATACTGCCAGAAGCTTCGCTCTTGTACATCATTGAGATAACGGTCAATATCACGCCGCTTAATCACCAGGTATTTGTCCTCAGGTATAATCACGATTCTGCGTGGAAAATGGAAACGACCGAACTCAACCTCCCCGTTACTGAGGATGTTGAAGTTTCTCCAGAAGCTACCGTCAGCCTGTTCAATCATCACCATTTCAGGTCCGTCATGTGTTTGGTCCTTCATGATAGCATGAGAGCGTCCATCCTTCTCCAGCTTGATAACAATTGTAGCCATTGATCTATGGGCTGTATGGCCTGGTACGTATTGAGGTACACTTACATCGGTGTTGCTGTCTGTATCCGCCATAACAGGCGAGCTGCGCCGTTCATCGTAATGGTTAAGCATTTCATGTAGCGCGAAATGCAAAGCTGTTCTGTTCACCAGGTTGAAATTTGTATAGCCCTGTTGAACCAGGTCACGGATCTCTTCTACTCTTTCTGCTGACAATGCCATTGGTACTACTTCCTTTCTCTGAGTGACAAGCCTCTGCCTGCACATTTCATGATAGGTCTAACGATGATAGTTTCATCCGGATCAAATATACCTTCCTCAGGTTCATAATAGGTAGCGTGCTCAAAGATTGAAACTACGCCGCCGATATGCTCTACTGAGGTTATAGGATATAACGACCGAACCGAATATGGACCGATGGACGGAAAGATGCAGGTGTATGCGGTTCGATACGTTTCAAGAGGGGGTGGGTAATCTTTAGGGAGCATGATTACTCCTTTCCTGCCTTGTGCATTATTTCAAGAGGATCAACTGGATGGTTAAGCTTAGCATTGATACCACCTACTTGAATACCTAGCGTATCTAGAGCCTTCTTGAATCCAGCACGTCCATCTCTATCCGCACTACCATTCACCAGGAGCATATCTTCATATGCGTTGAGCAATACTTCACGGGTTGAAGTTGTGATCTCGATAGAGTGATTATCAAGCAGTACCTCATATCCCCAGAATAGCGCTTTGATGATGCGACCTAGCGGCACATACTGCAATGGACCGATATGCTCATTTGATTGAAGTGCTAAGATAAATGCTTCTACTGAGGTATATCCTTTCTTCGATCTTTCCAGGTCATCTGCTTGCTCGATAGTAAGCGGTACGAGTTTAGCGTCTGTATAATCTACCATCATCTGATCTTACTCCTTTCTATTCTTCATCAAAGCAGTCTTCACAGGTACGAGGGAATCCAGGTTCTTCCATGTCTTCGATAAGGCATCCACATATCCGACACAGCAGTCCGTTGAGAACGTCTTCTGCATTACTCATAGTATGCTTCACCTGCCTGGATTTTCTCTGTAGGCGTGAACTCGATACCGATTATCTCAAGCACAGCTTCAACACCTGCTTGATAAGCGTATACCAGGCTGGTTTCCCATTCTGCGGTATTGCGCTTCTGTGCGGCTCGTACAATAGCTGCTCGCATCTTACGGTCGATTGTCACGTGTAGCGTATCTGGAATAACGATCCAGCCATTAGGGCTATACATGGCACTAAGAAGATTCTCTGCGTTGAAGCAATTTCGTATCGCTATAAGAGAGAAATCTTGATCGGCTCCTGTGAAATATGCTTGAGCGATTTCTTCTCTAGAATACTTTTCCAACGCCCGGTGTAGCGCACCATCTTGCTGCTGTGTCAGTTCGGGTCTATTTTCAGTTGTCATAGAGTACACATCCTTGATATAATTAATAGGTACACGTATATTATATAGTAATATTATACACATGTAAAGACCTAATTAGACAAATGTATAATTTCCATTAGCGTTGACAATAGCTACCCGCGGATTGTTATAACGCATACCTCTAGCAATAAGTTGAGCTTTAGACTTTTCAGTGAACCCTAGTGCGTTACTGAGATACTGTGTCCAATAGCCACCTCTGCTGATATTGGGATCTTGCATGAATACCGTCTTGCCAGATGACCGTCCATTGGTGATAACCACGTACTTGCCACTAAGAGCCTGAGTACGACGTCTTCGGTCTTCTTTGATACCTTGGATAGATGCCATCTCTTCCATGAACATCGCATAGTCGGCTAATTCGCCTCCGATATCTTCTGTATCTACAGAACTCATTTCTTCGCCTCCTTATATTGAGTAGAGTTGTTATAGCAGTCTTGATTACAGTATACCTTTTCATCGACGATCAGTGGCTTTTCATCTACGGTCAGATTAGCACAGCATCGTATACCATAATCGTTTCTGCCGCAACACTCGAAATACCATCCATGTTCTAGCAATGCTTCTACAGGTACGAACCCTTGAGGTGCATACCGATCGAATTCAGGTACCCGGGTTGCACGTAGATCCACCCACTCAATCTCCCCATATGCTTCACTGGCTTGAATAGCTTTAGATCGACGAGGTGCAAAGACCAATTCGTGCATTTCAGCGTCTACTGTGCGTACATGAAAGCATTTATCTCGTGCCTCTTCTGGCATAAGTGCTTCCTCCTTTCTATAGAGTATTGATCTATGATTAACGTGAAGATTCGTCACTTGGTAAGCTGTCTACCCAATCTATGACAGCCTCTCGCCAACTTGCAGGTATGCTAGCCCATACAGCTAACAGCACTATTCCAGATATCGACGCATACATCAGTACCGATAAGAATGCTAAGAATACCATTACCGCAGGTACCTCCA
>JACCDQ011254361.1_pt1 | contig 17415 bp, 15 predicted proteins | sample 7446031 | NCBI WGS metagenome assembly JACCDQ01 (sample SAMN15323442, study PRJNA562643) | freshwater metagenome | isolation source: river surface water | place: USA:Blue River Watershed | collected 2017-08-17
GGATCGAGAGGTCTGTTGTTCTACAGATTGCTTCAGCAAGCCATGGTGACGGCGCCCGTCACCTACGAGGACGTGGCCAGCCGCACGCAGGGGAAATCCGGCTAGTGGAGCTAAATGGATACCCCATATAAATATACAGTATATTTGGCTGCATGAAATCCGCAGTCTTATCCCATCCAGAACCTGTTTTCATCCCGGAAAAGAAGGTCTGGCTGGAAGTGTGCGGCTGGAAAGTTCCTGCTGGGTTTGCGTCCCCTGCAGCAGATCACACTCGCAAGCGAATTGACCTCAATGATCACTTGATACGCAATGGAGCCGCGACTCACATCTTCAAGGTCAAAGGCGACTCCATGATCGACATTGGCATCTACGAGGGTGATGCCTTGCTGATTGATAGGTCTATCGAGCCTCGGCACGGCAACATCGTGCTGGCGGTATTGAACAACGATTTCACAGTCAAACGCCTGCACCGACGTGGAGGCGTTATCAAGCTGGTGCCTGAAAACCCCCGCTATCCGACCGTTGTGGTCAAGGAGGAAGAGGAGTTCTCCATTTGGGGGGTTGTGACCTACAACCTCCACAAGCTCTACTGAGGCCGATTCATGGGCGACTCGGTAACGCAATTGGCCTTGGTCGATTGCAACAATTTTTATGTGAGCTGCGAGCGAGTCTTCCGACCCGATCTGGCGCGTGTCCCGTTGGTAGTTCTATCTAACAACGATGGTTGTGTTGTGTCTCGATCCAACGAGGCCAAGGCCCTCGGAATCAAGATGGGGCAACCCTGGTTCGAATGCAAAGAACTGGCTGATGAACATGGCATCCTGGCATTCAGCAGCAACTATGCGCTGTACGCCGATCTCTCTAACCGGGTCATGAGCATTCTGAGCGACTTTGCGCCCCGGCATGAGGTGTACTCCATCGATGAGTGCTTTGTTGATCTGACTGGCATGCCCAAGCTGCGCGAGGTCAGTTACGCCATGCGTGAGCGGGTCGGGATGTGGACAGGGATTCCTGTGTGTGTTGGCATCGGTCCGACCAAAACCCTGGCCAAGCTTGCCAACCACGTGGCCAAGAAGCATCCCAGGTCCAAAGGTGTCTTCAACTACAACGCCCTGAGCGAGGGGCAAAAATCCCTGCTGCTACAGCGTATTCCCGTTGAGGAGGTTTGGGGCGTCGGTCGCAAGCTGACTAAACGGCTGGAGTGCCACCGCATCAGAACCGTGCAGGATTTGAAGCAGGCGCATGTGCCGACCTTGCGTGCCGAATTTGGGGTGGTGATGGAGAAGATTCAGCGCGAACTTCAGGAGGTCCCGTGCATCGAATTGCAGGAAATTCAGCCAGACCGCCAGCAGATTATCGCCAGCCGGTCCTTCGGGAAGATGGTCTCAGAGCTGCCGATTCTGCAAGACGCGCTGTCCACATTCGTGGCCAATGCCTGTGCCAAGCTGAGGGGGCAAGGGAGTCATGCCGCTGTGATTCAGCTATTCCTGCAGACCAATCGTTTCCGTAAAGACCTGCCGCAGTACATGCCCAGTCTGGCGGTGCCCCTTCCGTATCCCACCAATGACAGCCTGGAGGTGAACCGCTGGGCCAGCTACCTGTGTGAAAGGATGTTCAAGCCGGAGTACCAGTACAAGAAGGCTGGAATCATGCTCAGCGAGATCAGCCCGGTGACGCACCGTCAGGGCGATTTGCTAGAGGGGGAAGTGTCCAGTAATGGCAAATTGATGCTGGCGCTGGATACCCTGAATCAGCGCTTTGGGAGGGGTACGGTCAAGGTGTCGACGCAAGGGGCTTTCAAGGACTGGCAGATGCGGCAGGAGCGCAAGTCACCGAACTACACATCGGATTGGGATGAGGTTCCCATGGTTTGATGAATATCGTTAAATTGTTAGTCTCATAATTACTATATGGATGTCCGAACGCTTGATTACTACATGGCCCACGCCAGAGAGGTGGCGCAGCGCTATGAGGCGGCCCCCAGTTCATTGGCTGCCCGGTTCAACAGCGCCTTTGCCCCTGGCGGACGCGTTCTGGACATCGGCTGTGGTTCTGGCCGTGATTTAGCCGAGCTTGGTCGTCAGGGGTTCCAACCGTACGGCATCGACGGCACTGCTGAATTTGTTGAGCTGGCGCAGGAATACCACCCTGAACTTCAAGGGCGCATCGCGCAAGGTCTTCTGCCCGACTTCTCTGTGCCGTTTGGTGGCGAATTCGATGGGGTTCTGTGCTGCGCGGTTTTGATGCACATCGACTCGACCGAGCTTTTCAACGCAGCCTTGGCCATCAAGCGCTGTCTGAAAGTCAATGGACGCCTGCTGATTTCCGTGCCGAGCCAGCGCTCAGATACCGGGGATGGAGAGAGGGACGCCAACGGGCGGCTGTTCAAGACTTATCACCCGGGCTACCTGCGGCTGATCTTCGAGCGGTTGGGCTTCAGCCTGATCGACCAGTGGGGCAACTCGGATGCCATGAACCGCCAAGGGGTGGAATGGGTGTCCTTGCTTTTTCAGCTCAAATCCGGAGCCAATACCCGTCCTATCGATCAGATCGAAGGGGTTCTAAACCACGACAAGAAGAGTGCCACCTACAAATTTGCGCTGTTTCGGGCGTTAGCCGAAATCGCCACCCAGAGTCCCAACAGTGTGACCTGGCTGGCCGATGGACAGGTTGGATTGCCTGTCCGGTACGTGGCTGAGAAATGGCTGCAGTATTACTGGCCATTGGTCGAATCGCGCACTTTCATCCCTCAGTTGAATGGCGAGCGCCCCGACGCTGGCAAGCCCATCAAGTTTCGCAAGCACCTGCAGGAGCTGGTTCAACGCTATGCCAAAGCTGGCGGCTACAGCGGCTTCAGGATCGAGCGTAACAAGGGTTTGCTGCCCACCGACAGTCAAAAGCTGCTGCGCGCCTTGATGGCGGACATTGAGGACGCGATCATCAAGGGTCCTGTGGTTTTTGCCGGTGGAGCGCTCATTACTGGCAGGGTGTTTGACTACGATGCCAAGACAAGGCAGGTCCTGATCCCGAACGACCTGTGGATTGAACTGAGCCATTTGGGCTATTGGGTGAGCCAGGCCGTCATCCTGCAATGGGCGGAAAAGACGACCAAATTAGGCGAAGGCATCGAGGTTGCTACCGTGGTCAATCTCCTGCTGGATAAAGAGGACGAGCGCACCACCATCGAAGCCAGAAAGCTGTTTTCGGGAGTGGAGCGCCTGGAGTGCATCTGGACTGGCACAACCTTGCGCGACAGTTTCGATGTCGACCATGTCATCCCGTTTGACCTGTGGCACAACAACGATGTCTGGAACCTGTTGCCTGCCTCAAAGACGGCCAACAGCAAGAAGAGCAATAAGCTACCTTCAACCGACATCCTGCGCTCTCGTAAGGACTGCATCGTCGGCTACTGGGAGTTGCTACGGGATAAGAACAGTCTGAGGTTCGATAAAGAGGCGGAAACCTTGCTGGTCATGCCGACAGATAACTGGCAAAACGCTCTATATGGTCAGCTGTGCAACGCAATTGAAGTAACAGCTCTACAACGAGGCGTTGGCAGATGGCCTGTGAATTAAGTTGCAAGGCATCACATTGCTTTCATTTGTTTGATCAGCTGTTCGTAGAGTTCGGGCATACCTCTGAGGCGACGCAGTCGATCAACTAGTCGAATTGCCTCAGTGTTCATCTGGTGTTGAGAAAATTTGAGTGCGATAGATTTCAGACGATCTTCAAAATCGAACATCGGATCATGGTTCTCCAAAACTGTTGTGAGTAATCGAGAAATCACTTGAGGATTCACATCAGCAAGGCGTTCCAGTGACTCAATAAACCAATCTACATTGTGACCTACGTGCGCAAATGGTGCTACAGCCGTCATTAGCGCCTCTTCAGTCGTGCTGATCGAATCTACATAGCAGGCCAAACGACTCAGGCTGGAAAAAAGTTGATCCGATGAGGGGGCTTCTCTGTGGACGACATCAACACATTTTTTCCAAAATTGCATGATGAGCTCAACTTGCTCCTTTGTAATTTCTTGTTTGCTGATGCTCCAATAGTAATGACTGACTGCCGAAAGGGCATGCACTTCCGACTTCTGGAACCACCATGAGAACCTAGGTGATTCCAAAGTCTCTTCACCCCAAAGGTAGGCTAGCGCTATACGCTCGATCAATCTATCTTTAATCTGTGTCTTCCCCTCATAGCTTTGTACCGCAGTGTCGATTGCACCTGCGTTAATTAGTAGTCGATAGGTCAACTTGGTTGGCTCTGAGTAAACGAATCCACCTAGAGCTGAATTGAAGTTGTCCGGAAATTCTTTCGGAAATATCTTCCCAATAGACTCAGTTAACCATGTCTCAGATAGATACTGTATGTTTGCTAGATAAGAAGCTGCAAGTGTGGAAAATTCGAAATTTTCCCCTCTGGTTTTGCCTAGTTCGTTGGAAAAAATCGACTGGAGAGAGGCCCAGGTTTCTGTGTGTGATCCTGACGTTTTATCGCTCACTCGGCACTGACGTAATGCGTGGCTGAACAGGGCTTCAATAGCTTTTCCTTTGGGCGAATTGATTGCCATGTGCATCGGATCGTCAGTAGGAGCAGATCCGCTTTCTGCGTTCTCAAGCAGCAATTCAATTATTACGAGCGCTTTGGGAAGGAGTTCTGAAGGATATGTATGCTTGTCATCGCGCGTGCCAGAACGCAAAAAGTCAGCAATGACTGGGGGAATCCAATCCCTAGATGGACAGAAGTCGGGATCGGGATCAACTTTTTCACTCCAAAATTGAACAGGTGAGATTAATTGGAACAAAAAATCAAGAATTTTGTTCCATGCGTCATTCCAATCTAGATCCGAAGTGGACTTGCCCGATGCGTCCCAGGCTTGCTTCAGACCATTCAAGATGCCGTACTGAAAAGGGCGCTTCGCATTGAGAAGAGATGGCAAAGTACTGATGAACAGAGCGGGTTGTTCTGCAACTGCAGCTTCCAATGCACTAACCAATGCGCGAGTTGTGGGGCCAGACCAACGATCTGTTTGCTTGAAATCATTTAGCACGCCAACAAGGTCACCTGACTGAACGAATGCTAGAAGTTCCGTTGGTTGATAGATTGATGGACCTTCTCCCCAGCTTGATTCCATGTATGAGTGGAAATCTGGGTGTGGTGATAAACCAACTCTCTCGTCCCCGCTACCTAATTCGACATACCACTGGTTTGCACGTTCATTTCCTTTGCCTTCAAGAGCCGAAAGCCAGTTTCTCTGAACAATGCGACGATGACGCTCTGGGTTTTCAGCAACCTTAGGAACATAGATGTTGTCAATCGCATCCAGAACGGCATTTTGCTGTTCTGTGGGCATCTCTGGAAAATGTGCTTTAAGTAGCTGATAGAGCTCGTGCAGGTGTCCAGACCGGAACAGATCGGGGCCTATTTCTTCTGTAAGCAGATCACTGAGATCACTCCAGTGAGTATGAATTACGTGAATTGCGATGCGTCGAGCAATCTCCAACTCTGCATTCAAAAGAGATTTCACAGTCTCTTTTGCTGCTTCAGGATCTGCGCTTACCCAAGACACCAAAACGTCCCGCAATCCTTCCACGAAACGATTCTCGGCACCATACCAGTCATGGTTTTGTGTGTGGTCTTCAATTGCAGGCCGGAACAAGTAGCCGTGCGTACATCGTGTTCCCGACCCAAAGACCTGCGTCAGACGCTTCATGAATACAGTGGTGGCAGACGCGCCTACCTTTTCGCCAAGCCTTGACGAATGATTTTTAATAAACTCTTTGAGCCAATAATCTTCGACAACTGTAGTTGGCTGATCGTCATCCTTGTCCGGTACCAACTCGGTGCATTGATCAAGGACCTTTACGGCCTTGGCCCAGTCGTCAGGCGCAGCGCTATCTAGTAACGCAATCATGAGCCCTTTGTCCAACGCGCTGCAAACAAGACCCTTGTCATATGGATCCAGAAGCCAGCGAGATATCAAATCGATGTCACTGTTCTGTATCAAAACAGTGGGCATCAATCCGAGAATCTCAGCAAATTTTTTGGAAGTGAAGTAATTGTGTCGAGGAGATCCATCTGGATTGGCTGCCAAAGAGCATTCGCGTACAACTTCTAACACTTTGATAGCCAACTTTGTGTCCTGTTGGGCCTTCGCAAGGCGAGCACATGCCTCTAGGTAATCTAGTGGGGCCCAGTATGGAATCCACACTGAACCAGGTTTGGAAGTGGGCTGTGGTCCTGGTGGTCGGCTTGCAGAAAACAAGCCGACAGCCTGAAGGTGGTCAAAGAAATCGGCGAAGTATTCTTTCTCCAGCAGCAATTCGTAGCCCTTTTTCTCCTGCTCTTCGTTTTCGAGCATGCGCTGGATGAATAGCTGGTGATTCGTTGTAAAAACAAACGTCATTCCAGTAATCCTTTCATCTCCTGCAGTGTGGCAACTGCAAGGGGATTTCCAATTTTTAACTCTAGTGCTAGATACTCAATGACGTTAGCCAACTGACCCCAGTCGTTCTCATCACGTGAGAAAGGAATCAGTTCCACGCCAAATTTCGCAAAGTACTCTTTTAGACTTTTAACCAATTCAACTTCATGGGTGAAAAAACCTTGAAGGATGAAATGCTTTTGCTCGGTCTCCTCTTCGTTGATGCCTTGACCCTTTTTCTGAAGAACATACTCGAGTACTTCTAACTCGCTCAGGCTGTATCCAATGAACAAGATTGTTTTGAGTTCGAATAGTTTTTCCAGGAAGGTCAAAAATGCGTTCTCTCCTGCTGGACCTTTTGCAATTTTGTGGCTGGCATAACGGACAAGATACTCGTCCGTAGTGCGTACCATGCTGCTTGAGTCGAGGACAGAACCATGAATATGGAAGACTGAGTTCGGAACACCAAAGTTTCGCATCGAAAGGTCTTCATATTTGTAGAAGGGGATTCGAGCTTGGTCTAGCCAACCGTCATAGTTCGTTGTAACGAAGGTATCTGCGAGTTGACTCAAATCTTTATAAACGCGCTCGCAATGTTTTTTCCCTTCGTCAGTCGAAGGCTTCAGAATCGATGGAAAATCGATTGGAAGTTTGTGCCGAAATTCCAAGTCGAGGGCTACGGATAGCTTTACCCGTGATGTCAGGCCCTTGATTTGATCCAGTGCTGCATGAGAAAGTTTTCCATGCTTCACGAAGAATTTCAGCGCAAGATTCGCGAACTCATCCCATCCGGGGCTTCCTCCAAGCTGAGACACTCCCGCCCCTATGAAGGGCACCAGCCTCCGTGTTGATGCTGCAACACGGAGAGCCTCAGGTATCTTCGGTAAGGGATTGATGTGAATGGACATCAAATGAATGGATAGGCTTTAGCAGGTTGGATCGGACTCTCTATGCGATCTCGACTTTCAGGAGGCCGTATTCTTTCATCTGGCTGTAAACCTCTTGAATCTCTCGATTTAGCTGCGTTAGATACTCGTTTGCCACCATGGAAAACAGATCGTCACCGGCGCCATTGAGTTTGATCGTGAACGCGCCGAGTTGCAATCTCTGGAGGAGTCGGTTGAACGAACTTTTCACAGCGTTCGGATTGTCGTCTGAGAGGGGTATCGATACTGCATCCGCATCCACATGAATCATGAGGAAGTACTTGTCATCGATACATTTAACCGTCGCTTCAACTGTGACCATAAATTTTTCCTCTTTCACCAAATGCGTCCTTGCCACCCTCCAGGGTCCGCATACTGGTCAACTTCCAATCACGTAGATCATTAGGGTTTTCTGTATTAACTAAATGATTGGTAAACGGGTTGCCCACGAATGTGGTGTACCCGTCTTGCCCATAGGCACGGTAGATTGAGCAGTACGGTAAGGTTCGGACTGCAATGTTCGCATCGTGCGTTGAGATGAAAATTTTTCGCCCTGATCTAGCTCGCTCCTTGATGAGCGGGACGATTACATCATTGATGTATTCGTTGCCAAGACTCTTTTCTGGCTCGTCAAGGATGTAGACGTCTTTGTCGTCACCGAGCTCCTTCTGGAGCATCACCATGGAGGCTTCACCACTGGACGGGGTGTATGGCAGATCGTCCAACGTGAAGTACCTCGTGAACAAGAGGAGCTCGTTAACAGTGGTGACCTGTTCGACGTCTTCCGTGGCATTCAAGTCTGAAAGCTTCTGGAACAGGTCATCATGGAAAACGCGGTAGCCGACTGCACGAAGCGCGTTAACGAACTTCTTTTGGACCCCCTTTTTCACACTCGTCAGGCTGTTCATGCTGCTGTCCGTGATGGTGCCGTTCTGAAACAAAAAATTCGTTACGAACTTCAACTCACCTTTTCCTGAACCGAGGTTGCCGACGATTTCCTCTTGTTTTGGGATGGGGGTTCTCAGATTCTTTTCGATCGCTTTGATGCTGGCCGCGATTATGATGCGATTCATCGCATATTCACGAAAGCCGGTTGTAGTGGGTTTCGCGGGTGTTCCAGTTTTTCGCTCAACCTCTAAGCGAAAAATTTTGATCGCAGAGTTAAGTAAGGACGCTTCCTTCCATTTAACAAAGCCAGACCACTTCTTTCCGTCTAGGCGATCTATGAGACCACCAAGGATTCTCTGCAGATCGGAGAAGTCCTGTTCTTTTAGCTCCTCGTGAACGAGAGGATCGGTGCCCACTAGTTCCGAAAATGTCTTAACCTTCGATGCCGTTTCTTGATACTTGAAGAAACTGCGTTCGGCATTGCCGTCCTCCTCAGTGTCGATGTCCTTCAGCAGAATCTTCTGGGCGTTCTTGTTGGAAATATTTGTCTCGAAATACGCCTTGAACTTCGTGGTGCTTGTAACGTCCACCTCCACAGCATTCAGTACGGTCTCAATTTCATTCTGACAGTAGTTGATGCCGTAATTGTTCAGATTGATGCTGAGCCCTTTGCCCTTGACGTTGAAGGAGTCGTCAAGGCGTCCGCTTGTGGACTCGTACACGTTCGCGTCGATGCCGTTTTGGGTGTAGTGTTTTGCAATTGCCTTCAGGATGCAAGACTTCCCCGTGCCTTTCGGTCCGAAGACAATGTTGATGTCGTTAAACACGCGGATGGTGAGCGGCAAGCCATCCTCGAAGGGTATGAGCGTCAGAGCCTCTGACATCTTTCGGTCCATCATCGTGTTGATGGTCGTCGCGTCCTTCTTCAACAGCAGGCAGAAGTGCTCGAAGCTGTCGATGGGGAGCCGGAGGTCAGGTAGCTCCTCTGCATTTGTGACGTATTTGCCCCAGTCGTGAACGTCTGACCCATAGATTGACGGTCGACCATGTGAGATGTGAATCCCCGCCGAGACTGCGTTGCTAACTTCTTTGATGATCGACCAATTGTTACGGGCACCGGTTTCTAGCGCTGTGAGCATATCGTCAGACACACTAGGGCGCTTTTGTTTGTAGTGAGCCACGTAAAGTGGCTCCATCTCATCAAAGGTTGCAAGTACTTGGGGAATAGTCGCTTTGAATAAGTCGGGTGATTGGCCCTGTGTAAGCGCATTCAAAGCTTCCGAAAATTGCGATGCGTGCTTCGGCGATGTGATGACAAGCAAGTGGCCTTTGCTTTTCCCGTCGTGCACGTCGAGCTCCACGCCTGGCCAAACTTGGGCATCAGTGCCAATGCGTGCCAAGATTTCCTGGAACTGCCTGAGGTCGAAGTGGTTGTGATTCGTGATCGCAACCACGCCGACTTCTGTGGACAGGATCGTTTCGCAGAAGCCTTCTGGCGAAATTTCTCTCGTCGCAGCATCTCCAGATTTACACTTTTTTGTGTGCGTGTGGATATCAATCTTCACGAGCGCATCTCCCTACGGGTATCTCAGTCTTCTGCTGGCTACCTCCCAAAGATGATACAAGATGCTCATCATTTCTGAAACATTATTAAAGCCGTGATTTCGATTGGGCGCGTCTATCGCTTACCTGCCTGTGGACTGGGGTTCAAATCCGAAAACCGATTTGAAGTGGAGCAGAGAACTATGCCGGTGTAAGATTGGCCTTTAGGTTGGGGTCTTGATCACCACCTCGCATTCATGCTCTAGTACTCTCTAGCACGCTTGAATGCGAATAGAAAGTTCCTAAGTGGTCAACCATGCACCACCACATCCTCATTGTCCCTCTTGAGTACGAAAAGAGGGACACAGTCCCCCTCTAGATGGAGACATCAGAGGGGGATTTTCTTTTTTGTTTATACCTAATAGTTAGCTCGAAATGCGTTCTCATGCATAACTCGAATCCAAGCCAGTTCTTGCACTTTCAAGTTTTGTTGGAACTATGCCCGTGACTCAAAAGGCATTCCCACGGAGTCATTTCACTTGAACTCACAGAAATTATTTCAATATCAAGGGCTTACGAGTTTTTTTGCTTGAGCCTTAATCAGCTCTAATGAGCAACATTTGGCTTCAATCTGTTTTGTATGGTTGCACGTGTTCCCGGCTCTGCTCAACGGTTTCGTCCGCTTGGTCCTGCAAGGTTTGAGGGAATATCATTGACTGTTGCTCGTATGCTTGGATGTCTTCAATTCGATAGAGCACACGGCCAAGCATCTTGAGGTAGGGCAGCCCTTGATAAGTGGAGCGCCAATATTGAAGCCGGGATGTTGAGCAGTGCCATCTGGCGGCAAGCATCTGATCCGTTAGCATGGCTGAATCGGTCGTGGCGCCAGTTGGTGGTAACTTTGGAGCCTTCATTTTTCGAGGTTTGGTGACCCAACGTTGATTGCGCTCAATTAGTGTTTCCAGCGCTTTTACCTCCTGCCCATATAGAGGGAACCTAGTGGTCATCTTGTCGCCAGAAAAATCGCTAACGGTCTCTTTCTGAACACGCATTTTTATTTCTTCAAGGCGCTTTTGAGCATCCTTGACCCGTTGAATCCGTTCTTTCTCGCGCTCTCGCATACTGCCTCTACATGGTTTGAAAGGGAGGCATTTTCGTTTCGATGCAAATTCAGCTAATTTTGCGAATTCATATTCAAATCAACAAGTTGCAGATACCTGAGTCGTAGAGAATCTAGCGAAATCAGCTCGCCAAGCTGTATGTCCTTCGTGGCCCTCCTGGCAATCCATCAGATCGGACCATGACCTGGACCTTTATTTTTGGTGGAGACATGTTGAGCAAGTGATCAAGACAGGCATCGATTTCCACCTTGCTCAGATGCCCTTGGAAGCATTTTCGAACGAGATCGCTGCGAGTAGCACTAGGGTTGCGCTTCAGAAAATTCAGGACCAATTTCACATTCTGGATGGCTTTTGCGCTAAGTCGTTCATCTTTCGCTGACAGGAAAACGTATTGCACTGAGTCAGTGAAATATCCGATCCAGGCCAGAGCGGCATTAAGGTGCGCCACCTCAATTCGGGTGGTAAGGTCACAAAGTGCAAAGAGCATCCCAAGCCGCAGTAACAATGGCGCTCGTCTTTCCAATATCGCCGTCACGCGGTCATTGCCAATTTCCTGACAGAGAACGTCGCGGTAGAGTTGTCCATAGTGCCATTTGGCACTGGGAGTCAACTCCATGGCGGTGTGGTTCCTTTCAAGATGATTCTTGGCATTGGCAAATGTCAGGACGGTATGGGTTTGTAGAGCCAGATACTCGACCGTTGACTGGGGCGTGGCCTTGGGGAAGGCTGTGATTCGGGTTCGCTCTGCCCAGATCATGAGAAACCGATTGGCAAAGCCATTGCTCAGGTCTTTGGTAGACATCAGTCCAGTGAGTTCATTGGGTGTGATGGCGCCGCTCAGGCACACATGAGGGCGACTGGCGAATACCCGATTGTTCTTGGTGGCTGGCTTGATGCACACGCCATCCCAGCAGTCCCGCAAGGCGGTTGATAAGGTGTTCCCCTGGCGTCGTGATTGCTGCAGAACATTGGCAAATTCGGATTCCACAACCCACAGCCGTTTGTCCGTAATGGCTGGAATCTCCCGGTTCCCATGTTGAAATCCGTCGTGAATGAGGGTGGCTAATCCTTCTCGCGAAGAAAGGCCGCCCCGGTGGATTTGTGGGCACAGCGTGTGATCAAGTGCCTGCACAGCGTCATTGATTTTCAGGACCAGCGCCAAGGAGTCACCCTTGCGGCCACGACCAGAGCGTCCGACGTGCAGGCTAAAAAGCCTGGGGTGGTGTTCTGTGTTGCCCACCTGCAGATACACCCCACGGCCCACCGCGCAGGACAGGTATGTTAAAAAGTTTGCCGCAATCGCATACGGATTGGTTTCGTTGCCCTCGCTGCCTGCGCGTGCGACTTCGCCGATCAGGCCATACAGGCAAGCCGGATCGCCCTGTGGACTGTTTCTATGAAAGTCCTGATCATGGCCGGTGGTATTGGCTGGATCCAAGACTGGCTCACCGAGTTCAAGACCACCTGTCATTTGTCAAGGGAGAATGTCTCAACAATGGTGACGAATTCAGAAAACACATCCGGTTGCGCATTCTGGATGTATCGTGATACCTCATCGTTTTCGAGCAACTTAGTGAGATAGCCTTTGGCCAGGACCAGATTGAGGACATCCTGCCCATAGGATTCCTCTACCAGCTTGTACTGTTCCTGTAGGTTGCCCATCTCCCTTTCCATTTTGAGCATCTGCTCGCCACTCACACCCTTGACTTTCTTGGGCTTGACCTCGCTGACCAGCAGGTGGGCGGGGGATGCGGCCAGTAAGGCTTCAGCATATGGGATGGTGATTTTGTTGGCTGAAATCATCAGCTCCACGCACTCGACCTGACGGGTGGGCTTCATCTTGCGAAGCAAATCGCTGAGTTTTGCAGAAAACACTTGGTCTCTGAGCAGTTCAGCCGCCTCCGAGCAGATGCCGTCGAGCAGCTTGACCTTGCGCATGATGTGGTTCAGGTCCACGTTCAGGCTCTTAGCCAGCTTTTCAGGGGAAACGCCCCGGTTGATTGCCCGCTTGATCATCATGTGCTCTTGCACGGAGGACAGGCGATTGATCCGGTTGTTGTAGGTGTAAGTTTCGTCGTCGGTGGCAATTAGGCACTGAGCTTCCTCAATTTCCAGCTCTTTCATTGCCATCAGACGGGTGTGTCCGTCCAGTAGGATATGCAAGCCTCCATCTGTGGATGGACCGATGGTCAGCGGTTCTATTAGTCCGATGGATCTCAGCGATTCGACGATTTGCCTGTACTTCTTGGTTTCATGGATGTTTTCAGGCAGTTTTCGGCTCGCAAGCAGTTTGTCAAGGGGAACGAGCAGTGGTTCGGGAACGAATCCCAGTGCGATCTGGCTCATGCCGCATGTCCTGTAGGCCAGACCCGCTCGGCCAGGAAAGTGGGCAAAGTGTCCAGCTTTTCTGCTCGCAGAAGGGTAGTGAAGTTTTCGTTTGAGAGTAGGGAGCGAAGAGCGCCAATCACAAACATCAGCCGCTGCTGTGCAAAGTCGGATTTCTTGACGATGAGCTTTTGCCGCTCGACTTCTCTCTGGTAGTTTCGGATTAGGCTTGCTGAAGTTACCTCAGCTGTTGATTTGATCCGACCCCGTTTGCGCATGGATTTACCCAATGTAGAGCGTTTTGCAATCAGTCGTCTGGCGTTTATGAGCTGCTTACCGCGTAAGTGACCAGATTCATAGGCTTCTTGAAGGGCAATTTGGACAGCCTTGTCGTCCGTTCCAGCACTACAGATTTCCATGGCTGTGTTCAATGGAATTTTTCCAGACTCCACAGCGATCAGTAGTCGGTCTTCACCTTGCTCTAGCAGCTGCAATATGCAGTTGACGTAATCGGTGCTGAGGCCTGTCTTTGTTGCTATAGCCTTTTTGTCATAGCCTTGGTCCCTAAGGCGCTGTACTCCGGCAAGCAGTTCCAACGTACGGCACTGCCGCCGGGCGATGTTCTCTGCCAGGCTCATGATGAATGCATCGTCGTCATCCACATCAATGATCATGGCCGGAATCTCAGTTTCACCAAGGGACTTGAACGCCTTCATTCGGCCTTCACCGCAGACCAACAGGTAACGCATTTCGCCATCTGCGTTGGGGCGGGATGTGACCGTGATTGGCTTTTTTAGACCAATCTGTTTGATATTGCCCACAATGTCATCAAACATTCGCTGGTTTCGTTCACGAGGGTTGAGGACCTCGATCGCAGCAATCGGAATCATCTTCAGTTGGGCTTGTCTTGCAGGCTTGCTCATGCGGCTCTCCTCACTCGGGTTCTCTCGGCCATGCCGTACAGGTAATTTAGGTTGTCAAATCGGTAGCTCTCGAATTCGATAGCGTTTCGTTCAGCCAGGTTGAAGCCACGTCCACCAAAGTCCAGTCTAGGCAGCAAGTAATAGTCCAGTGGGGATTGGTTGGTTTCATCTAGCCGAACAGCCACCGTGATGTCTGGCTGCAGACTTGTATCAAACCGAACTTTCCAGCGCTTACTGCCGGATTCAAACGTCTGACATCGGGAGAGCACGATGGAGACGGTGAATTCACGATTGACCTTAAGGATGTCGGTTCCGATGTCTCTTTCCGTACTGCCCCCTATGTCTGCGATCTGACGCTCCGTCTCACGGACCACCTGTGGATGCATCAGCCGCAGATAGCGGTTGACCTCCAGAAATTTGTAATCCCTGTCTGGGGTAAAGCCCACGGTCTGGTAGGCCCGAATCAGGCTGCCAAACCGCTGGATGTAAGCCGAGGTAGAAGGCATACCCTCGGTTTCATCAATGATCATCCCGGACAGCAGTCCCCGGCTTTGGTAAAGGGCGCGTAGCTTCTCGATTAACTCTTCGTTGGTGTACCGGTGGGTGCGCGCACGGATCATTCCTTGCACGGTGTAGAAGGCCTCTGACGGGACGATTGCATCGAAGGCCGATTCTTTCTTGATCCACATCTGAGGGATATTCACTACCCGGTGCTTCTTGAGCTTGAACGAGATACGGTTGTAGACGTTGTTGCCGATGTACTTCTCGTTGGTCAGGATCTGGTGGACGGTGGCACGCGACCAGGGGCGGTCCAGATCGGTTGTGAGCCCAAGGCTATTGAGGCGCTTGGCAATCTCCGCCTCGACCAGGCCTTCGTTGATGAACCAGTCGTAGATCTGGTTGACTGTCTGAATCTCGGTGTCCGGACCGGGCATCAGGATCACGCGATCGGTCTGCAGGCTCTTGTGTTCCCCCCGTGTGAGTTCACCCTTCATGGAGCCAGTCTGATCGATCAGCACGCGCCGCAGGCCATATCCGGCAGGGCCGCCTTGGCGATAGCCGAGCTCGATCAGGCGGCACTGCCCAGCAAACACTTTGGTGGACAGCTCCCGGCTGTATTCACCTGCCATGGCCCGTTTGACGCCTTTGACGATCGTGGAGACGGGAGAGCCGTCGTTCTCAAACTGTTCGGCGCAATAGGCGACTTGGATTCCTGCTCGGCGACAAATGTATTCGTAGTAGGCGCTTTCATCTGCATCCTGAAACCGTCCCCAGCGGCTGATGTCATAGACCAGGATGATCTGGAAGTCAGCTTCGCCAGATTCGACGACCCGGATCAGCTCCTGCAGTCCTAGGCGACCCTCGATGCGCAGTCCGCTCTTGCCCTCATCGGCATAGGTCCGAATGATCTCAATGCCGCGCTTGGCTGCGTACTCGACGATCTTGTCCGCCTGGTTCTCGGTCGAGTACTGCTGATGCTCTGTCGACATGCGGACGTACTTGACTGCTTTGAAGATTGATTTCTGGGCTGCCACCCCATCGTGAAGTTGTGCCATGTTTCATCGTCGCTTTTTTGTTGTGGTGACATATGCCCAGGCCATCCCCATCCATCCACACGAGCAGAGTGGTTGGGGAGGCCAGAAGTACACAGGGCTCTAAGGTAGCTGGAGCAACTGTGCGTGGCTATCTAGTCATCTCTTGACGCGACGAGAAATCGGTCGGAAACCCTCATGGATACTGGAAAGTTCAACAATCCACACGTCCATCTTGACGCCATCAGGTTCGGCAAGGACTTTGAGCCTGAAAACCCCGTCCTGCAAGGCTTTGCGCAGGGGGAGGGATGGATTTGACGAGTCCATCTTGATGGATGGATTTCTCGGCTCAGGGGCGCTTGAATCGTGCCCAGAGGGCAGGCGATTTTCATAATCTGACCTGCCTTGACGGTGCTTGCGCCAGTAGTCCGGATTTTTTTCGGTCCAGGTCTTCTGCGCACGAGACTGGTTATCTCGGTAGTCTGGGTCGGATTGAAGCTTGCTTTTGTGCCATTGCCGCCGACGCTCTTTCTGGCAATTGGCCTTTGAGCAATACGCTTGATTTGGCACCTGCGGCGCTGGGATTAAACGAGTGCCACAGTGGGCGCAACGAAGCTTGGTCATGGATGTTCTCCAGTCAATTGAGGGACTAGAAACATCGCTCGATGCGAGGGGCAGGGGGTGAGGTTCGTGATGGCAGGCTTGTTAAAGAGCCCTTGAATGTGCGTCAGTAAATTAAAGACATTCTTTAATGTGATGGCGATGAGTCGAGTTTTGCCGTTTGGATGGGATTGACAGCTATGTATCCCAATTGATACAATGTGTCGTGAAGACGATCTATACGACCGAAATTTTTGATGGGTGGTTTGACTCCTTGCGAGACAAACAAGCAGCCCGTCGGATTCAGGTGCGTATTGATCGGGCGGAAGAAGGAAATTTCGGAGACCATAAATCTGTGGGTGACGGCGTTTCCGAAATGCGAATTCATCACGGTCCAGGCTTTCGGGTGTATTTCACGCTACGAGGTTTGGAAATCGTCATCCTTCTGGCCGGAGGAGACAAATCGAGTCAGGCCAAAGATATTCAAACCGCGCAGGAGCTAGCGCGTCAACTGAAGGAGTAAGAGATGACTGCTCTTAAGCTACGCAAATGGGATAGCGCAGAACACCTCAAAACTGAAGAGGACATGGCGCTTTATCTGGAGGCATGCCTGCAAGAGGCGGGGGATGATGCGGCCTTTATTGCCAAGGCTCTAGGCACCATTGCCCGAGCCAAGGGCATGTCACAACTTTCACGCGATACGGGGCTGGGCAGGGAAAGCCTCTACAAGGCGTTGTCAGGGGAGGGCAACCCCAGCTTTGCCACCATCTTGAAAGTCACGGCTGCGCTGGGAATCAAGCTCCACGCACAGCCGTTGCATGTGGGCTAAGTGCGGTAGTTGTGGATTTGGGTTCAATTCCGGTGAACGGATTTGAAGTTGAGTCGGTACAGTTCGTTGATGTAAGTCTGATCTATCGGTTGGCTAAGTCTCTACCTCGCATTCACGCCCTAGTACTCTCTGGCACGCTTGAGTGCTAATAGAAAGTTCCTGAGTGGTGAGCCATCCACCACCACACACCAACTGGGATCACACTCATCGCTGAGTGTGATCCTTTTTTATTGTCAGATTCAGTGCATGTGTCGCGCACTCGGGCAGGGGCTATTTCGTTTTCTGCAGCACAGCAGAAATCA
>JACCDQ012249702.1_pt1 | contig 17413 bp, 18 predicted proteins | sample 7446031 | NCBI WGS metagenome assembly JACCDQ01 (sample SAMN15323442, study PRJNA562643) | freshwater metagenome | isolation source: river surface water | place: USA:Blue River Watershed | collected 2017-08-17
CACCACGCAAATCGCCCACTACTTTGCAGGCCCGGCCCACGCCACGCTGCTGCTGAGTGGTTCAGGCGGCTACGGCTTCATGGCCTCGGTCGAGAACATGATTTCGCGCAACAAAGCGGGCAAAGCTTTCATCAGCTTGGGCGACGGCGAAACCGTCTGCGCCCCTAGCCATGTGAGCGGCAGCAGTGCCACCGTGCCTGCCGACAAGCAAGCCATGCCGGCCGCCACCAGCGTCTGCTGCGCCAGTTCGGGCGGCCGCGTGCTGACCTTTGAGAACACCGAACTCAAGACCATGGAAAAAGGCGGCCGGGGCCTGATGCTCATCGATCTGGAAGCCAAAGACACCTTGGCCGGCGCTGCGGCCTACCCCCGCAGTGTGAAGATCGAAGGCATTGGCCGGGGCGGCAAAGAGCGCGACGAAACGCTCGAAATCCGCAGCCTGAACAACGCCAAAACCGCCCGCGCCAAGAAGGGTAAAGTGGCGGACTTGGGCTTCAAGCCGAACCGCGTGACCCGGGTGGAGTAAAGGCTCAAGTAGAACCCTTGTTGCACACTTTTTAAGCACGCCCCGCCAGACCAAGCGGGGCGTTGTTTTTGGGGCTTATCCCAGCACTTGTCCACAGCTTTGGGCCCGGGCTTTGGGGACAGTTTGCTTTGCATCAGTCCAAATGAGAATGGTTCTCGATAGAATGGTCGGCTACCCTCTTGATGCCCACCATGACCCTCGATCAAGCCCCTTTGTCAGCCGTGTGGCGTGTGGCTCGGGTGCGGGTGCCTGCTGGGCGTGAAGACCAGGCGCGGCAGCTGGAAGAGATCGGGTTTTTGCCCGGCGAGCCCGTGTGTGTGATGTCGCGGGGCTTGTGGGGCGGTGATCCGCTGGCGGTGCGGGTGGGTTTGTCCACATTTGCGTTGCGCCGCGACGAGGCCGCCTGCATTGAGCTGGAACCAGCCGATGCGTGAGCAGCGCATGCACTGGGTGCCACGCGGCACGATGGTCGCGCTGGTGGGCAACCCCAATTGCGGCAAAACGGCTTTGTTCAACCGCCTGACGGGCAGCCGCCAGAAGGTGGCCAATTACGCGGGCGCCACGGTCGAGAAAAAAGAAGGTCGTCTGGCCTTGCCCGATGGCACCGCGCTGCGCTTGCTGGATTTGCCCGGTGTTTACAGCCTCTACCCCCGGTCTGACGATGAGCGCGTGGCCTGCGATGTGTTGATGGGCAATTCCCCCGGAGAAAAGCGCCCCGACGCGCTGCTCTGTGTGGTGGATGCGACCAATTTGCGTAGAGGCCTGCGTTTGGTGCTGGCGGTCAAACGTTTGGGTTTGCCGTGTCTGGTGGTGCTCAACATGGCCGATCTGGCCGCAGGCCGTGGCCTGAAGATCGACCCCGCTGCCTTGTCGCGGGCGCTGGGCTTGCCGGTGGTCACCAGTGTGGCCGTCCACACCGGGGGTGACGCGGCCGTGCGCGATTGGTTGGCCTCGCGGCCTTGGGTGGACGGGGGGCCTGTGCATTTGGCCGATGAGGGCTCGGGCGCACAGGCGGCCAGCACCGAAGCCGACCATGTGCAGGTGCAGACCCTCTTGCGGGATTTGCATCTCGATTCGTTGGTGCCCGATGCACTGAGCGACCGCATCGACCGTGTGGTGCTGCACCCTTGGGCAGGGCCTGTGATCTTGCTGGCGGTGCTGTTTGTGGTGTTTCAGGCGGTGTTTGCCTGGGCGACCTGGCCCATGGATCAGATCAAGGCCGGCACCGACATGCTGTCGGCTGCGGCCTTGCAGGCGCTGCCCGAGGCCTGGTGGCGCGACCTGTTGGTGCAGGGGCTCTTGGCGGGCATGGGCGGTGTGCTGGTGTTCTTGCCGCAAATTTTGATTTTGTTTTTCTTCATCTTGCTGCTTGAAGAGTCGGGCTATTTGCCGCGTGCGGCGTTTTTGCTCGACCGCATCATGGGCGGGGTGGGGCTGTCGGGGCGCTCGTTCATTCCGCTGCTGTCGAGCTTTGCCTGTGCGGTGCCGGGCATCATGGCCACGCGCACCATTGCCAACCGGCGTGACCGGCTGGTGACGATCTTGATTGCGCCTTTGATGACTTGCTCGGCCCGCTTGCCGATCTACACCTTGCTGATCTCGGCCTTCATCCCGGCCAGCACCTGGGGCGGCATGCAGTTGCAAGGGCTGGTGCTTTTGGGCCTGTACCTCACGGGCATTGCCGGTGGCATGGCGGTGGCCTGGGTGCTCAAGCAGCTCACGCGCTCGGGGCGTCAGTCGCGCCCCTTGATGATGGAGTTGCCGTCTTACCACTGGCCCACCTGGCGCAATCTGGCCATGGGCTTGTGGCAGCGGGCCTGGATTTTTTTGCGCCGCGTGGGCACGGTGATCTTGCTGCTCACGGTGGCGCTGTGGGCGCTGGCCAGTTACCCCGCGGCCCCCGCCGGTGCCGTGGGCCCAGCCATCGAGCACAGCTATGCCGGGCAGATCGGCCATGTGCTGCTGGTGCTGTTTGCGCCAATGGGCTTCAATTGGCAAATCAGTGTGGCGCTGCTGACGGGCATGGCCGCCCGCGAGGTGGCCATTGCTGCGCTGGCCACGGTGTATGCGGTAGTGGCCGCTGATGGCAGCGGCGCCACCGCCACAGCGCTGGCACCGGTGCTGGCCGGGCAGTGGAGCCTGGCCACCGGCATGGCGCTGTTGGCCTGGTACATTTTTGCGCCGCAGTGCCTGTCCACGCTGGTGGCGATTCACCGCGAAAGCGGCAGCTGGAAGCTGCCCGCCATCACTTTGCTCTACCAGCTGGCGCTGGCTTACGGCGCGGCGTTCATCACCTTCCGGGTGGTGTCGGCCTGGGTCTGACGCGCCGGGCTGGGCGGCTCAATTGACCATGGAGTTCACGCCGTGCCCATTCACTATTCACGCAAACTGACGGGGCGCAAACGCAGCGCCGACGCCAATCGGCAGCTCGGACTCGTCTTGGCCTTTGTGGCCGGTGCGGCCAATGCGGGCGGTTTCCTGGCGGTGTCGCAATACACATCGCACATGACCGGCATTGTTTCGGCCATGGCCGATCATTTGGCATTGGGAGAGTTTCGGGCTTACCTCACCGGTTTTGGCGCGCTCTTGTCCTTCATCGGTGGGGCGGCTTGCTCGGCCATTTTGGTCAACGTTGGCAGACAGCACCGTCTGCACAGCGAATTTGCCATGCCGCTGGTGCTGGAGGCTGTGTTGCTGCTTTGTTTTGGTTTTCTGGGTGAGCGCTTATCGCACATTGCGGGCTTGTTTGTGCCCATGACCGTGATGCTGCTGAGCTTCATCATGGGGCTTCAAAATGCCCTGGTCACCAAGATTTCCCGGTCTGAAATCCGCACCACCCATATCACCGGTTTGGTCACAGACATTGGCATTGAGATGGGCAAAGCGGCTTATGGCCTGGCGGCTCAAGCGGGCCATCAATCCCCCGTGAAGGCCAACGCTGCACGTTTACAGATTTTGCTTTTTTTAGCGATGAGCTTTTTTCTGGGTGGGGTACTCGGTGCTTTGGGTTTCAAGTACGTGGGTTACGTGGCCACGGTGCCGTTGGCGTTTTTGCTCATCTTGCTGGCCAGCGTGCCGGCCGTTGACGATCTGAGCCACTGGTTGCGCCGGGTCAATGCCTGAGCGTTTTGCGCCCGGGTTGACGGACAAGTCCACGTTCGATCCGTTGGTGCGCAGCGATCACACCGCCAGATAGCGTTCGCGCACGCTGGTGTCGGCGCGAAAATGTGCGGAGTCGCCCGTCCATACGCAACGTCCTTTTTCCATCACGTAATGCGCATCGCACAGACTGAGCAATTGCTGCAGGTTTTTATCGGTGACCAGGATCGACAAACCTTCACTGCGAAGCACTTTCAATGCAGACCAGATCTCTTCACGTATCAAGGGTGACAGTCCTTCTGTGGCCTCGTCCAGGATCAGCAGTTGGGGGTTGGTCATCAAGGCTCGGGCAATGGCCAGCATTTGCTGTTCGCCGCCCGAAAGCTGGTTGCCAAAATTGTTTTGGCGCTCCGCCAATCTGGGAAAGAAGGCGTACACGCGCGCAAGGTCCCAGGCTTTGAGGTTTTTGCGCGCAGGCCGCGCCGTGGCCACCAGGTTTTCCCAGACCGTGAGGTTGGGAAATATTTGCCGGCCTTCTGGCACCAAGCCGATGCCCAATTGGGCAATTCGGTGGGGCGGCCAGGCTTGAATGGCCTGGCCCTGCCACCAAACCTCACCTTTCCAGAGCGGCAACAGGCCCATGATGCTTTTGAGTGTGGTGCTTTTGCCCATGCCGTTTCGCCCTTGCAAGCTCACGCATTGGCCAGGCAGCACTGACAAGGACATGTCAAACAGGACTTGGCTGCCACCGTAGCCATTGATGGCTTGGCGAATTTCCAACAGCGGCGTGTTCATGCGCTCAGTTCCTCATCGCCCAAATAGGCTTCACGCACGATGTCACTGTTGCGTACCACTTGCGGTGTGTCGCACAGCACCACTTGACCATAGACCAAGACACTGACTTGGTCTGCCAAGGAGAAAACGGCATGCATATCGTGTTCAATCAGCAAGATGGCAAAATTTTTTCGCAGGCCCTGCAAGACCTCGATCATGTGCTGCGTTTCTGCCGGCCCCAAGCCCGCCATGGGCTCGTCCAGTAGCAGCACATCGGGCTGTGATGCCACAGCCATGGCCAGCTCGATCTGCCGCTGCTGACCGTAAGACAAATGGCTTGCACGTTGATGTCGCAAGCCCAGCAGACCCAGCAAATCCAGCACGGCATCGCTGCGTTCAAGCAGATCGCGCTGGGCGGTGGCGGCTTTCCAAAAATGAAAGTTGTGCCCTTGCGCGGTTTGCACTGCCAGCAGCACGTTCTCAAGGGCAGTGAATTCAGGAATGATCGCGTTGATTTGGTAGGAGCGGCCCAAGCCCGCTCGGGCACGTTTGGCCACAGACCAATGGGTGATGTCCACGCCCTTGAGCAAGACTTGTCCGGCGTCACTGGTCACTTCACCCACAATTTGATTCACCAAGCTGGTCTTGCCCGCACCATTGGGTCCAATCAAGGCATGGATTTGGCCTGCATGCAGGCTCAGGTTCACCTGGTCTGTGACGCGCAAGCCACCATAGTTTTTCACCAGGCCGCGCACTTCCAACAAGGCACTCATCTCAGCGCTCCTCCAACAGGCCCCAAAGCCCGCGCTTGAGGTAAATCACAATCAAAACGATCAGAGGGCCCATGATCATGGGCCAGCGCTCGGTCAGCAGTTTCAGGCCCTCTTCCGTCAGCAGCAGGGCAAATGCGCCCACGATGGGGCCAAACACACTGCCCATACCACCGAGCAAGACCATCACAATCAATTCGCCCGAGACGGCCCAGGTCATCATGGCTGGCGACACAAAACCGGTGAGGTTGGCCAGAAAAAAGCCGGACAGCGCACACAAGACGGCGGAAATCACATAAGCCGTGATGCGGTAGGGCAGGCCGTTGGCCCCCAAGGCGTGTACCCGCCGTGCATTGACCTTGCTGGCACGCAAAACCAAACCAAAGCGCGAAGCCACGACATGCTCTAGTGCCCAAAGCGCCAACAAGACCGTGATGAGCAGCGATACATAAATGGCGTACTTGTTGCCCGTCAGGAAACCGAAATCACTCAGCTGCTGCAAGCTGATGCCATCGTCGCCACCAAAGGTTTTGAGGCTGACGAAGACATAATAAAAAAGTTGCGCAAATGCCAGTGTGATCATGATGAAGGCAATGCCCTGTGTGCGCAGTGCCACCCAACCCAGCGGCGCTGCGATCAGCACCGTGACCAGCACAGCCGAGGTGATGTGCAGCCAGCCCGCATGGATGCCCAGACTCGACAAAATCCCCACCGCATAGGCCCCCAAGCCGATGTACATGGCATGGCCCAAACTGACCATGCCACCAAAACCCAGTGCAAGGTTCAAGCCCATGGCGGCCAGAGAAAAGGCCAGGATGCGGCCAAACAAGGTGAGGGCGTACACGTCTTGTGCCCACCAGGCATAGATTGGAACACCCGCCAAGCCAGCCATCAGCAAGGCCGCGAGGCCTTTGCGCCACGGGGTGCGCAGGGCCGATGTTGGGGCTTGCCCTGTTTGTTCAACGTGCTTGTTCATTGCTGACGTGCCTTCACGGGAAACAGGCCATCGGGCTTGAAAGCCAGCACCAGGACCATCATCAAATACACCAACATCGATGCCAGGGCAGGTCCTGCGGCATTGGCCAACGATGCATCCAACAATTGGCGCAGCCAAATGGGCAGCAAAACGCGGCCCATGGTGTCCACCAGGCCCACCACCAACGCACCCAAAAAGGCACCGCGAATGGAGCCAATGCCGCCGATCACGATGACCACCAGTGTCAGCACCAAAATGGGTTCACCCATGCCTGGCTGAATGGACAGGATCGGCCCCACCATGGCGCCAGCCAAACCCGCCAGGCCTGCACCCAAGGCGAATACAAAGCGGTTAAGCCAGCCAATGTTCACACCCAATGCGGACACCATTTCGCGGTTGCTTGCGCCTGCGCGGATGAGCATGCCGATGCGGGTGCGCTCGATCAGTGCATACAAACCCACGGCCACAGTGAGACCCACACCGATGATGGCAAAGCGGTAGGCTGGGTAATTGAAGCCAAAAAACTGCACCGAATTGGACAAGGCTTCTGGCGTGTCCATGAACAGGGGCGAATTGCCCCAAGCCCAGCGCACAAACTCGTTGCTGAACAGCACCAAACCAAAAGTGGCCAGCACCTGATCCAGGTGATCTCGCTTGTGCAGTACGGCCAAGCCGCCCGCGTCCAGCAGTGCCGCCAGCACAAATACGCCCACGGCGGCGGCCAATAGCGCCAGTGTGAAAGAACCCGAGGCCGAAAACACCAAGGCCGCAAAGTAAGCGCCAAACATGTAAAGCGCACCATGGGCCAGGTTGATGAAACTCATGATGCCGAACACCAGCGTCAGTCCTGCTGCCATCAAAAACAGCAGCACACCGAACTGCAGTCCGTTGAGGGCTTGCGCCAAGAGCAAATTGAAACTCATGCGATCTTTGAAAAAATAACCGGGGTTCGCGACAGCGCCAACCCCGGTGAGGTGTCACAAATGTCGGTTGAGCTTACTTCAGAGGGCAATCCTTCACGTAGGGATCGGCCAAGTCTTTGAGTGGCGTGGACAAGGTTTTGAGCGAGACACGACCTTGAGTGTCTTTGGCCACTTCAAAAACATGCATGTCCTGAACGGGGAAGCCGTTCTTGTTGAAACGGAAATTGCCACGCACGGACTTGAATTCAGCAGCGCGCAAAGCGGCCGTCAAAGCGGCTTTGTCGGTGGCTTTGCCACCTGTTTTTTTCAATGCACTGTCGATCAACAAGGCCGAGTCATAAGACTGCGCAGCGTACTGGGATGGGATCCGGTTGTACTTTTTCTCAAAGTCGGCCACAAACTTCTTGCTCGCTGCGTTGTTGAAGTCAGGCCCCCAGAAAGTGCCAGAGATCACGCCCAAGGCCGTGTCTTTCAAGGCCGGCAAGGTAGAGCCGTCGGTGGTGGACACCGACAGCAGAGGGATTTGTCCCAGCAAGCCCGCTTGGCGCATCTGCTTGACAAAGTTCACGCCCATGCCGCCCGGATAAAACACAAAGAGCGCATCGGGCTTGGCCGCTTGCATTTGAGCGATTTCAGCCGAATAGTCGGGTTGGTTGACGGTGGTGTAGACCTCGCCGGCCAAGCCACCCTTGAAATAGCGTTTGAATCCGGCGACGTTGTCTTTGCCCGACTGGTAGTTGGGCGCCATGATGTAAATGTTTTTGTAGCCCTTGTCGGTGGCGTATTTGCCCACCACTTCGGCCTGCATGTCGTTTTGCCATGAGGTGAAGAAGAAGTTGGCATTGCACTGTGCGCCAGCAAGTGGGGCAGGGCCTGCGTTGGAGCCAACGAAGACAGCTTTGCCATCGGACAGGGGTTTGGCCAAGGCCATCATCACGTTGGAAAAGGTGACGCCGGTGACAATGTCGACCTTGTCGCGCTCAATGAATTTGTTGACGATTTGCACGCCCAACTCAGGCTTGAGTTGGTCGTCTTCTTTGAGCAGTTCGATGCTGGCGCCGCCCAATTTGCCGCCCGATTGCTCAAGGCCCAGCATGAAGCCGTCGTACATGTCCTGGCCCAGTGAGGCTGCAGGCCCCGACAAAGTGGCCATGAAACCAATTTTCACTTGCGCGGATGCGTGGGTGGTGGCGAGTGCGCAAGTGGCAATGGCTGCTGCGCAAAGGGCTTTGAGGGTGAGTGGCTTCATGTTGTGGTCTCCGGAGGGTTGTGAAAATCAAAGGGCCGTATTGGGAAAGTGTTGCGCGCAGCTTTGGTGCCATGCTTGCCAGTCTCTGCCAGCATGAACCGTGCCGCAGTGCGAGCAGGTGCGCTGCTCATGGCTGGTGTCGTAAAACGAGGAGAAAGCTTTGGGTAAGTCCTCCACGATGCTTTGCAATTGCAACTCGCGCCGGGCAACCAAGTGGCCGCAGTCCGCGCAATACCATTCGAAGGCATCGATGTCCCCTGCAGGGCGGCTGCGCTCGATCACGGTGCACAAGCTGCCGACTTCGGGGCGTTGTGGCGAATGGCGCACAAAAGCGGGTAGTAAAAACACATCGCCTTCACGCAGGTGCACGCGTTCGAACTTGCCGCGGTCGGCAATGAGCAATGAAGCGTTGCCTTTGAATTGGTGGAAATACTCTTCGAACGGGTCGACGTGAAAGTCTGTGCGTTGGTTGGGTCCGCCGACCACAGTACAAATCAAGTCCGAATTTTTCCAGATCTGCTGGTTGCCAACGGGGGGCTTGAGCAAATGGGCTCGCTCATCGATCCAGTGTTGAAAATTCAAGGGCGCACTGTAGTGGTCAAGTCGGGGAACGGATGGATCAGACGACATGGGACTCATTTCTTGAAAAAGTGCTGCCACCAATGGCGCAGCGGTTGCCACAAAGCATAAAACAAAACGGGTATGCCCCGTCTTGGTGCTTCACCCAATAAGACCTGAGCAAATCGCTCGAAAAATTGTTCACTTAAGCGTTGTGCGCTGGCATGCACCAATCGGTTGCCCAATTGGGCCAGGGTCCCCTGAAGTTGGGGGTGTGCCGTCCAGTAAAGGCGGGTGTTTGCCCCCTCCTGATGCAATCGCACCAGCACCTGGGCTTGGCCGCTGCCCAGTGCACCGGCCTGGCCTGTCATGTGCAAGGCGCACTGTGCGTGCTGTGCATTGCCGGTGGGCTCGAGCTCGGGTGTCAGTTGCACCGAGGTGTCAAATTTGGCCGAGACAGGCCCTAATCCCACCTTCACCGTGGCCTGGTACTGGTGCAGCGAGACCAGGCGCATGGCTGTGCAACCAGGAATGCTGGCTTGCAACACGGTGGGGTCAAGCAGTGCTTGCCAAACGCGCACCAGTGGCGCTTGCAGAACATGCTCACCTTTGAGCGCATGGGCATCCTGTATGTGGTCCTGTGTGGGTGACAGGCGGCGCGCTGCGGCATGCGCAGGGGCGCGTGGCATGCCCGGTGCTTGCCCTGTTAGCTGGGCAACGGCACGTCGGCACAGCACCGCCATGAGGTGTTGGCGGTAAGCTGCGCTGGCATGCACATCGCTCAGTGCTGGATGAGCGTGGGGATCCAAGTCGTTGAGTGCATGGACCTCCCACCGTTCGCCCAGTGCCTGCTCGGCTTGGTGCCAGCGCACCACACCGTGTCCCAGGCCTGTCGCTGCCACCCTGACGCCCCCATGGTGGTCGCGGATCACCGCGACACCGACCAAAGCAAAGCGTGAAGCGGGTTGCTCGAATTTGAGGTAGTGCCCACAGGTCGAGGCGGGAAACTTGAGGCCCAAAATCAATTCTTGGGGCCGCAAGGCCGTGGTGAACAGCCCTTGGAAGAAATCATCGGCGGCGATCTCGCGCTCGGTCGTGACGAGGGTGGCGCGGGCGGCCAAAACACCCGCCGGCCAACAAGCGGCAGGGTCGTTGTTGGCCACGGAGCCGCCCAGTGTGCCCACATGGCGGATTTGCGGGTCGGCAATGCCTGCGGCCAATTGCGCAAGCATGGGGCACCAGGCCTTGACATCTGCGTGACGGGCCACCTGTGCATGCGTGACCATGGCCCCTATCCACAAGTGATCGGCTTGCAGCGTGATGCGCCGGAGTTCTTGCAGATCTTGCAGGTCTACCCAATGTGTGGGGTGACACAAGCCCAGCTTCATGGCCGCCAACAAGCTTTGTCCGCCAGCCAGGGCTTGCGCTTGTGGATGCGCCGCCAGCATGGCTTGGGCTTCGGCCAAGCTTTGGGGGCGAAGGTAGAGCGTGTTCTTCATGCCAATGACGGGGACGCACGCAACAAGCGCAGGCCCTCGCAAACTGCCAGCACAATGCCTTCGTAGCCTGTGCAGCGGCACAAATTTCCAGACAGTGCATGTCGCACAGCCTGTTCTTGTGCCGGCACGTCTTCGTGGACCATGGCCAGGGCGCGCATGATCAAACCGGGGGTGCAAAAACCGCACTGCAGTGCATGGTGTTTGCTGAAGCACTGCTGCATCACATGCAGATCAGAGGCATTGGGTGCAACACCCTCGATGGTGGTGATGTGTTGTCCACTGCATTGCACGGCCAGACGGTTGCACGATTTCACGGCTGCGCCATCGACCAGCACCGTACAAGCGCCGCACTGGGCTGTGTCGCAGCCTTGGTGTGTGCCGGTGAGCTGACATTGCTCGCGCAATACTGTCAGCAGCAAGCTCGATGGCGCCACACTCAGGCGCTTGCGCTGGCCGTTGATGTGCAGTTGCAGCGGGGCGTTCATGTCAAACAAAAACGGGGCCTGTTCAAGCTGTACGCAAGCCCGATTGCGCAAAAGCTTGGCGTGTTTTTTCGCGCTCGGCTTCGGTCAATTGCAGCAAGGGGCGACGCACCGGGCCGCCGTGCTGGCCCAGGAGTTCTTGCCAGTACTTGGCGTGGGCTTGGGGTTTGCCTTGGGGCTTGCTTTGTCGAATGGCCTCGCGAACGGGGTTCAGACTGTCGCGCACTTGGCGCGCTTGCTCAAACTGGCCAGCGAAGGCCAGTTGGGTGTACTCGTTCATGCGCTGGTCCACCTTGCTTTGCAACAAGAAGGGCGGCGTGGAGCACAGATACAGCTTCCAGCCCAGCTCGATGATGTTGTCCAGCCAATCGTGTTCGTCGGGGTTGCTGACGTGAATTTTGTCGCCCACCATCTCGGTCAGGCGCTTGTAGTGCACGCGGTCGGTGCTGTATTTGATGGCCACGACGTTTGGCAACTCGGCAATTCTGGCGCACAGCTCGGGGCTCATGACGTAGCCGCAGTCGGGGTGATTCCACATGGCCAAGCCCAGGTCAATCTTTTCTGAAAGGTAGCGGTAGTACTCGTAAATGGTGTCGTCTGTGTGCGCGCCAAAGTGCAAGACGGGACTGTGCACGATCACGTAGTCGGCGCCGATGTTTTTCGAATGTTCGGCCAATTCCAGCACCACATCGAGGTTGGTGTCCGAACAAGAGGTGACGATGCCGCAGTGGCCTGCGCCCCCGCGGTTGCCTGCGTCGCTGGCCACTTCAACGGCCAAGTCCATCAAACGCTTGCGTTCCGGGATGGACATGGAGAAAAACTCGGCCTGTTTGCCGGCGATGAACAAGCCACCCAGCTTGAGGTCGTTGACCCAGTGACTGAGGTTTTCGCGGTAGGCTTTTTCGTCGAGTTGCAAGGCGTCATTGAAGGGGGTCAGGTTGGCCGCCCAAACCCCGACCATGTTCTGGCGTGCATGTTCTTTGGCTTCGGATTTTTTGTATTTCATGGGGTCGCTTTCTCAAATGAGCGGTGGATGACACGCCAGAGTTGCTCTGACGTGAGCGGAAATTGCAAGTCGTGCTCACCCAAGGGTGAGAGCGCATCGCGTGCGGCATTCATCAGCGCCGCTGGCACACCAATACAGCCTGCCTCGCCAACACCTTTGGCGCCCAGCAGGTTGTGCGGACTGCGCGTGTGCAGGCTGCTGATTTCAATGGGGGGCATGTTGTCTGCGCGCGGGATGGCGTAGTCCATCAATGAGCCGGTGATGAGTTGGCCCTGCTCGTCGTAGACCAAGCGCTCCATCATGGCCTGTCCAAAGCCTTGTGCGGCACCGCCCATCAGTTGGCCATGCACCAGTTGTGGCTGCAGCACATGGCCAGCATCGTCTACCCAGGACATGCGCTCGACGGTGGGCGCTCCGGTGTCTGCATCGATGCGCATTTGTGCAATCACACAGCCGTAGCTCCAGGCTTCTTGAGCGGTGAATTTTTCTTCAGCGGTGATGGGCAGGGCTTCACCGCGATCGCGCCTGTTCAACACGGCTTGGCATGCTTTCACGATGGCGCTGCCGCCAATGGCCGTACTCCGACTGGCCAGTGCGCCAGTACCGGCAGGGCACAGATCGGTGTTGCCCATCAGCACCTGCACCTGTTCAGCGGCGCAGCCCAGGGTCTCTGCCGCCAGTTGTGCAAAGGTGGTGGCATGGCCTTGGCCTTGTGCCGGGGTACCACTGGCCACCAGAACACGGCCGTCTGCTTGCAAGGTCACGCGCGCAGACTCCCAGCCTTGACCGCAGGGCTCGACGTAAAAAGCCAGACCAATGCCCACCATCTCACCTTGGCGACGGCGTTCTGTTTGCGCAAGGCGAGCGCCGGCGTAGTCAAATTGCGTACAGGCTTGGCGCAGGGCTTGGGCGTAGTCGCCAGAGTCAAACACTTCGCCAGTGGGCGTGGTGTAGGGCATCGCCTGTGGGGCAATCAGGTTTAGCAAGCGCAAATCCACGGGGTCGATGTGGCATTGGCGCGCAGCTTGCTCGACCAAAGTTTCCATCAGCAAGGCCGCCTCGGGGCGTCCTGCCCCACGGTAGATGTTGACGGGCGCGGCATTCGAGCGGGTGGCCATGCCCTGAATGTCCAGCTGCGTGAGTGCATAGGGTCCCGGCAAGATCCGTGTGGCATTGCGCAAGGGCACCACGGCAGAAAATGGCAGCCAGGCCCCCAGGGTGAAATGCATGCGCGCCCACAGGCCTTGCATGTGACCTTGTGCGTCGACGTGCAAACGGCCTTGCATCAACGAGCCCCGGCCCTGCATGCCCGCCACAAAGTCATCCGATCGGCTGGCCAGCCATTGCACATGGCGCTGCATGTGTTGTGCGGTCAGTGCCGTGAGCAAATCTTCCGGGCTAACAGATGCTTTGGCGCCGAATGCGCCGCCCACATCTGGGCAGATGAGCAGAACTTCCTCGGTGGGGATGTTCAGCACCCGGGCCATGTCGGCTTGTGCGCGAGAAGGGGTTTGGGTCCCCAGCCAAATGGTGATGCGGTGTGGTTGGGGTGATTCGTGGACCCATGCGCTGCAAGCACGCGGCTCCATGGGCATGGCGCTCACACGCGGTGACTGGATGTTGGCGTGTACCACATGGGCACTGTCCTCGGGCATTTTTCCGCAGATGTGCTGCGTCTGTGTGGTGGGCGAATCGTCCGAAAAATCGTTGACAGGTTTCAATGCCTGCAATGACAGCGAGACCAGTGCGGCGGCCTCACGGGCAAGGGCTGCAGTGCGCGCCACCACCACCGCCACGGGCTGTCCGACATAAGCCACATGGTCATGCGCCAGCAAATCAAATGCGCGGCCCGCGACCACTTCGAGCAAAGGATTGTGGGCGGGCACTGTGTGCCGACCCAGTTGTTCATCGGTCAGCACGGCCAACACGCCTTCGATTTGCAAGGCCGCTTCCGTTTGAATGCCCAGCAACTTGGCATGTGCCAAGGGGCTGCGCACAAAAGCCAGGTGACACGCATCGGGCAGTGAGATGTCCTGTCCAAAACGGCCCTCACCACGCAGCAAAGGAGGATCTTCGCGGCGCAGCGGCAGCTTCTGCTCAGTTGGCGAAGGTACTGTCGAGGCCGTGGTGGGCTGGCTGTAAGGTGGAGTCACCGCTTGATTGGACCAAAAACGGCCGCCCTGAAGGGCGATAAAAATTGAACAATCGTGCAGCTATTTTGTTCAATCCGGGAGGATGCCCATTGCGCATAAACTCCCGGGATGAGTTTCAAGTCCATGGCTTCCCATTTGAGTTTGCGTCAACTGCGCGCCTTTTTGGCGGTGGCCCAAGAGTCGAGCATGACCCGTGCGGCGGAAAAATTACACCTCACCCCCTCGGCCCTGTCCATGCTGGTGCGCGGCATGGAAGACGATTTGGGTGTGCGTTTGTTCGATCGCACCACCCGGCGCTTGGTATTGACCGAGGCGGGCGTGCAGTTTTTGCCCACGGTTGAGCAGGTCTTTTCTCAACTCGAAGCGGGCATTGCGGCGCTGCAAAACAACCAACAGATCAAGGCGGGTCGCCTGCATGTGGCGGCGTCACCCTTGTTGGCGAGTGCCCTGTTTCCACAGGTCATCGCCAGTTTCCGTTTGCTCAACCCCCAAATCAAAGTCTCGCTCATGGATGCGCCGGTGGCCTCCTTGCCCGAGTTGGTCAGGCGAGGTGAAGTCGACTTGGCGGTGTGCACAGCCAGCAGCGATATGAGCGACTTGCTGGCCACACCGGTTTACACCGACAAGCTGATGCTGGTGTGTCCTCGTGCGCACCGCTTGGCACAGTTTCGCGAGGTGGAGTGGCAAGACCTGCTGGACGAGCGTTTGATCTTGATGCGTCATGGCAGTGGCTTGCGCGTGTTGGTGGACAAAGCTTTCTCCAAATGGCACAAAAGCATTCAGCCTGCCTACGAGGTGTCCCAAGTGGCGACCGCTTTGGGTTTGGTCAGTGAGGGGGAGGGCGTTTCCGTTTTGCCCTCGTACGCCATCTCCCGCGCCCAGTCACTGTCTCAGGCGGCTGCAGTGGCCACTGTGAACCTGGTCGCACCCAGTGTTTTGCGCGAAATTGTGGCCCTGACCAAATTGGGCTCCGGCATGTCTGAGACTGCCTTGTTGTTTGTGGAGCAGTTCAAAAAGCATGCAGGAGCAGGCTTGTTCTGAATCAGCCCTGCGCACCCATGAGGTAATCCACTTTGCCCACATCCACGCCGTTGTGGCGCAGGATGGTGTAAGCCGTGGTGATGTGGAAGTACATGTTTGGCAGCATGCAGCCCGTGAGGTAGTTCTGGCCGGAGAGGGTGCGGGTTTTGCCCGGACCTGCGGGGAAGGTGATCTCTTTGTCTTCGGTGCCGTCCAGCGCAGCCGCAGGCACGGTGGCGATGAAGGCCAGGGTTTTCTGGATGCGCTCTTGCAGCTGGGCCAGCGTGGTTTCGGTGTCGTCAAACTTGGGCGCTTCGATGCCGCTCAAACGGGCCATGCCGTTTTTCACCGCGTCGCAAGCGATCAGCACTTGGCGGGTGAAGGGGAACATGTCGGGGGCCAGGCGGTAGGTGGTCAGCGCCGTGGGGTCGATCTTTTTGGCTTCGACGAATTGCTCGGCCTTGCTCAGGATGTGGCTCAGGTTGCTCAGCATGCGGGTGCACACGGGCAGGCTGGCGCTGGACATGGAAAGGGTCATGAAAGTCTCCGGTTGTTGTTGAAAATTCAGGCGTTGACCACAGGCAATGCCTGGACCGCCTCGCCAATGGCGTAAAAGTGCCCGCCTGCCACATGGTGCAAGCTGCGCAGTTCGGGTGCTGCGTTTTCAAAATGCCAGCGGCCTTGGCTGAACACGCGCTCATCGGCCCAGGCCCCGACCACCTCGGCCAGAATCAAATCGTGCGGCCCCGCCACATGGGCGGTGGCGGGCAACACCTTGCATTCCATTTGTGCGATGCAGCCGTCCACCAAGGGCACGCCGGTCAGCGGTGCGGCCCGGGTGCTGATGTGGCAACGGTTCAGCTTGTCGGGGTAGTTCTTGCCGCTCATGCCGCCAGCGGCCATGACCAGGTCTTTCATGGCCACCGTGGGCACACAGAGGCTGAGCACGCCGGAGGCGTCGATCAACGCTCGGGTGAGGGTGCTCTTGTCCACGACCACCGCCACCTTGGGTGTGTCAAAGTCCAGTGGCATGGCCCAGGCAGCGGCCATCACATTGCTGCGGCCCGCATGGGCGCTGCCCACCAGCACGGTGGGCCCGTGGTTGAGCAGGCGGTAGGCGTGTTTCAGTTCAACGGTTTGCATGGTCGGTCAGCGGGTTTCAGGGCGCGTCGAGCGCTCCTTTTCGTATTGGTCGTAGCGGGGCAAGCCCTGGTTGGGCGGTGCATTGGTGCCGACGGCGTTGGCTTTTTCTTGGGCGCGTATGCCTTCGTAAACGGCTTGCGACGAAGTCAGGCCGCAGCCCGTCAAGCCGGTCAGCAGCGTCAGTGCGATGAGGGGTTTGTGGCGCATGAGCCGGGTTTGCCAAGATTTGTCGGGGCTGAAGCCATTGGCCTGCAAGCGGGATGAACGCAAGTCGACAGCTTCAGCATCGACGCCTCGATGCCGTGGATCAGGCCAGTTCAGCAATGAGTTCGATCTCGACGCAAGCCCCCAGCGGGATTTGCGCGACACCAAAAGCGCTGCGGGCGTGCGCGCCGACTTGCGGGCCGAAGACCTGGCCCAGCAATTCGCTGCAGCCGTTGGTCACCAGGTGTTGCTCGGTGAAGTCGCCGGTCGAGTTGACCAGGCTCATGACTTTGACGATGCGCTTGACCTTGTTCAGGTCGCCCACGGCGGCGTGCAGGGTGCCCATCAGGTCAATCGCTACGGCACGGGCCGCTTGCTGGCCTTCGGCGGTGCCGATGTCTTTGCCCAATTGGCCGACCCAGACTTTGCCGTCTTTCTTGGCGATGTGGCCCGACAAAAAAACCATGTTGCCGCTTTGCACGAAGGGCACATAGGCCGCAGCGGGCACCGCCACGGGGGGCAGTTCGATGTTCAGGGATTTCAGGGTGTCGTAAACGCTCATGGTCAGATGTCGAAAAGGGTTGAATGGAGGATTCCAGCATGGGCGGGAACGGCCAGAAACCGATTGTCGCCGAAGGGGCGGGAGGACGGGCTCATTCGTCCATCGGTGCCACCGTGACGGCCACTTCCAGCGTGTGTTCGCCGCCGCCTTGCAGCACGCCGCGCAGGGGCGAGACGTCGGCAAAGTCTCGGCCCACGGCCAGGCGCACATAGTCCAGGCCCGGGCTGGCCAGGCCTGTGCGGTTGTTGGTGGGGTCCAGGTCCAGCCAGCCTTGGCAGGCGTGGCTGGCCAGCTCGGGCACATACACCGAGGCCCAGGCGTGCGAGGCGTCGCTGCCCACCAGGCGTGGCTGGCCGGGCGGCGGTTGGGTCAGCAGGTAGCCGCTCACGTAGCGCGCGGGCAGGCCCAGCGAACGCAGGCAGGCCAGCAGGATGTGTGCAAAGTCCTGGCACACGCCGCGTTTGGCCTG
>JACCDQ010755959.1_pt1 | contig 17411 bp, 13 predicted proteins | sample 7446031 | NCBI WGS metagenome assembly JACCDQ01 (sample SAMN15323442, study PRJNA562643) | freshwater metagenome | isolation source: river surface water | place: USA:Blue River Watershed | collected 2017-08-17
ATTTTATGCGTCAAACGGCATTAAAACACGCGCTTTACATACCATTTCTGATAGCTTGCATGGCCCGTACCAAGAATTAGATTCTACTGGAAAGCTATTGCTTGATTATAGGTATACAGCAGGCCTTAGAGATGGGTGGTGCCGCGAATACGATGCAGCAGGGAGCTTGATTTTTGAACGCTACTATGAAAAGGGTATTCCTCATCCAAAATATGCATCGGTCAATAAAAGAAAAGACCTGCCAAGTCTGACTTTAGAAACTAAACAGGGCTTGGAGCGCCTCATCAAAATACAACGCATAGACTCCCTCCAGTTTTCCAAGAAAGAGATCGCGGCCCTAGTTGAGTTGGCTTATCAGTTCATTCCCGAACAATTTGAACCGCTGCCGCAAACGGAATACAACTACCTTCGCGAATACAATCATTTTCTACGCATCAATTTGCGCCGCAAAGGCAACCTGATTTGGATGGATTTAAGTGCATATGCGACGAGTTCTCTCACACTGATTATCTATCCAGATATGGAAATCGAGATTTTCAATCATCGGTATACCAAAGAGGAATTGAACACCGAACAAATTATTAGCCCTAAGTATTACATGTGGAACGATTGATAACCCTCTTTTTATTCTTTTTTTCGGTAGGTTTGTTGCGTGCAGACATGTTGCCGACGGAGCTGCGTTTTACGCTCAAACAAGTCCCGACGTGCTCAAATCAGTATACGGTTTTGGAGTTAGAGATCAAAAATACGTCTGCCTTACACAATAGTATACTTGTTCCGGGGCATCCGCAGTTGGGCATGGGTTTGTTTGAGGTAATTGCCTATGAGCGGGCCCAAACCATGAAGTGGACACTAGACACCACCTACAACTTAGTGCTCCAAGACTCTGCTGCCGTAGACCACAAATACATGCAGTTTTGGAGCCTGGACCCAGGGGATAGTTTCAAGCAACTTTTTGTTATTAATGAGCCAGCCTCATCGGGGAGGGCTTACCAAATCAAATACCAACCGCATGTTTGTACAGCTTATTTCAAGTACGCATTTCGCTGGCACAACGAAGAAGGATCACCGATAGATATATCCATAGACGGCGATCAGCGTTTTGCGTATCAAGGCCCAATGTACAGCGATGTCTGTCAGGTTTTTGCGGAGTCCAACACCTTTTTCGCCCTGGACCCCAAGAGTAAAAAGTATTACAATGCCAAATGGGGGGCAGTCAAAGGGCAGCTCAAGCGACACAAAAGTTATACAGCAGCTTGGCCTATTTTGAATACACAGCTCTATAGTCAGGCGGTTTTATCTTCGTTGCCTACTTATTCCCATACCTACGTCATACTCGAGACCAAAAACGGCATGGCTTATCTTTCTCTAGGTTATCAAATTGGCAAAATTTACCCTTTTAGGAGTTTTTTGGCTAAAATCGCGCATCTTTGTGGAGCAAGACGTGTTTTTTGGCAAACATCATCTTCACGCAAAGTAATGCTCCAAACTTTTAAACCATATGCATACCAATTAGAAATTACCTTACCATGAAATTCATTTTTACCCTCCTCTTTACAGTTGGCTTTTTACAGGTTTTTGCACAAGAAAATCCTGCGAGTCAAGAAATCAATGAAGCCATCAAAGAAATGGACGCCGGCAATTTTTCGCAGAGCCGTGTCATTTTAGAGGGCGTTTTGAAGCAAGATTCTACCAATTACGACGCTTGGTACGAATATGCTTATAGCTACTACATGCAAAAGGATTATGCGAAGGCGGTACAAATTATGCAAACCCAAACCGACCATCCCGAGGCCACTGATCAGCTTTGGCAAATGATTGGCAACAGTCAAGATATCATGGGCAACTCAGACGAAGCGTTGGCAACCTACGCCAAAGGCATGGAGCGCTTTCCGCACAGCGGCCGCTTGTATGTAGAGTCTGGCAATATCTTTTTGATCAAAGGAGAAACCGAGAAAGCGATTCCATATTACGAAAAAGGCATTCAAATGGATCCGGAATACCCTTCAAACTATTACCGTTTGGCACGCATTTATTGCAATTCTGAAAATGAAATCTGGGGTGTCATTTACGGTGAAATCTTCATCAATCTAGAGCGCAATACCCAACGCACCCGCGAGATGAGCGCCATTTTGTACCAAACCTACCAAAACGCTATTGTATTTGGAAAAGACGGCGTCGGAACAAGTTTTGCTCAAGACATGACTCCGTTTACGATGGCTTTCGAATCTACCCTTGCAAATGCCGCAGCGCAGTACCAACTCAACAATAAAAAAGCAAGTATCAATGTGGCTTCTTTGCTGAACATCAGAAAAGCATTTATGACAAATTGGTTGCAAAGTGAGTATGCCAAGCAGTTTCCAGTGCAACTTTTTGAGTTTTGGCAAAGTATCGACGACATGAACTTCTTTGAATGCTACCACTACTGGGCGTTTAGTCAAGCGCCTAACGACCAGTTCGAAAAATGGCGCAAAGAGAACCAAACCAACTTTGGTTATTTCGTCAAATGGTACAATCCCAATCCGATCGTGATCACGGAAGCAACATACTTCTCGCGTTCTAAAATGCTCAATTGAGTAGGTAAGGAACCCTTAATGTGATTGTTTCGTTTGGTGTACGGATGCTTAAAAAAGAAGTATTTGCAGCAAAGGTAATTCTGCTGCCCTGCTGCATAGTTTCGCTTTGACATCCAAGGACCTTACCCATGAGGTCTATTGCCTGAATCTCTACCATTGAAGAGCTATAGATTTCAATTTGAACAGGGCTGATCCATTTCCATTGTATAGCACAAGGTGTAGAAAGACCAGCACTCGAAATATTGACATCAACGAGTACTGTATCGGTATCGCAAAGCCCTTCTGCGATGAGCATGACTTGATACGTGCCAATATTGTATTCAAAGCCCACATTGGCGCCAATTTCTGTGGTCATGTCTGGGAAATACCAAGTGTAGTTGGCGTCTTGATTTGCAGTGGCAGAGAAACTCAATAAACTTGCGCCAGGAATACTTGAGTAACTCACGTTCGCCTGCAGTGTACTATCCGGATGCACTAACTTCCATGTGGGCAAGCTATCTAAAACGATTGAGCTGGCAATTTGCTGGATCAGCAAAGCGTCTGCGTGGTCAATTCCTGGGTTGTAGGCGCTTCCGGTACTTGGTTTGTGGTAAAGCGCCGAATAAAATACACAGGCGGCCAAATAAGAGCCCGTTAAACTCGGGTGGGAGCCGTCTTGTTGGTATAAATTGATTACTGGGTAGTTGTCACGGACGTATTTCCAAGCTACGCCAACCGGAGAAACTGCTGCGTCGGCAGAATCGGCAATGCGCAAATAGGCGTCGCGCAGGCGTGTGTTCATTTTGTCGAAGGTGTTGATGGAGTCCCATTGCGGATCGCCGTCTTGGCGCCCCCAAGTCATAAAGAAATTGACTTGGCTGCAAGGTTGAATGGCTTTGGCGCTATCTGCCAACTGCACTGCGTAAGGTAGCGTTTGGCTATTCACTTGGTCATATGGAAAGCTTGGCTCTTGACTTTGGCCCTGTAAAATAATGTAGTCCCATTCTTGCGCTGCCATTTTTTGGTAATTGACAGGGTTATTGGCCTGCATTTGAAAGGTTTGACCGCCTGGCGTGTTGCTGTCATAAATGAGCACATCTCCGAGCGAGCTGCTGAGGTCTTGCACCATCTGTGGCAAGTTGTTGACCCCCATATAGCTATTGCCGATGAAAAGCGCGCGCAGCGTATCTTGCCCTAGCATTATATTGGAAAGAAAGAGCGAAAAAGAAAGGATTAAGAGACGCATTAATTTTGAATTTGAAGGATTGGAGATTGGAGGCGTATGTCTTTGGAAGAGCTGCCGATTTGAAGTCTAAATTGGGTTGGGTAAGCTGTGGAGCTCGGCCCTGTAGGAATACCTAGCTTGGACAGCGGAATTTTATAGGAGATGAAAGCCATCGTTTCACCTTTTTTCAGTTGAACTTTTTTGGTGTCGATGAGGTATTGGACGGGCAAGGTCTCCTTACTGTAGATGGGTTTGATATAAAACTGGATGGCCTCAGCGCCGTCGTACTGACCGGTGTTTTCAATAAGAAAAGAAAATGCGATCGTGTCTTCGCTGTTATTCAAAGAGAATTTGTTTTGCTCCATTTTGAATAGGCTATATGCGAATTGTGTATAACTCAGGCCATACCCAAAAGGGTAGAGGGGTTCTCCGCTGCCATTGACGTAGTCGTCGCCGCGGCCCGTTGCTTCGTGCCAATAGCTCAAAGGTAGCTGGCCTTCGTGCTGCGGAATGGTGAACGGTAGTTTGCCCGACGGATTCACTTTACCTGTGAGCATATTGGCGAGTGCCAGGCCGCCGGCTTCTCCGCTGTACCAATTGTAAAGGATTGCCGATGCGTCGTCTTGCCATTCTGTCATGGTGACGGCACTGCCCCCAACAAGAACCACCACAACAGGTATGCCGCAGGCCTTGATTTCTTTGATGAGCGTCACTTGCGCAGGAGCAAGTGCTAAGGAGGAGCGGTCTTGGAATTCGCCTTCTGGGTAATCTGCCACAATGACCGCAACATCGCTGTCCAAAACCTTTTCTATCTCTACATAGAACTGATTGTATTCAGCGTCAGGATCTTCAATAAAAAGTTTGATCCGGCCATTGCCTTGTGGTTCTCTAAACTCAATGCGCAATTGATACTGTTGCCCTTCTTTGACATCGATAGCTACTTTTCTTTGGTGAAAACCTTGTTTTTCCCATTGGTCTATGCGGAGGGTGTCGTTGAGGTACAAACGAAAGCCATCGTTGCCAGTCAAACCGAGTTCGAGCGTCGTGTTTTGCTTACCAATCAATTGAGCTTCCCAGCGCGCAGCGTAAAAACCATTGCCAGTGAGCTCACTTGGCCCATAGAGTGTCCAGTGGTAGTCAATTTGATTTTCAGTTCTGCTGAGTACAGGTGCTCCTGACAGTGTTGGGTTATTGAAATAATTGGCGTTGAATCCGTTGGGAATCTCAAACCATTTATTTTGAGTTCCGAGTACAACTTCATTGGATACCCAAGGTTTTTCAGGCAACGCATAATAACTGACATTTTTGAGTCCAAATGCTGCTTGCAAGCCATCTTTGATACTTACATTTTGATAACCTTTTCCGCTGTAGCCACCTAGTTTGACTTCTGCGGCAGCTTCACCAAGGAGTAAAATTTTGCTGTCCTTGGCAAGTGGTAAAATGGGTTGAAGGTCTTTTTGTGGCTCATTTTTCAATAAAACGAAGGAGGCTTCTGCGCAGTGTTGAGCGATGGTGAATCCGTCGGTAAGCAACTTTTGCATTTCTTTTTCCTTAGGAATTTCCAAGTAAGGCTGTTCAAATAGCCCAAGTTCAAACTTGACGCGCAAGACCCGGGCTACTGCTGAATCGATGCGCGATTGCGCGAGTGCTGCTGAAAAATAGCCGGGTGCAAAGAGCTCAAAATGGGCGCAATCGGTCTGGAAAATAACATCTAAGCCGCCGTTAAGCGCGTCCAAACCGCTTTCTCCATAACCTTGAGCCGTTCGGTGCAAAACCAGCGCGCCCCCCACCGCATTGGCGTCAGAAATAACAAAGCCTTTGAAGTGCCAATCTGATTTGAGTGTTTGTTGAAGTAATGTAGCTGAACTTGATGACGAATAGCCGTTTAGTGAGTTGTATGCAGTCATGACAGAGCGGGCGCCTCCCTGCTCAAATGCAGCCATAAATGGGCGGTAGTGGCTCATGTAAAGGGCGCGTTCACTGAGGCCAATCGGGTAGGAGTCGCGGCCGCCGGCGCCAACGTTGGCTACAAAATGTTTGGGCGTACACACCACGCCGGCGCTTTCCAAGGGCCGCACAAAGGCGACGCCCAATTGGCTGGCAAGGTAAGGGTCTTCGCCGAAGGTTTCTTCGGTGCGGCCCCAGCGTACGTCTGTAGCCAAATTGAGCACAGGGCTCAATACTTGCCGTACGCCAATCAGGCGCGCTTCGCGCGCAATGTGCGCTGCCGCGCTGCTCACGAGCTCCGGATCAAAAGTAGCCGCTAGGCCAATTGCTTGCGGAAAGCTCGTGGCCTGGGCGCGCACCAATCCGTGCAAGCCTTCGTCAAAAAAGATAATGGGAATACCAAGGCGTGTATTTTCAATAAAGTGTTTTTGAATGGCATTGGCCCGCCCAATGAGTTCAAGGTTGGTATTCGAACTGGAATAGTTCAGGATTTGTTGATTGGGATCTGAAAGTGCTGAAGCAAACAATTGTATACCAAAAATGCCGTCGGTAAAACGGCATTTAGTGGTATCAAAGTCCGAAGGGACCATAAAGAGTTGCCAAGCTTTTTCTGTTGGTGTCATGCGACCAAGGAGGTCGGCAACACGCGCGTTGGTACTTTGGCTTGGGTCTTTGTAAAGCTGCGCCTTTAGCCCCAAACTCAAACACAAAAAAAGCAGCAGTATTTTCATTTAGGACGAAGCTACGGGAGTCTTACAATCCGTTTGCAGCCATGCGCAATTTGAGGTCGATATACGCTTGCTCATACGCCTCGCGCTGTTTTTTGTCGCGGTTAGAGATGTCCATGCGGCCCATCGTTTTGAGGATTTCGTCTGCAGCAGCTGTATTGCGCAAAGCGAAGTAGGCCTCGAGTAGATTGAAGTAAATGGCTACGGTGATGTCTTTGTCGATACGTGCTTTTTTGTTTTCGATGTCAGACTCTTCAAGTGCTTTGTTCCAGATAGTGATGGCTTCATTGAGTTTCATGGCACCTTGCGCTTCGTTGGTACCGAGCATTTTAAAGCCGAGATTGGCAGCGTTAAACGCATCTTGGATGTCATTGTGTGACTCATTTTTAGACTTCACATAATACATTTCGAAAGTTTCTTCAGTGCGCTCATATCCAATGCGGTCATTGACCATGTGGTTGATCACTTTAAGGTTGTCTTGCAAGCATTTGTCTTCCATTTGCTTGAGCAAAGCGCTTACATCCATTGAAGGTTGTGTTTTGGAAGCGGTGCCTTTGTAAAGTTTAAATTCAGTGAATTCTGCCGGAGCAGCGGCATAAATTTCTTGGTTGATCGCGTTGGTGACACGGAAACTCATGGCGTGGCGGTAAGTGAATTCGATGTGGTAGTAAGTCACCTTTGTAGTGGTACTAACACCATCTTTGCGCGATACTTCATCTTTGACTTCAGAGACGATTTTAGCAGGTGTAGATTCGAATCCTTGTAGCGTAACCGTATAGTTGAGTGCGTTTGCAGCACCTTTTTGCAAACCGTCAATGAAGAGGTAAGTAGAAGCCAATGAATTGTAGTCATAAGCTGTTTTCATCACGGGCATCGGGATAGTGCGGCGGTATGGTTGCGGTACGTAGTCTTTAACAGGCTTGTTGTTCTCGTTCAGGACTTGTTTTTCGATGATTTTAGAAGCGGTAGATTTTTCATTCCACGCTTTGGTCTCGCGCTCAAATTTGTCGTCGGCAGCCTTTTGTTTGTTAGGAAGGTCAGCCATTTCGCGTTGGTAGTCGGCCTCAGCTTGTGCTTTGTCCGCTTCGTATTGCGCCATTAATTTTTGGTTTTCAGCTTCGTAAGCTGCAGTAACTGTTGCGGTGTAAGCTGTAGGCTTAGGCTGAACAGGGTTGCTCGGAAGCTTAACATAAGTGTAAGTGATTTGCTCCCCTTTTACAGATTGTGCAAAAGAATTGAAAGCTAGGGCGATAGCCACTAATAAGATGGATTTTTTCACGTGATTATTTTTTGTACCCGCAAAGGACGTGAAAATCGGAGGAATAGTTGCTTATTATCAACTTAAAAATTTGTTAAATGATTTTTTCGATTGAGCTCGAACATAAGCGCTATCATTTTGTTTAAATAATAAACTCAAACATGAAACAAAACGGTATCAAGGTCAAAAACGATACAATTGACATCCTCATCGATGAAATGGGCGACGAACACGTGAGTACCTCCGTAGAAACACCTCTCCGATCAGACGCATTTGTACTTTCCGACGACCAAAAAATTGAACAAATCGCCCAGCATTTTGGTCAAATCATGGACTTACTTGGGCTAGACCGCACAGACGACAGCCTCAGTGGTACACCAAAGCGCGTTGCCAAAATGTATGTGAAAGAAATATTTAGCGGCCTCAACCCTGCAAACTTTCCAGACATCAAACTCTTCGAAAACAAATATCAGTACAACCAAATGCTTGTCGAGAAGAATATTTTGTTCTACTCGAATTGCGAGCACCACTTCGTGCCTATTATTGGTAAAGCCCACGTAGCTTACATTTCTTCCGGAAAGGTAATTGGCTTGTCTAAAATCAATCGGGTAGTGCAGCATTTTGCCAAGCGCCCGCAGGTGCAAGAACGCCTCACCATGCAAATCACCAACGCCCTCAAAAAAGTATTGGAAACAGAAGATGTTGCCGTTGTTATCGACGCCACACACCTCTGTGTTTCTTCAAGAGGCGTAAAAGATGTGAATAGCAGCACGGTTACAGCAAACTTCTGTGGTAAATTTGAAAACGAAACGACCAAAAACGAGTTTTTGAAATATATTGAGTTGAAATAACCTGCGGTTAACTTCAGACCTACTAATTCAGATAGTAGCTAAAATATTTGCACTCACGCACAATTTCTTTGAAGCTCTCAGTGCCTCTAAATTCGCTGGCTAGTCTTTGGAAGTTTTGTGTATGGCCAGTTCGTTTCATGAGATAAAATTCCTTGAAGAACGCGTTGTTACCTTCATAATTGAAACTAAATGAACCGTTTTGTAAGGTGTATCTATTTTGTTCACACCTGGCGAGCATAAAATACGTTTGGGCTTGTTGTTCTTTATTGAGGCCACCAAGCTGTAGTGCCATGTTGAGGTATTTTTCGGCAATGCGCATGTCTACAAGCCCATTAGGACTCGAATACCAACGGTCATAAGCTAATATATCCCATTGTAGGCCGTAGTAACTTGCATTGTAATACGCTACACCCAAGTGAAAAGCACTCAGGGCGTTGTTCGTTTCGGCGGCCAGGCGCTGCACCTGTTTGGCAAATGCCAAGCGCGTCAATTTTGGTAAATGTTCTACGTTTTGGTAGTGTTGATCGAAATAGCTTGTTTTTGCACTGTATTCAAACGGCGACCCGTACGTAAAATGCGTGTTGGTAAGTTCTTTTGGTAGCGCCTCATAAATTTGCAAAGCTTGCTCAATTTGAGTAGGGTCTCTTAATAAAATGGTAGCTTTTAACTCAAGTAATTTTTGCTCACAAAGTTCAAACGGAATGAGCGCAGAGTGGTAGGTGTCGTCCTTTTCTTCGTATTGGGGTGTGCCGAAATAATAAGAGGCGGCAAATGAAGAGAGCTTGTTTTCGGGAGTGCGTTTCAAATCGCTGATGATCCGATCGATGTCTTTCAATTTGATTTGAAAATCGGGGTCTTCATTGCCTGAAATACCTACTTTGATGCAGAGGTCTGAGTCAAACTGCTCACCCGAAAAAATAAGCGCCATAAACGCATTTAAATTTTTGTAGTGAGCTGCAATTTTGCTGAAAATGTATTCATTGAGCGTGTTGTATTCATAGATGAGAAAATGATCATTGTTGTATTTTCCAGTCGGATTTGCTTCGCCGCCGAGGTAGGGGTAGCTCGGATTGTTTTGGTTGAGCGACATGAGTTTTTCACCAATGATGTTTTCGTCTGCTTCACTTAAGGTTTGTCGTTGGGCTAAATAATTGACTATGAAAATGATATCGTATTGCATCTGGACTTCAGGGGTGGCGGGCTTGATTGTTTTGAGGACCGCTGAACAGGCTTCAAATTGCTGATCGAGCTGATACAAATAAGCCAAAGAGAGGTGCCAGAAAGCATCGGAGTTGTCTTGGTTTAGAAGGCTTAGATTGAGTTGTATCAAATCTTTGAGGTAGACGCTAACTTGGTTTTGGAGTAATTTCAGCTCAGTTATGTGTTCACTTTGATACGCGAAATCTTCTTCTGTTTGCGCGCGGTTGAGCAATATTTTCTCGAGTTTATTGATTTCATGCGACAGCACAACTCTGGCATATTCATGATTGCCTAAGTTGGCTGTGATTGTTTTTAAGTCATTGAGCGCTAAAGTTTTGGTTTGCATCGCATGGATGTAATGCAGGGCCATTTGTTCTTCTTTTTTGGCGCACAACGCTAAAGTTTGCTCGAAATTGGCAGCAGTAGAGAGTTTCATGCTTTGGTAAGAACTGCCTCTTTTGGCCGCACAATTTACATATACTTTTGCAAAATAATAGTTGGCTTGCGCGGTTTTACCAATTGTAGAAAGAACCCCGGCATAATGTTCCATAGCCCAAAAACTTAGCATGGTCTCTCTCCCTTCAAAATACTTCTTGAAATTGAGGATAAAAGGATTGTACTGCTTGCTGTAGCGATATAATTTCAGTAGCTGAAAAGCATAGCGTTCTTTGATAAACATATCCTGATTGGCCTTGATTTGTGCTGAAGCCTCATTGATCAGCGGCGTAAAATCACTTATTTTGATCCGAATCGGTTCGTCGTCCCAGGGGTCGGATTGATAGTTGTCAAGGAGTTGTTCTACTTTCAATGCAAAGTGAATACAAGCCACAAATTGGCTTTCTTTTTGGGGAGCATTTAGCGCTTTTATGCGTTTTTTTCGAAGCGCAAGCAGTTCTTTATCCATTGCGATATCTTTGACTTCCCCTCGATAAATAAATGCAATGATATCGTCGCGTCGGTAGGCCTGCTCTAAAAAAGTGATCCAGCTATCGGCATTTTCAATGCGCAGGTTATCTGAATTGTACAATTCTTGGTTGTAATACCACGCGTTGTATGTGGTGTTGTGCTTGGCATGCGCAAAGACGAGGTCGCGGTCAAATAACATGTCGTATTCCATGTAAATCCAATCTCCACAACCAATTGCTTCAAAAGCAATGACAAAACTAAGGAACAAGGCGACTGATCGCTGATAAATGGTGGGCATGGTAGGTATTTAAATGTGCTTGACTCAGGTGGTAATAGATAACTTGTTCAAATTTAAGGTTAGTTTGACTCAATTGGTTTGCCAACCTATAAAGTTCTTTGACTGAGGATGTTTCAAGCCGAACGATGTCGCCTTTGCAAAAAATTGTTTCATTGACAACGGTATCTTTTTTTATTTGAAAAATATGATTGCCAACTTCCCGAACAAACGAGCGATCCAACGCAGCTTTGGTGAGTTCATTTGAAATCACACTTAATTTGCCCAAACGAAAAATAAGACCCCATTGAAAAATAGGCAAAGCTAAGTCGAGCTGTAGCGGATAACTTGTATTTTCATTTACATATTGACCAAACACCTGACTTGACACAATCGAGTTTGGCGTGGTGACTTTGTCGATGTCATCCATGTTGTAACACATGAGCAAACCTTTTTTGACTGGCGGAACACCCGAGCTTTCTTGATATTTGATTTGATGCAGCCTGATGGTACAGGACAATCGGATTTTGCCGAGTTTGGTTTGCAGCGCCTCCAAAAAAGCAAAGTAGTTGACTTTTGTTTTGGAAGTCCAGTCGCAATCTAGTTGCAGTTCATTCCAGTTCAAGTGCTGTTTTTTTGAGATGGAAACAACAAGTTTAGCGATGTTTTCAGCCAGTTTAGCGGTGTTTTTGGTCGCGTTAAAGACTTCGTTTTGCACAAAAACACAAGGTACAATTTCCATAGAGCTACTTTGCTCAAACTCGATTTTTGAAATAGGCATCGCCTCCTGATTTTCGTTTAAAACCACATCAAAAAACTTGACATATAAGCGTTTTGTTCCGCAAGCTTGGAGTTTGGCGTTTTGTTCTTTGGATAATGTAAAACGTTGTTTCCAAAAGTAAAATGAAACGGGCGGATGTGCACCCTTTGTGCAAGATAGCAGAAAGATGCACAGCACAAGTAAAGGGGGATAAGAAACGGTTTTGCGAATTATTAGGGTAACTGTGTTCATCTGCTTACCTAAAATTAAGAATTTTGCGCCACCACTCAAAAAAGTAAAGAAACTTCTCAATTAAGATTGCTTACTTTTGAGCATGACACAAATGCAACACCTCATTGAAGAATTAAATCTTTTGCCACACCCCGAAGGCGGATTCTACAAAGAAACCTATCGATCTGAGCGCTCATTAGAAGGCGAGGAACGCAATCTCTTGACATCCATCTATTTCTTGTTGACTTCAGAGAATGTGTCTAGATTTCACCGCATCAAAAGCGACGAACTCTGGTATTTTCATGCGGGTGGTCCTTTAATTGTGCATACACTTTCTGAGCACGGCCACGTGCAACACCACCTCGGGCTCGATTTATCAAAAGGCCAGCAACCCTTTCTCTGGATCCCCAAAGACACCATTTTCGGCAGCACCGTTCTAGCAAAAGACAGCTTCTCCTTAGTTTCCTGCGCCGTTGCCCCCGGCTTCGATTTCAGCGATTTCGAACTCTTCGCGCGCGACACACTGCTTTTGGCTTACCCTGAGCATAAGGAGATTGTAGAGCGTTTGACGTAAAAACAGGTTAAATGCAACCAATTTTCAAACGCCAACGTCAGTGAAGGGAATCATTTAAAAACTCCTTATTTTGAAAACTGTCTTACTATTCCTTAGCGCCTTGATTATCAGTGTAAATGCACTTTTCGCGCAAGTCAATGCCATTAATTTATTGTACAATTCTATTCCGGGTATTGGTTGTCATTCCAATATGTCGGTGTGTACCACAACGGGTGCTTTGCCTGAGTCTGGTGCAGAGATTACGGTAGATTGGGCCGATGGCACAACCAATTCTCAAATCGTTTTTTCGGCGCCGAATAGTCAGAACTGCTACATCTTTGAACACGACTACACACAGGCCGGAATTTACAATGCGCTCGTTACAGTTACAAGTGGAACTGCAGGTGGGCAACTCGCGGGTAGTTCTACTATTGAATGGGTCATTGCCAATACGAGCGCTTGTGGTTACTTCAATGTCATTTCAATGCTAAATCCGAGTGGTAACTTTTTACAAAATGTACCTTATGATATCACGGATAACGCAGGTGTGGTCACGACGATTTATCCGCAGAATTCTTTTGGCAATCCGTACTACACTGAGTTAGATGTCAACAATGTACCTTACAGCGTTGGAGTGAGTGGCAGTTGGTTGCAAAGCCATGGTTACACGCAAACTTCTCCCGATTTTGTTATAAGTGCTTTTGATCCGAGTGGCATGGCTTTAGGAGTCCCGATGAACATGACTTTAAATTGCCTTGGCAATGGTACCGTACCCGATTTAGAGGTGACTTCAGCAGCAGCTTTTCAATTTTTGGCACCTGTTCAAAGTGGCAATGTAAGTGTACAGGTATGCAATGTGTCTTGCGGAAATGTGGCCAATAGTGTGGTTAAAATTGCCTTGCCTGCTGGCCTTGCACCGGATTTAACCAATTTGCCAAGTGCAACTTTTCAAAATGACACCGTCACTATTTACGATCCGTATTTATCGGGCTGCATGACCTATGCGTTTCCTTGCGCTTTTGCAGGGAACACACCAGCTGGCACTGTTCTCAATTTTTCAGTGAGTGTACTTGCTCAAGGAGAAATGAATATGCAGTATAATCAATCAGAATTTAGTACTGTAGTATTAAACTCATATGATCCCAATGACAAACAATGTCACCAACCCACCATGTTAATGCCTTTTGAGCAAGAGACCCTGGGGTATACCGTTCGTTTTCAGAACGATGGCAATTATCCAGCCCTGAATGTGGTCATTCGCGATACCATTGCGCCGCAATTCAATTTACCCACCTTTAAACTGCTTGATGCGAAACATCCTGTGAGCTATACCATTGATCCAAGCACGAGAGAAATCGTCTTTCGTTTCAGCGGCATTCAATTGCAACCTTCAAGCACTAATTTGGATGCAAGTCAGGGCTATGTCACTTATTCTATCAAAGAAAATACAAATTTGCCATTGAATTCAGTTATCGAAAACACGGCTTACATTTATTTCGATTTCAACCCTGCCATCATTACCAACACCACCTTTAATATCAATGGTTTTGTTGGCCTAGAAAATCCCGCACAGCAAGGGGTAGTGGTTTATCCGAATCCGACGAATACCAGCTTTTCTATCAAAGGTATAGAACAAGGGACAGTCGCTGTTTATAGCATCTCAGGTAAATTCATCTTGCAACAGGCTTTCGATGCGCAAACCCAAATTGACCTTTCTGAGATGGAGCCAGGTGTTTATTTGGTGCAGGTAAAAGAATTGGGAGTGGCTTACATCTTGAAAAAGATATAAGCGTTTAAACTCGTTGCAACGAAGAGCCAAAGCACATAAGGAACGATCGCAAGCGTCCAGCTTTTTAAAAACGTTTTAATTCATTTTTAGAAAAGGTATATTCAGCACTATATAGGTAGTCACCAAAATCGAGGTCGTACCATGGTGATTTGCCGTCGTCTCCAACTAATATTTGAATATCTTGAGCTGGCATATAACTCTGCGCGAGCATGAATTTTACTGCACCATTCGGATCCGTACATTTGTCAACAACTATTACCGCATGACCGGGTGACCCGCCCTTAATGAAAACATCGCCAATTTGTAAATCTTTTACTTCTTTGGATTTTAATTGTTTGTCTAAAGAAAGCGTACTGGCATATGCAAAAACCTTCTCGAGGTAAGACCACAAATTGGCTGATGTTGGTGTTTTGCCAGCTAGATAGTCCGTATAGACAAAGTTTTTACCACTCACAAACAAGAAAGTAATTTCTGAATAGCGCTTTTGTTCAAACAAATATTCAGCACGCAAGCGCATGATCGCATCGGCACATTGGTGATTTTGATTGCCATGTAAAGAAAGGGCTACAACGGCACAGTATGCAGCTGTATTTGCTTTAAGTGTACCATCAAAAAGTTGCACCTTGGTGCCGTGAGGTTTTAAAGGTAAATTTTGAAGGTAAGCGGCCCAAGAATTGGTTGTAGTGTGTACTCTACTGAACCCTTCTGGCGTCTCAAAGCGGGTTTTGATGGTCATGCCATCTTCTTGAATCAAGATTTTTTGGTTCGGCTTGACATCAACCTGTTTGATCAAACTGACTGCTTCTTTTCCTGAGGTGTATCCGCAGGCAAAAAACAATAAGATTGAGGAAATGCCGAAATATAATGATCTAAATTTTTTCATGCTCCATGAATGCAATAGGAATAGAAAGTTACAAAAAAAAAGCCCTTCATTGAAGGGCTTTTGTGGAGTCTATAGACATTTTTTCGAACCAATTTATTGATTATTTGAATCAATTAAACCTGCTCTACAAATCAATGAATGAGTATAGTTAAGTTCATTCAAAATTCTTCGCAAACATTTCTCGATCATTAATCTTTCAAAATAAAGTATATTATATTATGCAAATATGTTAAAATATCATAAATTTGAATATTATATTATGCAATATGTTTACTGGAAACCTCAAAATTAAGGACGTTAAATCTGAAATTGGACAGTTGGTGAAGTCTTATCGCAAACAGCAAAAGCTTTCGCAACAAGACTTGGCTGAAGAACTCGAACTTTCAAGAATTACGATTCAGAATTTGGAATCAGGTAAAAATTTTACCATTGATACCTTACTCAAGGTTTTAAACCACTTTGATGTGTTGGTCGAGTTCAATCAATTTTTGATTGATAAACGCAAAGAAAACGAACAATTGACTTCATTATATTAGTGCCATGGCAAAAAATGACATCATCAGTGTATTTTGTTTCGATCAAGAAATTGGGAGATTAGGATTTGATGAAAATCAACAGAAATCATTTTTTCAATACAACCCTGAATTTCTGCAAAGTGAGCGTTTTCACAACTTGTTTCCGTCAACAGGCATCTTTAAACGAACGCCACATGTTCAGGTGTTTAGTCAATTTAATTCAGAAACATTTCGGGGGCTCCCACCCATGATTGCTGATTCTTTGCCCGATGTATTTGGAAATATTATTTTCAAAAAGTGGATGGAAGCAGCAAACAAGGAATTCAGTCAAATTTCTATCATTGAGCAATTGGCCTATGTGGCAGATCGTGGTATGGGTGCGCTAGAATATCGACCAAGCAAGGAACTGCCTCAATCTTCATCGATTGACCTGACAGAAATTATTGCCGTTTTGAAAGAAGTGCTGCAAACAAAAGATGAGCAGCAAGAAACAAAGCTAAACCATGAGTCCTTGTTGAATATTTTCAAAATTGGTTCTTCAGCAGGTGGAGCAAGACCTAAAATTCTTATTTCTGAACACAAAACTTCAGGTGAAATTATCCCAGGTGATTTGACCTATTCTTCCGAATTCAATCACTATTTAATCAAGCTGCATTTGGATGATGAATTAGGATATAGCAGGGAAGTTGTTGAATTCTGTTACTACCTTACGGCCAAACACATCGGAATCAACATGATGCCATCTAAATTGATTGAGCAAAAACACTTTGCCACACTCCGTTTCGACCGTCAAAATGGCGAAAAGCAACATGTTTTGACTGCAACAGGATTAACAGGCTGGGATTACCAAAGCCCAAAAAATTCGAGCTACGAGAATCTATTCGAACTGGCGTTGTTTCTAAAAGTACCTCATCGAGACCTAGAAGAACTATTTAAACGCATGGTTTTTAATGTAGTCTTTTTTAATTCGGACGATCATTTGAAAAATCATTCCTTCATTTACCATAAGAATCAATACAATTGGCGTATTTCTCCAGCGTATGATATCACCTATTCATTAAATCCTTTGTTGAACTACACCAGAACCAGCAGGGCCTTGTCGATAAATGGCAAGCGCATCGATATTACGCTAGCAGATCTACTTACCATTGCCGATTCATATACCATTAAAAACGCGAAAAATGTAGTTCAAGAAATTCAAGATTCTAAAAGCTACTGGATAGACCAAGCGCAGCAATTGAATTTACCTCCACGCATTATCCAAAGTATTTGTAAGGATTTTGTTCGTTTATAAAATAAAACCCGATGTTGTCTTTTTTTTATGTATTCACAAATTTGAGGACAAGTCCTCATTTGTTACCACAAAAAAAAAGCCACTCCATTGGAGTAGCTTTTTGATCAGAGTGGAGTCGGAGGGGTTCGAACCCTCGTCCAAACGACGAGTTTTCAAGCTTTCTACATGCTTAGTTCGTTGGTTGGTTTTCGATATGCGGCCGGACAAGAACACCCAACGCGCATACTTAGGTTTTTAGTTTCATGTTGCGGTAAAACCATCGGCAACACTAACCCTATGGGATGAACTTCTGAGCGATGAACCGAAAGGGTGGCAGTTCATCAGAAGTACTTGTCTGGCCTACTATACTTCAGCCGGATTAAGCCAACTAACATTCAGTTAATTAAGCAGCAAGTGCGTATGACGTGTTGTCATTTATTGTTCGTAGCATTTGATTTAAGAG
>JACCDQ010668467.1_pt1 | contig 17404 bp, 17 predicted proteins | sample 7446031 | NCBI WGS metagenome assembly JACCDQ01 (sample SAMN15323442, study PRJNA562643) | freshwater metagenome | isolation source: river surface water | place: USA:Blue River Watershed | collected 2017-08-17
ACCGGTACTTAGGCTGTGAGAATTTAGCCGCCAAGAACAGCGCCAAGTTTTCAAGCTCGGTGTCTGTGGCAAGTAGCAGGTCTGTTTGTGTCAGGTTGTAAATACCGTAAGCAGTTTGCGAGTCGGTGTCATTGACTGTCAGCGTTGAGGTTGTAATAACCGAACTTAGAACAATCTCGTTAGCCATGTCCTCAGAACCATAAGACACAGACAGGTTCTGATAAGGGATACCTGTACCGTCATCAGCCAGGTCTACAAGGCTTGCCGAGGTAGGGGTAACTGAACGGTCACGGAAGGTTGCTAGACCGGACTTGGAAACAAAGAATGACCCGTTTTCAGAGCGCTCAATAAGGTGTATGTAATCAAGTACGTTCTGATCTTCAGGGATAACATCAGCACCCAAAGATGAAAGACCTGCGTCAATGTCACGCAGAGAAGGACTCCAGTTAACAAACGGGGAATCAAGCACCGCATCAATACGCGCGCCTGAAAGTTGAGCCGTTGCGGTAGAAGCCGGAAGGGTCTGGTTATTTAGGGCAACGAAACCATCCGAGGCGACAAAGGAAGCGATGGCCTGACCGTCTGTGGTGTACTCAAGCCCCCAGTCATTGACCACGCCTTGAAACTGTTGAATGTCATTAGTCCAAATACGCACGTTGCGTTTAGGCACAATGTTGCCGTAGTAAGGGCTTGCAACATAAGTAGGGTCATACCAGCGCGAACGGTTGTTTAGTTTGACAACAGCTTCACCGGCAGAAATGGACTCAATGTAACGGGTCTTTCCTCGGCTGATGTCAATAGAACGCACGTCATCAGTAACATCAACGTAAATAGTTCCACCCAAAACCCAGTCGGCGTTGTCAAGCTGACCAGCAATGTTGTCATCAAGGGTCAGGAACGGACCACCAACAGCGATGTCAAAACCAAGTTCAACTTTTTCAGTAGGCATTAGACCTTAATTCCGTTGTTCTTTGCAAACTTGTTGAGTTCTACTGTAATCAACTTACCAAGAGAAGTACCATCTGTTCCTGCACCTGCGTTAATGGTGATGCTTGTGTTCCAAGCAGTTGCCTGTGGGCTGGCAATCAACTTAGCAGCAAGAGCGGCAGAGCCTGAACCGTAGTCACCAAGTTTGATGTCACCAAGGCGTAGAGTCTGCAAAGTGCTGACTGGCTGTTGCACGGTTTCCATAATCGGTGCAGTTGGCATAGTCGGCATCACGATGTTTGCACTCACCTGGGCGTTGAAAGCAGCGGTGAAAGCAGTAGCCAAAGTAGTAGCAGAATCAACAAGGGCTTGCTCTTGCGAAATCAAACCAGCAATCAAACCGTTAGTTAGGTCTACACCTGCCCCGTACATCACCTCAGCGGACTTGGAGGCAATTTCAGCACCGGTAGCGTCTAATTCTGCAAACAAGTTATTCAACTCGCTTACAGTCCCTGCACCGCCCTCAATGATTGCAGTAGCAGTCTGACCACCGGCATCAATACCAGCGTCAACAATCTGCTGATAAAGGTTCTTGTCCAAACCAAGTTCGCGCAACTGCTTTAGTTGAGTAGCAAACGCCTTAGTCTTTGACAGGATAGTTGAGAAGCTGTTTACAAGATCGGCAGCCTTAGTGCCGGTGACCTGTTCAATCGTGCGAGAAGTAACAACACTCAAACCACCAACCAACTTTGTAACGGTTTCAGTTACCTGGGTTGATTGCGAAACCAGCAAGTTAGTGAGATTACCAACACCGACAATAGCGGCCTTGACATCCTTAAGCATCGCCTCAGCAAGTGACCGCTTTTCAACAACCGCATCTCGCTGACGCATAAGGCTTTGAATAATCGTCTGCTCTTTACGAGCGTAAGCGGTTAGGTTATCTGCTGCCGACTTGAGCAAAGTACCGTCAGCCAAGCCCTGAGCAATAGCCTCGGTGATGTTATCGAACGCTGAAACAGTTGCTTGCTCAAAAGACCCAAGCTCACGAGTAACTACACCAAGCGGAATAGTTGACTTTGCAACACCGTCAAGGGCTTGCTTGAAAGCGTTGATAGCCTCAATCTGTGACTCATACAGGGCCAGTTGCTCTTGGTAAGCAGCAATAGCAGCCTCGTTACGAGCGTCAACCTCATCCTGTAAGCGTTGCTGTTCGGCTGCAAGTTCACTCATGCCTTCAGCGGTTTTATTGAACGAGTTTTGCAACTCAGTTAGGGCGGTAGTACCAGAGTTCTTGACCGAGATGAAGACCTTGCGCCATTCAGCTGATCCAAGGATTTGCTGAACCAGAGCAGGTGATAGCCCAAGTCGCTCAAGCATGTTGCTGGCACGCTGCTTAGAGGCTTCCTCTTCAACACCCGCATAGAACTCATTAACGAAGTCCTTAGCGGTCTTGGCCGCAGTTCCGCCAGTTCCACCACCAGTCCCACCCTTACCACCCGTGAAGTCAATGCTTGAGAAGTCTGTTGGCGTGAAATCAACTGGCTTGAAAGCTTTATTTGCGTTGTCGCGTACTTCCTCAATCTTGCCAACGATCCCGAAGAACTTGCTGATAAGTGGACCGAACGGACCCAGCAAGAGGCGGTTGATGCTATCGCCAATGCCCTTGAAGAAGTTGTTCCACATATTGCCAGCATCAGAAGTATCAATGTTTAGAACATTTACAAGCGCCTGGCCAACAGCGTTAGCACCATCAATGGTGTTCTTCATCTCATGCACCCATTCAACGAAACCGTTGATGATGAATGCAAAGCCTTCTTGGACTGCTGGGGAAGTTAGCCAATCAGCAAACGCCTGAAGCGCAGGAAGCAAGGCCATGCCGACCTGCTCTTGGATTTCGCCAAAAACAATTTCCATCTGCTTGTAAGGGTCGTTATTGGCAGCGACCTCAGCCGAACCACGAACCGCTTGCTCAAGTTCACCAAATAGGTCAGTAGAACCCTTTAGGGAAGGCATCAACTTAGTTAGCTGAGTGGTCTGTCCCTGTGTGGCCTTAGCAATAGCATTAGCGGCTGTAGCGACAGGGATGCCCTTGGCGGCAGCCAAGTCAAGTGCAAGGGCGGTTAGTTTAGTTGCAGCGTCAACTGATCCGGTAGCCGTAGCCAAAGTCTGAAAGGCTGGGCGAATTTCATCATCTGCCACCGCTGCCATGTTCTGCATCGAGCGAATAGATTCCTCGACTGAGGCAATGACTGCATCGGTTGCACCTACCGTGTTACGCAACGAGTTAGCAAGAAGTTGCTGAGATTTGACATCGGCAACAGCTTGAACAGAAGCCTCTTTTAGACCGGCAACTACTGCACCAAGGCTTGCTGAGATACCAACAGCACCAAGAGCGCCTTTTAGAACGCCACCGAGGTTTTTGAACTGACGTGAAGCGTCTTTGATGCCCTTATCGTCAAAGATTGCTTTTAACGGTATGAGAATAGAACCAGCCATTACAGACCTTTCCGGTTAATCTGCGAGTAAGCATTTCGCAACACTTGCTCAATCTGTGCCTTTACTGCTGGAATTGAGGACTCAGCCGCTGGCCAAACATAACGAGATGCAGCACCACCCAAGTTAGCAAGCAAGGCTTTACCTTGAGAACCAAACTTGCGAGGGCCAAGACGCTCAGGTCTAATGCCATCTCCATTGACCGCGTGCGACCTGGTACCGCCCTTGTACGGGTATTCCCTAGTCCTACCAGTGCCACGATAACCAGCGCCCACAAAGCGACCTGACTTACCGGCCATGTCTGCCATAACAACAGCCGGTGATCCAACCTTGACACGGACCAGGCTAGTGGTTTCGCTATAACCTGAGCTTCTAGTTCTAAACTGCACCTTTACGTCATCGGCAGCGTGGGCTTTACCCTTAGCGTCAATACTGCTATTCCAGTTCAAGCGACCTCTAGTCATACCCGATAGTGGGGTGACTGCGTTGATGGCCGGTTTGACGCGTTGCACAACAGCCATAGCAGGGGCTTTAGCGTCACGCAATAGTTGAGTGCGAAGTTTTGGGTTGATACTTTTGAGGCGTTTCTGCAATTCTCGGATGTCTGTCACCGAGTAATCGTCTGAAGATGTTAGCCCTGCTTTCCTCATGCCAATCTTGGTGAGGGTAAAAGTAAACAGGGATTCAGCCATAGGTCTATTCTACCGCCACGCGGAAAAGCAATAATTTGCATTTACTTGACTAGGTGTGTAATACTTTTACTACGCCAAGCGAAAGGGAAGAAACAAATGAGCGTATACAGCGACTGGATGAGTGAATACGATGAGGTAGTTAAGGAGCATGCCGCATCGTTTAGAGAGTTAGATGCTAAGGCTAGGCTTGCCGAGCGCATCGAGGACAAGGACCTTGTCAATGAAATGTCCGAGTGGGTAACCATCGAAGCAACCTTAGATCTATGTGCTGAATTTTCTAACGATGCCTTGATGATTAGGGACTTGCTGGCAACTTTGTCTGAAGCAGACCAATCTAAATTGTTAGGTGCTTTGCATTCAGGGGTTCCTTTCAGTAAATACACGACAAGTGAAATCTCATCTTTTATTGCCAGCAGAGTTGTGGCTACCCCGATTGAGAAACGACTCAAAAAAGTAGCAATTAAAAACACCGGCGCTGGCAACTTTGTCATCTATAAGCCTGTTACCCCATACAGCGATAATCACGGGCTAGTTCAGGCCGAGCTAATTGAGTGGGATGGCGAAGAACTAACTACCAGCACTTACTATTCACTTGGTTGGGCTTACTGGAACTTCTGCGACATTGATGGCGATGACTTCAGCGAAGCCAATAGCGCAATGTGCGCAGAGGCTTTGAACGGCAAGATTGACTACGAAATTGGCATCAAGACCGAGGCAGTCGAGCAAATCAACAATGATACCATTCCACATCAGAACGCTTACTGGCAGTCGCTGGTAGTGCGTACCGCATATAGCGCAATTACTGATGTCGAGGAATTTGCTAACATCTGCCGAAACAGTCCGCACACTCAAGAGCAAGTACAGCGCATGATTGATGTTGCAGTTGGTGCGGTTTTGTCGAACCCACGATTCACAATCACAGGCTTCCAAACCGACCAAGCGTAAGCAAGAAGAAACCCCTAGGCAATAAACCTAGGGGTCTTTCTTTACCTGTGTTGTGATCTATAAATCATGTAGCGACCCATAGTCCACAGCATCCGGTCTGACTCTTGCATAAGCACCGAAGGCGCAATACCTGTTTCAACTGCTAACGTGGCGATAAACCAATGACCTGAGTCATCGCCAAGGCCCTTTATTTTGGGCTAACAGCCTCACTTGCACCAACAGACTCAACAGTCTGCAACCAGTTGTCAAAGTCCAAGTCAGTTGCCTTGCGGCGTGATTCTGAGGCGTAAGCCAAGAACAGAAGATAAGTAATCTTCATGTCATCCTGGATACGGCCAACGGAGATTTCAAACTTTTCTTCAAACTTTACAAGGTCAGCTGCTGAACAGGTGACCTCTTTGCTTTCGCCGTTGAGGAAAAGAAGGCGTAGGTTGATCTTCATTTTCAGTCCTTATTTATTAAGCAGTTGCGCGAGTGATAGCACCCACGGTTGGGAAGGTGACATCGAAAGTTGCAAGGTCACCAACAGCACATGAAATAGGTGTGTACTGTGACACTAGCACGGTTGCGGTGTAAGCAGGGTTAGTTGCTGAAACAGTGCCTGAAGTTGGGCGGATAACAACAGTTCCCTCGGTACCCAATAGAGGGTAAAGGGTTGAGTCAACGCCTGAAGCGCCGAAGTCCTGCTGGAAGTTTAGGGTGACTGAACCAGCCTTTAGACCAGCAGCAACCTCACGCCAACCAGCTGAACCAAGAGAAGTCTTGTCAACTTCCTCGACAGTGATTTCAAGTGATGCGCCAGCAAGAGATGAGCTAATGTCAGTTCCGTTCAGGCTGACATAGCGAGAGGTAATAACCTGTTTTGCCATTGTTTCTTTTTCCTTTTCTTTTAGTCTGCCTGAACAGTCAGATCAAATTCAGCAGCGAGATAGGTATTCTCACCGATTGTTACCGAGCCGTAGTTTCTCATTCCAGTCACTACGGTGTCATAAACAATGCCACCAAGCGTCTTATCTGATTCTACCGCACCCCTGATACTACTAGCCCCTGTCGGCGCACAGTAAGCATCAAGATTATTTTGGGCTGTTCGTTCACTTACGCGACCAACAACCAAAGTTATTGAGAATGTGTATGTTGACAAAGCGTTGTTGAAAGCGCGGTGATAGTCAACTGAAGACGGGGCAATGATTGCATAAGGCGGATTCACATTGTCCGGAATAGTTGCACCGGTACGCAAACCGCTAATGGTCCCCAGGTTAGTGGCGATACCAGCACGGATTTGAGTAATTGAAGCCATTAGGCAAACTTCACAATCTTGTAAGGATCAACCAACTGAGCAACATCTGGATCAAGGCGTGAGCCGATACGGATAAACCCGAGGTCTGGCGAGCTAAGAACACCAAGAGGTGAGTCTAGGCGTTTGAAGATACGGCTTGCCTGAATGATTGTCGCTTGCTTGATAGCAATAGGAATTGAAGCCCAGCCCCAAGTAGCGGTGACCTTCACCAAACCCTCGCCATTAACATAAGGGAATGTGTAATCACCAATAGCCCGTAGGCCGTTGTAAGGTACAGGGATGCCGTCTACACGCCCGTTGAGGGGTAGTAGTTCGTAATCGGTTGCGCTCCAGATAGTGTCATAAGAACCATCGGCTGAGAAGTCTGTTGCTACCTGAGTAATTGAAACCGCGTCATCGAGGCTAGTCACATAGTCGTTATCAGCAGCAAAGTAGCGAGCAGTTGCAGTACCTGATGAGTAGAACGAACGCGCACAGTACGAGTCAAGTAGACGTGAAGCCGACTCAATAGCCATCTCTAGCAGACTGTCATCAATGGTGTCAGTAATGCGTAGGGCAGCCTTTACCTCGGCTAAGGTTGCGTATCCGTTTGCGATTGCCATAATTACATTCTACCTTGGGGACTGCAACCGGCCCTTGATGTCTGTCGAGCTAATGCCTTTGGTGTAAGGCACATAACAAAGCCCAATGCCTCGCTCGTCAAGCCACGCCTGAGTAAAGCCCATCTGAGCGTGATAATCCCTAACCGCCCAATCCGAACCTATGACAATGAGATCAGGCTGAACAAGGTCAATACTGATACGGCTATCAGCGCCACCCACGTTAGCAACAACAGCGTCAACCCAACGACATCCTTCCAAGACAGCTTTTCTCTCTGCATAATTCATCACCGGCTTTCTGCCTTTATAGGCTTCGATAAATTCATCTGTGTTTAGTGCAACCGTTACCGAACCAAACTCAGCACACCGGCGCAGTAGTTCAACGTGGCCAGAATGGAAAAGGTCAAAATGTGCCTCCGGTATAAACCTTAAGCATTGGCATCACCTCTTTTCTTAGTCCCAACGGTTCGCCCGTCTAATAGTCAAATCCCACTCGCCTTGAGTGAAGTCTTGTTGCTCTTGCTTCAGGTTATACAAGCGTTCGTTATTTCTGAATGACTTGTTGTTTACTTCTTGAAACCCAGACTTGAGCGTGCTTGAGTTCTCGTGATGAACCGTTGCCTGAATGTGTTTGATAGGCACACCAGCTTGGCGCACTCGGCGCTCTAAGTCGTTGTCATCGAAGTAGAGAGGATAAAAGCGTTCGTCATAAAGCCCAACCTTGGCAATCATTCCCTGCCCGAATACAGGCGCAGACCACGCTGGGGTTATGTCGAGGAAATTTAAAGCTTCGGTGTCCACGTCTTCGCTGATTGCCTTTAGCGTGCCAGGTTCAAACCAAGCGTCATCATTTACCAGCACCCAGAAAGGCGCATAAGGTGTTGACTTCACAATAAGGTTCCAAGCACCGGTTAGCCCAAGACCGTAAGGCACACGGATAACCCACATCTTTTCAACCCACTCAGGCTTTACCGGTTCCCAAGATTGAGTGCCGGAGTTATCCACAATAACCAAGTGTTCGACTGGGTGATCTATGGAAGCAAGTAAACGCTCGGCAAGGTCAAAACGCTTTAGCGTGCAGAAGCCGAGGACCGGAATCACTTGGCAAGCAATCGGGTCAGGGTAGGAATCCAGTTCTCTCGCCAGACGGTTTCAACATCGAACTGTTTAGCGAACTCGATAGCAACCTTAGAAGGGCCTCTATCAGCCTTGTACGCCTGTTCTAGGGCCTCAACGATAGACGGCACGCTTGGAGTAGTCCAGATAGCGTCTTGCCCTGCATCCCACATAGGCTGACCGTCAACAAGCCAACCATCATCGGCAACAAGGTCAGGGGTTGCACCCCAGTTAGAACCGATCACCCTCGTGCCTGCCGCCTGTGCCTCGACAGCCGGAAGCCCAAAGCCTTCGCCATAACCAGGTGCAAGCAAGACATCCATAGCCGAATAAAGAGCTGCCAAATCCTGCTGAGGCATACCGTACTTGTAATCAACCATCGGCGGAAACATAACCGCTTCTTTAGGAATACCGAACGCCTGAAGCACCTTAAGCAAGTTCCAGCCACCGGCAGAACCTAACGGGTCTGTGTGCAAGTAAAGCACCGCGTCAGGGTGACGCTCGCGGAAGATACTAAAAGCCAGCAAGTTCTCAGAAAAAGCCTTGCGGTGAATAAGACCCGAAGCCTTGTTAGCGGCGTTCATACCAACAACAAACTCATCAGTTAAGCCCATGTACTCACGCACATCTTGGCCCTGAATTTTGGCAGTAGGTTTGAAAATCTTTGTGTCAATACCGTGAGGCACATACTCGCAATCAATACCCTTAACGTTCATCTGTCGCACGCCGTTAGGGGCCATAGCGATAGGGGTCACATTGTCTTTGCGTAGAAACTGCTCAACAAGTGGGGGCATCGTGCCGTGATCTAGTGGAACCCACCAACCAAGGTTTATCTTGTCCCAAGCCTGACCCTTGATTACCCAGCAGTCATAGAGGCCGATAAGGGCATCTGGCTGACCTGGGTTCTGGCCCTTCCAATGAGCGTGGTGCATAGGGCCAACATCATTAGAGTACGGATCAAGTCCGCGAGGGTAATGAGGAACTTCCCCATACGGAGTTTTGTAGGTGCTTAGTCCACCCTCAAGGCCGTAGTTAGACAGGGCGGCGACATCAGCCCCGTCACGCTTTAGGCGGTTTACAAGATACTCGGCTTGCTGCCCGTAGCCGGTGGCCTGACCTGGCGAGTTAGACCAGACCGAGATAGTTTTGCCTTTAAGTTTTTGCGTAGGTTTAGACATACTCAAACATTAGCAGAAAAGGAAAACCCCCAGCGCCTACGCACGCTGAGGGTCTTCCAGTCTGGAACTAGGGTTTAGCTTGCGCCACCCTTGAAGTAACCGATGTGTGAAGCGTGGGTTAGTCCACCGTCAAGACGGATTAGACCACGGTAGGTAACAACATCGGTGTTGAAAGCGTAGTCAGCTGACTGGTCTACGCGGATACCGCCAGCAATACGAACCTTGAATGAAGGAAGGTGTCCGAACAAGACCGACTTCGCGCCAGTAGCAACGGCAGCAACAGCAGGGTTCTCGTAAACTGCGTAACCTAGCAAGGTTGAAGGCTGGCCAGCAACTGCTGAGTCAGACCAGATGTACTGACCTGATCCGTCCTTCATCTTACGAGCAGCAGCGATACCAGTCTTTGACATCTGGAAACCAAGACCAGGAAGTACACGAGCGCCGTCAGCGATACCGTATACAAGGTCAACAAGGTTCTCGTAAGTCGCAGCACCAGCAACACCGGTTCCACCAGTTACAACAGAACCAGCAGCAGCAGCCAACTTGGTAGTTAGAACTGAGTTAGCCTGAAGACCTAGTGAAGTACCTAGTTCCTGAGCGATGTAAGCGGTGATGTCGAAGCCAGCGTCAGATACAAGCTCTGAAGCAACAGAAACCAAAGCACCGTACTTCTCAGCACCAAGGGTGATTGAAGCGAAGGTTGGGTTTGACTCTGAGATTGCTGAACCAGCAGCAACTGAACCAGCAGATGAGGTTGCAGTTACGGTTGGGATAACAAGGTTCTCACCTGAAGCGGTGTTGAATACCTCTGAGGTGGTAAGCATTGGGCCTACCAACTGAGCGATTTCAAATACGCGGTTGTAGAATGACTGACCAACAGTGTTAGCTGAAGGCACAAGTGCAGCACGTGCCTCACGAGCGAACTCGTGTCCACGAACCTCGCCACGAGCGATAGCGCGTAGCAAGTCTGCGTCACCCTGTGAAGCAACGGTTGAAGGTGCGAAAGAAGCAGCAGCCTCAGAAGCCTGAGCAGCACGCTCTTCTACACGCTTAGCGGTTTCGATTGAAGCGTCACGCTGGGCAATGTCTGCCTCTAGACGGTCAATCTTGGTTAGTTCTTCAGCAGATAGTCCGCGCTTCTCAGCCTCAGCGAAGTCAATAACTTCACGCATCTGAGCAACTAGGTTGTTGCGAACTTCTGCCTGGCTCTTAATGAACTCTGACATAGTGTTTCCTTTGATCGAATGATTGTTTGACTCTGCCGCGCAAACGCTGAACAGACTAGAGGCCGAGCTAACTCAGAACCTGTTTCAATTCTACTGGGGGTGTGTAATGCAGTTAAAAGGAAAACCCCTCTAGTGCGAAAGGGGGAAACGACTAGAGGGGCTGGGAAAGCGTTAGAGCGATTAACGCGTTTCCTCTGCAGCAATTACACGGGCTTCATTGGCCGGTTTGCTTGCAGCCTTAGTTTCTACCGGAGTAGAAAGCAAGTCGATTAGTTCCTTGATAGGACCGATGGTTGGTTCACCAGCGATCTCTTTTACTACCTTGATAGCGGTAGCAAGTTCGTCTTTAGTAGCCATTAGACATTCTCCAATTCGTAAAGTTCTAGTTTTTTCTTTTTGAGTTCTAGCAAGTCAGGTACATCCTCGACCTCTGGGGTCTTGGCTAGTTTGCTAATGACATCCATCATTAGTTTACCTTGGTCTGCTTCCAACTCTTCACCGGACTCGATACGCTGAAGCGCGTCAGCAAGTGCGTCAGCTGAGATGCCGTCAACAGAACGAACACTAACAGTCCCAGCAGTCGCTTCATAAGCCGGTGTGCTAACAAGGCTGACTTCATAAAGGGTTACATCCTCAAGGTATCGGGTTTGACCGTCTTGGCTCCAAGAGTCCTTTTTGACTGAGAAGCCAAAAGACATTGAGTCAATAACGCCGGTGCGGACCAACTCAGATAGGTCACGCCCGAGTTGAGTGTTAGGCAGGGTAGCGGTTACTCGCAAACCAACCTCATCTTCGACCAACTGCAACGAACCGTTGCGGGTCGAGGCAAGAGGGTTAGAAGTGTCATGGTTCCAAAGCAACATCATGCGGTTGCGAGATTGTAGCGAACGCTTGAAAGCGCCTCTTCTTACGAACTCAGTAAAAGGCAAAGGAAGTGAAGGCTGATCCCAAATAGCACCATACCCAGTGAAAGACATGCCGTCACCTTCAGCGCGAAGTTCAACATGGTTAGTGCGAACTTCGTTCTTGCCGATGTTTCGGGCTTCTGGGGTTCCCTCAAGTTTGGCAATGATGACGTGCGCAGCCCTAAGCCACTTGGCTCGGGTTGCATCTATTTCCTCAGTCATAGGGCTTCTTTCTTCTTCTGCTCTAATCCTAGCAACAACAGATTCAGCGTATTCAAGGGTTCGCTGGGCGGCACGCTTAGACGGGCCTGAACCCCAAAGCAAATGAGCGACAACACCGGCAGACGGGTAGTTCTCTGATGAGGGGTCTGCGTCCGGTGAGTCTAGGTCCCCAAGGTGGCGAGCAATCCAAGCGGCGATGCGAATCCACTTCTCGTCTGACACTTCACCGGTTGCCATAGCTCGGGCTTCACGAACAGTCTTCTCAACAAGTCCGTCACCTGCAAGGCCCTGCTCGTAGTATTCAAGTCCTCGGCGTGCTGCGGCCCTCATGTAAGCCGGTGCTTCCTGATTGATAGCACGGTGCTCGTCATCAACTGATTCAGTAGGCAGGTCTTCTACCTCTTCGGCAATCATTTCCGGTCTGGCAATTTTGTCAATCTTGAAAACGTTGATAATCATCATCTTGTCGCTTGAGGTAAAGATGCCGTCTTCTAGTTCGTAAATCCGGATAACTGCGTACTCGCCTTGAGATAGAACAACCTCAGCCAGAATGGTTGGGTCCAGAACATCCCAAGAAACATAATCCCCAGGTACTAGAGAGTCCACAGCGGCACGCTCGCCTTCAAACGGCTCTTCGGTTGCGATAGAAACAGCAACGGCCTGATCAATGGCTGACTCTTTGGTTTCGTGACAACCAAGCACGTCATTCTCTTCATCAATAACTGCCCAACCTGAGCAGTCTGCGTTCTTGTCCGTAATGTAGTAAGGCACTATTCAATCCTCATAACTGCGAGTTTGTTGCTGTTTGTTTTAGCACTGGCGTTGATAGTTGCCAATGGTGGTAGTTCCATAATCAATTCTTCGCCAGCACCGAGAACATACGAGTTGTCTACGGTATCCAGCCAAATGTCGTTCTGTCCGTTAAAGTGTTCGCTGAAACCGATTTGCGAATACCAAGAAGTTGTTTGTGAGCCGACATTAGTAGCCTGAAGCACATACTGAGTATTTGGCTTTAGCGTCACAATCTTTGTTGATGATGTCTGGCCACCGCCTTGATTGGCAGCAGTTACGAACTCAGCCTGAACAACTGTGCCACCGGTTACAACCGTAGCCACTTTGATAACAGCCTGTGGGGTATCTGAGTAGTTGCGGTTCAGGTTGCGAACTGGGATAGGGTCACCGACAACTGTAACGGTTGGGTTTTCAATGATTACCGAATAAACAGAAGATGTTTCAGAAACAAGCTGATAGTAGTCGAACTGTGCGCCTGATGAGCCAGTAAGAAAACTAAGGTTCTCGACCTGACCTGAAGTCAAATCGCGCCTAGCAAACAGCGCACGAATGTAGCCGTCACGGGCCATCTCGTCAGTTGAGCCAGGTTGCAAGTTCTTTAGCGCATACTTCACATAGTCGTTAGTAGGCGCAACGACTGTTTGGGCCGCTGTACCTACCGAATAAACCGCTTGAGATAAAGGCATTAGACCCCGTAAACGGTTTCAGGGTTTTCTGGGTCAATAGTGTTTACGGCTTGCAACTGAGTTGATGGTACGCCAGTGTGCGCCACTTCAGGAAGACCAAGTGACTTTAGAACCTCGGCAGGATCAAAGCCAACGGCAATAAGTTTCTGAGCCATAGAAACCTTGCCTTCTTGCTCTGGCAGGTTAGCAGCCGACAGGTTCACGTTTGCTAGTGGTACACGGTAAACATCGCCACCATCAACCGGACTCATGTCCTCAATTCGGCGCACATCGTTGATTGACATAAAGCCAGACTGCAACCCAACCGAGTAAGCAGTAATACGTGAGTTGAAGTCACCGCGTAGTAGCCCATCAAAGTTGAACTTAATAAACGCCTCAACTGGAAGTAGGCGAGAGTAAGCCCATTCAATCTTTTCGGCGTACGGGCGAAGCGTGTGCTGAACGAACTGAATAGCGTTCATTTCCACCGAGGCGTAGCTTGATGCGCCAGGAACATCCAGCATGCTCAGAGGGATGTTGAACAAGCGAGCAACCTCTTCGACAAAGAAGCGGCGTGACTCTAGGAACTGAGCCGAGTCGTTAGGCACAGTAGTTGGCTTGTAGGTTGCACCGCCTGAAAGCACACCGACCTTAGAGGACTTACGCCAACCGCCATGACGGTTAGAGAACGAGTCAGATAATTGCTTTGCCTGATCTGGTGAAAGATTACCAGCAACCTCAATAACGCCGTTGGTGGTTGCGCCCTGACCAAAGAAAGTAGCAGCGAAGTTCTGCAAAGCAATGCCCAAACCAAGGGCTTCCTTTAGCGACTCAATACGTGAGGTTCCAACAACCGAGCCAGGCTCTAGTAGGTCGGTAATGTGAACGATGTCATCGCTAGTTAGAGGATTAGCCTCATCCTCGTAGTGGAACATCTTACGCCCGATAGCGTTGCGAGTGACACGCATCTTGCGAGGGTCAAGAACAACAAGATTGACAACCTCACCCTTTGAACGGAATACACGAGTGTAAGAGTTACCCCAAAGTAGCAAGGAAATAATCAAAGACTGATAGTGACCCTGACGAGTGCAGTCGAGGTCTGGCTGATCTACCCAAGCTGGGCGAGGTCGGTAAGGTCTGCGAGTGCCGTCTTGACGAATGTAAGAATCAATCGGCAGGGTTGAAATAGTGTCACTGATAAGTGACACAGCACTAAACAACGGGATAAGCCCAAAGGCGGTTTTGCCGTTTACAGCAACATCAGCGTTGTTTCCGCCGATAACATCGCCACCCATACCCCACACGGTTTGGAATGAAATAGCGCGGTCTTCACGCTTGAAGCGGTCAAATAAACCTGCCATTAGCCCTGCCTAGATAAAGAATTGAGGTACAACCTGTTCTTCCATTCTACCGCTTGCACGGTCATAGGCCATCATAAGGCTAATTGCGATGTCAACCTTGAGTTTAGGTTGCCGGAAATCCTTGGTAATTCGTGCGCCTCGGTTGTCTATTTTCAGCACACAGTTATCCAAGTGGCGAGCCATAGCAGGGTTGCCATCATGCCGAATAGCGCCTGACATGATTGCGTCAAAGAGTTTGGCCGTTGCTGGAATGGTTCGCTCGGTACTGTTGCGGTAAGCGACCACAGGTAAGCCGGCAGCGTTCCAGTCCCACAGCTCTTCTTCCCACAAAGAAGGGTCACAGACAAGTTCACGCATACGAGGAAACTGCTCATAAAAGTCAAGCAGGAACTGAGAAACCTCGTGCTTGTCTACACGCCAAGAGTCATCATCAAGGGTAAAGTTCTTTTCCCAAGCCCTGACAAGTTTCGCCTTAAACGGTTCGCCTTCTTCTTTAGGGATGACAACGGCAACTAGGGCGGTGCTGTCATTCTTCCAAGAACCGTCAAAGCCCATAATGTATTCGTCATCAGGTGACATCTCAAAGACTTCTTCTAGGTTGTCCCAAGCGCCAGCAGGTAGCCAAGCGTCTTTAGTGTTCACCCATTGATTGAGTCGCTTAGTTCTAAACTCGGCTTCCGGTGTTCGCTTGACCGCTGAGGCAAAGTCTGATTCAGCGACTAGGTCATTGAAGGCAGGGTTAGCCATCTCCCAGGTTTCCCTAAGTCGGTGATCCGCCTCGGCAGGGGCTTCCCACCAAGCCATAAAGAAGTTAGGGTCATCAATCTCACCATTAGCGACTTGCTTGCCGTAGTTGTAAAGGCTGTAACAGATAGAGTCTTGGCCGGTGATGTCGGTCTTGACACCGGCTGTTGAGATAGCAACCAGCTGAGCCAACTTGCCTCGGTTACCCATAGCAAGGGAATACACGTCAAATAGTTTGCGGTCACGGTGAGCGTGCAACTCGTCAAGAACTAGCCGGTGAGGGTTAGCGCCTTCCTTGGAATAGGCTTCCGCAGAAACAACCTTTAGGACTGATGAAGTGCTTGGCACATAGATAGAGTCCTTGTAAATCTGCACCATCTCAGACAGTTCGCTTGACTCGACCATTCTGCGAGCCTCACCAAACACGATACGGGCTTGTTCCTTTTCAGCAGCAGCAACAATAACCTCGCCACCGTTCACGCCTTCAGCGAGCAAGGAGTAAAGAGCGATAGCCGCAGAGGATAGGGCGGACTTGCCCTGTTTACGAGGCATCCCGATTAGGGCAGTCTGAGCAACATAACCGCCGTTCTCATCCCGAGCATAAAGGTGCTTTAGAAGTTCCTTCTGCCAATCTCGCAAAACAAGGGCTTCACCGGTACGCCCAGCAATACCGTCTTTACCGATAGACCCAAAGGCTTCCGCAAACTCGGCGGCAAACTCACCATCACCGCGCTTTATAGCAGCAGGGTCAACGGGGGTAAGCCAAGCCGGGGGCCAACTAGACATCAGACTTTTGAGCCTTCTTAGCAAGCAACTCTTCCAGCTTGCTCTTAGTCTTAGCCGATACCAAACCAAGACGAGTGCGATCAGCAGGGCTAAATCCAAGCAAAGATAAGCCGGAGATAATCTGCTTCTCAATCTCAATCAAGCTCATGCTTACGGCACGGTCAGTTGGGTCAGTATCCCAAATCTCACGCAAGCGCTCACGCCTGTCATACGCCTCACAAAGCATCTGCACCAAAGCGGTATCAGTCTTAATGGAAATCCATAATTCCCCAGCGCCAAAGATGCTGTCCCAGAACTGTTTACCAACAGGGCCAAGTTCCCGTAAGGGTTCTGTATAGCCATACTCAAGCGGTGCAATCGCGTCATTAGTTCGCAACTTATGTTGACCAGGATTACCCTGCAAAATTTTCAACTCGGTTGGCTTCGGTGGATTAGGCATACAGCCAGCCTATCAAAGTCCAAGGGTTTTCAACTTCCGGTATGCACAAAAGTGGGCGGTCGGGGTCTTGCGCCACCCATCCTATGACGAATGACCCCACCCTGGGGGTTGACCGGTGGGGGTGTGCGTGGGTTAGAGTGGGCGATTGCCTCGGGATTGGTTGCAGTATGCGTGTGCAGGGGCCAGTTGACTGATGTCGGTGACGGGCGTACCAGGGTATAGGTGGTCTGCTTCGATCTTGTCGGTTGAGGTGAAGGCTTTACCGCATAGGTGACAGATGATTGCGGTTTGTCTGACTATCCTTGCTAAACGTTGATAAGAGCCTTTGTATTGGCCGGTGTTATCTTTTGTTTCTTTTCTTCTTGCTTGCCATTTAGCTTCTGTTGCTTGTGTGTGTTGTGGGCAGCGTGGTCCATAGGTGGTTATCACTCCACAGGTTAGACAAGGTTCGGGTAGGCGTGGCATGGGGTGTCCTTCCAAGGTGATAGGCAGCTGAGGCAGAACGGTGGAATTGGTGTCTTGAGTTCTACTATCTGGATAAACACCAACGTGTGATTGTTTAGACAGGTCAGGGTATGGGTCACCCTCATGTGTTAGCGCTTATCGGTTGTGTAGAAGCCTGAGCCTTTGAAGGTGACACCGGTTAGCCCGTACTGTTTGAGCATTGGCTTGGCGCACTCTATGCAGATAGGTGGCTGTACTGTGTCGGTGATAGGGCGAGTGATGCTTACCCGTTGGTTACAGTCTTTGCACTCGAATAGGTAGGTAGGAATTTTCTTTTGTCCTTCTGGCTGGCTAAAGTTTGTAGACGGTTCCTTGGAAGTGTTTGCCTCGGATCAGCTCGAAGCAGGTTATTCCTGTGGTTGATTCTGTGCCGGATGTGAGCCTGAACCAGTCTGACCCATTGTCTGAGGTGCTGGCTTGTACCCAGTAGCGACTGCCACCGTTATGTGCTGGGCCTAGTTCTTCAACTCTTAGGTGATGGAAGTGGCCTGAGATAAAGGTGCTGAAACTTGA
>JACCDQ011135445.1_pt1 | contig 17403 bp, 17 predicted proteins | sample 7446031 | NCBI WGS metagenome assembly JACCDQ01 (sample SAMN15323442, study PRJNA562643) | freshwater metagenome | isolation source: river surface water | place: USA:Blue River Watershed | collected 2017-08-17
GGCTGCTCGACAGCGGCTTGCCGGCGCGTGCGCTGCCGCGCTGGTCGCTGGTGCAGTACGAGATCGGCCGGCGCCTGGCGGCCCTGGGCGCGGACCCGAACGCCCTCGATGCGTCGCGCGTGCTGCCGCTGGTGGAGACCGTCAACAGCAAGAGCGGCGAGATCGTGCGCGTGGTCCACAACGCGGGCGTGCGCTACAGCTTCGACGCGATGGCCGACGCCCTGCTGCCGTTGACCCGGGCCAAGCTCCAGGAACTGCGCGAGGAGCGCGCGGAGCGGGAGGCCGACCCGCAGTACCAGAAGCGTCCCGCGACGCGCACCAAGGGCCATCTGACGGCCATCGACACCAGCGCCCTCACCGGCCTGCGCCCGTTCATCGGCGCGCAGCTGGCCTGGGACCGCCTGGCGGACCTGCGCACGTTGGCCAAGCTGCGCGGCTGGGACCATGGCGCACCGGACGGCTCGCGGGATCTGGCCGTGTTCGTCGGGGCCAGCTTCCTGGCCCAGGCGGTGCCGAACGTGCCGAGGTTCTACGACGAGCTGCGCGTGCTGGGGCGCGAGTTCGCGCCGCACTGGCACTACCGCGAGGTCAACTCATCGGCCTCGGCCGTGATCGACCGCATGAAGCGCATGGGCCGGGGCGAGACGATCGAGTACGGCGGGGTGAAGGTGGACCCGCGCTACCGCTGGAGGAACGACACGTTGATCCAGCGCTTCAGCATCACGCCCGACGAGGAGCGGCAGCTGGCCACGATCGTGAGCGACGGGGAGGCGAAGCGGCGCCATGCCGAACGCGACACCGTGCGGCGGCGGGAAGCCGGCGCCGTGGTGCGCGAGGTCTACGAGGGCAACGCTGAGCAGAAGCGCGCCACAGCTCGCCTGATGCGGGCGCAGGGCAAGAGCTGGGCCGAGGTCGCGGCAGCAGTCGGTTACAAGAACGCGAAGTCGGCCCAGGTTGCCTGCCGCTGAGCGATAGGGAAAAAGTCCCTGCGTATGTATGAAGGTGGCGAAGCCGCACGCCATCGAGCGTCGGGTAGCCCGTAGGGCGCCCGGCCCCGCAGGGGAGTTTCCGGCGCGTGTGTCCCCGTTTCCTTCCGAAGGAAGTTTTCAACGGTATTTCTTGAAACTCACCCGGGGTGGAATCGCGAAGCGATGGAACCTCGGAACCTGGGGCTTCAGGATTCCGAGGCGGTGTGGCGCGGATTATCTATCGTTTAGGGAAATATTTTGTTTTTGATTTTTCACTGTGGATTCTGACTATTCAGGTCAGAATGGCGGTTTCAAGGAGATTCACCATGCAAACCTGGCAAATGCAGGCCGCCAAGGCGCGGTTTTCCGAGGTGGTCAAGCACGCGGCCGACGACGGCCCCCAAGAGATCACCGTACATGGCCGTTCGGTGGCGGTCGTGATTTCCCGCGAACTCTTTGACCTGCTTAGCGGCAACCAGTCCTCGCTCGTGGACTTCATGCGCCAGTCCCCGCTCTACGGCAGTGACGACATCGAGTTCGAGCGTGATCGCAGCTTGCCGCGTGAGGTGGACTTTTGAGCTACCTGATCGACACCAATGTCCTGTCCGAACTGCGGCGCAAGCAGCCCGACCCACATGTCGTGGCCTGGATGCAGGCCAGACCGCGCCAGTCCCTGTTCTTGAGCGTGCTGACGCTGGGCGAGATCCGCAAGGGGCTGGAACGGGTGGAGGACGCCACTCGCAAGCAATCCCTGCTCGACTGGCTGGAGGTGGAGTTGCCCAACTACTTCGTGGGTCGCATGCTCGCCGTCGATGCCCATACCGCCGATCGTTGGGGCCGCTTGATGGCCCAGGCTGGCAGACCGTTGCCTGCGATCGATGGACTGCTGGCGGCCACTGCCTTGCAGCACGACCTCACGCTCGTGACCCGCAACATCAAGGATTTTTCGGGTCTTGAGGTTCGCCTTCTCAACCCCTGGGGGCAACACTGAATTTTGGCGCGCGTGTCCACGTCTTCATTTATAACCAACTAGGTTAGAATTCGTGTATGGAAAAATCCACCCCACACTGCAAGCTGGCGGTGGTCAAGACCTTGGTCGATGCCGGAAAAGTTCGTGCGACCCATTCCGCGAGGCTGGGCGCGACCGCGCTTGGGTTGGAGCTCGCCGGTATGCTGGCCGTGGTTCGGGCGCTGACGACCGCAGACTTCTACAAGAGCATGACCACCCATGCCGATCACACGGTATGGCAGGACGTGTACCGCCCCAGCACGCCGGTCGGTGACGTGTACCTCAAGCTGACCGTCGTCGATGATGTGTTGATCGTTTCCTTCAAGGAGCTATGACGATGAAATGCCCCGTTTGCGGCGCGGCCGAACTGATCCATGACACGCGCGACCTGCCCTATACCTACAAGGGCGAAACCACCACGATTCCCGCCGTGACCGCCGACTTCTGCCCGGCTTGCGACGAGTCCATCACGGACCTGGCTGAAACCGAGCGGGTCATGCGCGAGATGCAAGCGTTCAACAAGCAGGTCAACGCGGCCATCGTTGATCCCGGCTTCATCGCCAGCGTGCGCAAGAAATTGGCCCTGGGCCAGCGCGAGGCCGCCGAGATCTTTGGTGGCGGCATCAACGCCTTCTCCCGCTACGAGAACGGCAAGACCAAGCCCCCGCTGGCCCTGGTCAAGCTGCTCAAGGTGCTGGATCGTCACCCTGACCTACTCAACGAGGTCCGAGCCGCTTGAGCCACGTCTCTGGTGAGGCTTATCAAAAACGAGGGTTCATGAGAAGACCGACCAACCCAGCGGCGCGGCACGCCAAATCAAGGCCTTGCGTTTCTCGAAAATATCTCTTGAAACTGTATTCTTGATTCGATAAAATTCAACGAGTTTCGATAAGAAAGGCAGCCCATGCGACCCTCCGTTGTGCTCGACATGAAGCGAAGCGCCGTGCGTGAAATGACCGGGCGCTTTCGCGCCGCCAATCCGCGCGTCTTTGGATCGGTGCTCAACGGCACCGACCAGGACGGCAGCGACCTCGATCTGCTGGTGGATGCCCTACCCGGCGCGACCCTGTTCGACCTGGGCGGCCTGCAAGACGAACTGGAATCCCTGCTCGGCATCCACGTCGATCTGTTGACACCCGCCGACCTGCCGCCGAAGTTCCGGGCCAAGGTGCTCGCCGAGGCGCGTTTGGTATGAACGAGAACCGCTTGCCCGACTACCTCGACCACATGCAGCAGGCTGCTACCGATGCGTGCAGCTTCGTGGAAGGACTGGCCAAGGACGATTTCCTGGAAGACAAGCGCACCCAGCAGGCCGTCATCATGAGCCTGATCATCATCGGCGAGGCCTCCACCAAGGTGATGGACGGCTACGCCGAATTCGCTCGCGCCCATGCGCAAGTGCCGTGGCGCAGCATGCGAGGCATGCGCAACCGGATTGCCCATGGCTATTTCGACATTGACCTCGATGTGGTGTGGGAAACCGTTCAGGCGGCATTACCGGCTCTGCTTGACCAACTCGCCACCGTTCGCCCCGATGCCGATCGCGACCAGTGGAGCCCCCCATGCTGATCGGCTATGCACGCGTCTCGACGCAGGACCAGAACCTTGAGCTGCAGCGTGCCGCGTTGCGGCAGGTGGGTTGCCAGAAGGTTTTCGAGGACCAGATGGGTGGTGCGTCTGTTGAGCGTCCCGGCCTGGCCAAGGCACGGGAGATGCTGCGCGAGGGTGACACGCTGGTGGTGTGGAAGCTCGACCGCCTGGGCCGCAGCGTCAAGCAGCTGGTCGACCTGGTGGGCGAGCTGCACCAACAGGGCGTCCAGTTCCGGAGCCTGACCGATGCGATCGACACCAGCACGGCGTCGGGCCGGTTCTTTTTCCACGTCATGGCCAGCCTGGCCGAGATGGAGCGCGAGCTGATCGTCGAGCGCACCCGCGCCGGGCTGGAAGTGGCCCGGCAGCTTGGCCGCAAAGGCGGACGCAAGCCCAAGATGACCGAGAGCAAGATCGAGTCGGCCAGGAAGCTGCTGGCCAGCGGAATCCCGCCCAGGGACGTAGCGGAGAACCTCGGTGTTTCGGTTCCGACGCTTTACCGTTGGTTGCCGGCTTCGGGCGAGGCGCGGACATAGCGAGCGGGATTTCCGTTGCGGCCGAACGGAAGTCAAATACTCAAAAATTCATTACCGCTTTTACTCAGGTAGGCTGTCCACGAACTCGGTCAGCAGTACCTTGATCGTCTTGCCTTGCTTGGCCGCATAGACCTTCAGCTTCATGTGCTGCTCGGCCGACAGCTCGAAGTTGACGCGCTTCGTGCCGGCTTCATCAACCAGGCTGGCGATGGTAGCGGCCTTGTTGTTGGGCTTGGTGCTCGGGCGGCCGGCGGTGAGTCTGGATAACATCTTACTCATTGATTCATTGCTCTAAATACTTAGATGAGCATGCTCTTGATTTCATTCAGCAGAGCACGGATCTCGGCCGCCGCGTCGCCATCCGGTTCGGCTTCCATGACCGTCAGCCCGGCCGCGGCGGTGCTGGGGTAGCTCACGCGCTGGGTGATGCGGGACTCCAGAACTGGCAGGCCATAGCCGGCCAGTGCCTCGTTGACTTCTGCGCTGATGCGGGTGCCCTTGATGGCCCGCGAGACCACGAAGGCGGCCTGTAGGCGGCCTTCGGTGATTTCGATGCGCTGCTTGACCAGGTCTACCAGGTCGGCTGTCGCCCAGATGTCGTAGGGGCTGGGCTGTACCGGGATCAGCACGAAGTCGGCGGCCTTGATGGCGGACACGGCCAGATCGGCCGCCTGGGGAGCGCCATCGATCACGACGAATTCCTTGCGGGCGATCTGCTTGAGGTCGCGGTCAATGGTCGGGCGGTCGATACCGACCACGGCCAGCGGGTGATCCTCGCGCACGGCAGCCCAATCGCGGGCACTGCCCTGGGGGTCGGAGTCAACCAGCAGCACGTCCGACCCGGCGAGTTGCAGCGCGCGGGCCAGGTGGGTGGCGATGGTCGTCTTGCCCGACCCGCCCTTCTGGTTCAGCACGGCGATGACTTTCATGCTTGTTCCCGATGTAAATGAGTAAATATTTTTATGAGTATAAATCACCATAAAGGGGTAGACCCAACTCAGTGACTGTGGCGATGGTGAATGTCGGGGTAATGCGGGTGCTTGTGCGCAATCGGCTCGTGCCGGTGCCAGTGTGTGTGCGGTTCGTGCAGGTCGAAACCCTCTGAATGGGAGTGCTGGTGATGCGCGTCATGGCGATGCGTATGCGCATGCTCGATCGGCTCGTGGATGTGCTCGTGCTCGTGGGTTTCGGTCACATGCAGCCACACCCCCAGAGCCATCAGTGCGCAGGCCGCCCAGAAATTTCCGTCGGCGGTCTCTCTCAGCGTGACCAGAGCAACCGCCGCACCAATGAAGGGGGCTGTTGAAAAGTAGGCGCCCGTACGCGCGGTACCCAGGCCTCGCAGGGCCAGTACGAAAAGCACCAGGCTCACACCGTATCCCAGCAGACCCACCACCATGGTGGACAGGACCAGGGGCAGGTCCGGCAGTTGGGCCTGCATCGTCAGCGCGATGGCGCAGTTCACCACGCCCGCCATCAGACCCTTGGTACTGGCGATGAACAGGGCATCCGAGGTCGATACCTTGCGCGTGAGATTGTTGTCGATGGCCCAGCACAGACAGGCCAGGGCAATGGCTGCCAGACCCTGTGGTGTGGACGATGCCTCCCCACCCGAGGGCCATGACAGCACGGCACCGCCCGCCACGATCGCAGCCATCCCGAGCACGATGCGCCGGTCGGCGTTTTCCTTGAACACGAGCCAAGCGAGCTGCGCCGTCAAAACCGATTCCAGATTCAACATCAGGGCTGCGGTCGATCCTGCCGCCTGGGTCAGGCCCACCATCAGGGCCACCGGACCGAGCACGCCCCCGAAGCCAATCGCTCCCAGCAGCCACGGCCACTCCCCGGACTGCAGGCCCGAGGACTTCCAGCCATGGTCACGCGCCAGGCGGAAGATCCCCAGCCCGATACCGCTGCCCAGGTACAGCAGTCCTCCGAGCAGCACGGGATGCATACCTCCTACCAGCCATTTGGACAGCGGGGTACTGGCGCCAAACAGCATGGCGGCAGCGATGGCAAGCAAAACGTTGTTATTCAAGGTCAGAACAATCGATAGGAAGGGGCGTCTATGCCTCAATAGCTGAGATATGCCTCAGCCGGACACCACTAGCGTTACACCGGACCTGGCTGGCGGGGAGCCGGTCAGCAGGTCAGTCTTAACGTATGATTTTTTTTTGAATTCTGAGACGATCCATACTTTGCGATCCGAATTCTGAGGCGATCTCATCGTCATCGTTTCGACGGTGGACCCAGCGATACAGAACGGGGAGCACCAGCAGCGTCAGTACCGTGGAGGACAAGATACCGCCGATGACTACCGTCGCCAGGGGCCGTTGTACCTCGGCACCGGTGCCCGTGGCAATCGCCATGGGTACGAAGCCGAGCGAGGCCACGAGCGCGGTCATCAGCACCGGGCGCAACCGCGTCAGCGCGCCCTCCCACAGCGCATCGTCGAGGCTCTTACCCTCCTCACGCAGATTGCGGATGAAGGACAGCATCACCAACCCGTTGAGCACGGCCACCCCAGACAGCGCGATGCAGCCGACCGCCGCCGAAATCGACAGCGGAATACCGCGCAGCCACAGGGCCAGCACGCCCCCCGTCAGGGCGAACGGGATGCCGGTAAAGACCAGCAGCCCGTCCTTCACGTTCCCGAACATGGTGAACAGCAGGACGAACACCATCAGCAGTGCCAGCGGAATGACCACCTGCAGCCGCTGGCTCGCCGACTGCAACTGCTCGAAGGTGCCGCCCCAGATCGTCCAGTAGCCGGCCGGTACTTTCACGCTGGACATCGCCTGCTGCGCGTCGGCCACGAACGAGCCCAGATCGCGGCCTGTCACGTTGGCGCTGACGACAACCCGACGCTTGCCGTTCTCGCGCGACACCTGATTCGGCCCAGGCACTACTTCCAGCGTGGCCACCTCGCCCAATGGGATGTACGCTGCACGACCCTCGCCCCCTGCCCTGGGCAAGGGAATTGGCAACCGGTTCAGCGCTGTCAGGTCTTCACGCACCGTATCCGGCAGGCGCACTAGGATGTCGAAGCGGCGGTCGCCTTGGAAGAACGTTCCCGCCTCGCGCCCACCCACCGCGATGACCACGGCCTCCTGAACATCGGTCATATTGAGGCCATAGCGGGTCGCCTTGGCCCGGTCGATGTTGACCGACAGCATCGGCAGGCCGGTGGTCTGCTCGACCTTGACCTCGGTTGCCCCGGGCACCTTCTTGAGCGTGGCCGCGATGCGGTTGGCCGTGTCGTTGAGCACGTCGTTGTCGTCGCCGAACACCTTCACGGCAACGTCCGAACGCACCCCGCTGATGAGTTCGTTGAACCGCAGCTGGATGGGCTGGGAAAACTCGTAGTTATTGCCAGGGATCTGGGCTGCAGCGTCTCGGATGGCAGCCAGCAGTTCATCACGCGTTTTGCGTGGTTCGGGCCATTGCTCGATCGGCTTGAGCATGATGTAACCGTCGCTGATATTCGGTGGCATCGGATCGGCAGCAATTTCAGCCGTACCCGTGCGCGCGAAGATGCGCTCGATTTCCGGGAATCTGGCCGTCAACTCGGCTTCGAGCTGCTTTTGCATCTGCACCGACTGTGTCAGGCTCGTGCCCGGGATACGCAGCGCCTGCATGGCGAAGTCGCCCTCGTTCAGGTTCGGTACGAACTCGCTGCCCAGCCGGGTGGCCATTGCCGCCGATAGCGCCACTGCCACCATCGCGAAGGTCAGGACCACGGGCGTGTTGCCAAGCATCGTCCTCAGCGTCGGCTCATACCAGCGTTTGATCCACGCCATCAGCCGGTTCTCCTTCTCAGTCACCCGGTTGCCGATGAACAACGCCACCGCGGCGGGCACGAAGGTCACGGACAGCAGCATTGCGCCCAGCAGAGCCAGCAGCACCGTATAGGCCATGGGATGGAACATCTTGCCCTCCACGCCCGTGAGCGCCAGGATAGGCACATAGACCACCATGATGATGAGCTGGCCGAACAGCAGCGGTCGGCGTGCCTCCTTCGCTGCGGCGAACACCTCATGGAAGCGTTCGGCACGGGTCAGCGGCTGGCCCTTTTGGGCCTGCACATGGGCCAAGCGTCGCACCGCGTTCTCGATGATGACGACCGCGCCATCAACGATGATGCCGAAGTCCAGCGCACCCAGACTCATCAGGTTGGCACTGATGCCCCAGTGCACCATGCCCGTGAACGTGAACAGCATCGACAGCGGAATGACCATCGCCGTGATGAGAGATGCCCGGAAGTTGCCGAGGAAGCCGAACAGCACGGCTATGACCAGCAGCGCGCCCTCGACCAGGTTCTTCTGCACGGTGCGGATGGCCTTGTCGACCAGCGTCGTCCGGTCGTAGACCGTCACCACCTTGACGCCTTCCGGCAGCGTCTTGTTGATGGCCACCATCTGCTTGTCAACAGCGCGCGAGACCGCACGGCTGTTTTCGCCCATCAGCATGAACACCGTGCCGAGCACCACCTCTTCGCCGTTCTCGGTCGCGGCGCCGGTGCGCAGCTCACGCCCGAGCTCCACTGTGGCCACGTCGCGCACGCGTATCGGCTGGCCCTGGGCTGTGTCGAGAAGGATTGCGCCGATGTCTTCCATTGATTGCACCTGTCCTGGAGCGCGCACCAGATACTGCTCACCCATGCGTTCGATGTAGCCCGCGCCTTTGTTGGCGTTGTTCTTCTCCAGGGCATTCACCACATCGGCCAGGCTCAGGTTGTAGGCACCCAAGCGCTCAAGGTTGGGCGCCACGACGTACTGCTTCTCGAAGCCACCGATGGAGTTGATGTCGGTAACGCCTGGCACGTTGCGCAGCTGCGGCTTGACCACCCAGTCCTGAATCTCGCGCAGGTCGGTGGGGGTGTACGCTGTGCCGTCCGCCTTTTTCGCGTCCTTCTCGGCCTCGACCGTCCACAGATAGATTTCACCCAGGCCGGTGGAAATCGGTCCCATGCTCGGCATCACGCCAGCAGGCAGCTTTTCGCGCGCCTCCTGCAGCCGCTGATTGACGAGTTGGCGCGCAAAGTAAATGTCGGTCCCGTCCTTGAAGATAACCGTGACCTGCGACAGGCCGTACCGCGACAGCGAGCGGGTCTGCTCCAGTCCGGGAAGACCGGCCATCACGGTTTCGATGGGGTAGGTCACGCGCTGTTCGGTCTCGAGTGGCGAATAGCCTGGTGCACCAGTGTTGATGACTACCTGGACGTTGGAGATGTCGACCACGGCGTCGATCGGCAGCCTGGTGTAGCTGTAGACGCCGAGCCCGGCCATGCCCAGCATGGCCAGCATGACCAGCCATCGCTGCTCGATGCAGAAGCGGATGATGCGTTCAAACATGACGTCTTCTCCCGCTTCAGTGTTCGTGCCCGGCGCTGGCCTTGCCAAGCTCCGACTTCAGAATGAAGGTATTTTTCGAGGCAACCTGTTCGCCCGCCTTGAGTCCCTCCAGAATCTCCACCATCCGCCCGTCGGAGCGGCCAATCTTTACCGGGCTGGCTTCGAACCCATCGGCAACCACTTTGAAGACCATGGGCTGGTTGTCGATGGTCTGGATGGCGTCGGCCGCCACGGTCAGCGCAACGTCCTGCTTCTGGCCGAACACCGATACCGTGACGAAGAGTCCCGGGCGCCAGACACCATCCGGGTTGGTCAGCGTCACCCGCGCCTTGGCCGTTCGTGTCTGTTCACCCAAGAGGGCACCAACGTAGGAGATGATGCCAGGAACCTTGCTCTGGAATGCGGTGGACGAGAGCATCACGCGCTGGCCGACCCGCACCGTCGCCAGATCCCTGGGGGCAACGTTGAACTCCGCCCAGACCATGCGCAGATCCGAGAGAGTGAAGATGTTGGCATCTTCCTTCACCGCCTCGCCAAGCGTCAGATGCTTCTCGACGACTGTGCCATCGAACGGTGCCCGGATTTCGAAGCGGTTGAGCCCAGCGGATGCACCGTTGGCGCCGACAGCAGCCAGTTTCTGAGTCGCGTTCTGGACGGTGATTTCAGTTTCCTGCAATGCGGATTGCGCTGCCAAGTAGTCCTGCTCGGCGGAAATCTTGTCCTGCCAAAGCTTCTTCTCGCGCTCGTAGGTCACACGGGCTGAATCCCGACGGCGCTGGGCCGACAAAAGCTCGCTGCGCAGCTCCGACAGCGAGGTGCTGGCGAAGACGGCCAGCACCTGGCCTTTCTTGACGGTCTGCCCGAGATTTACGGCCACCTGCTCGGCGACACCGCCCACGCGGGGGACCACGTGCGCTGTCTTGTCCTCATTGAAGCGGACTTCCCCGGGGAACTCTGCCTCAGCCTGGAGTTGCGCCGGTCCCGCAGCCTGGATGGAAATGCCGGCCCCCTTGGCCTGTTGTTCCGACAATTTGATCAGCCGTTCCTCGTGCTCTTCCTTGTCACCTTCCTTTTCTGCATCGTCGTGTTCATGCTGCGTTCCAGCACCGCCTTCGACACCTTTGTGATCGTGGTCGTTTGCGTCGGACTTTTCAGCTTTCTCGGTCGTTACCGCTTCCCCGCCGACCTTGTTGTGTTCGGACCGCAACACGCCGCTGCCCGCGAACAATCCGGCGATGACGATGGCGGCCATCGTGATGCCTTGCTTCTTGGTAATTGCCATGTTCTTGTCCTTCAATGACCCAAGAGTCGGTCGATGGCCGTGGCGGCCTGATAGGTGCTGGAGAGCGCGCTCAAATAGCGTGCCCGTGTTTGAAGCAATGAGCGCTGCGCGTCGATGACGTCCAAAAAGCCGAACTTGCCGGCTTCGAAGCCTTTGCTCGCGGCCTCGTATGCCTGTTGTGCGGCTGGCAGAACCGAGGACTTCAGCAACTGCACTGACGTGCGGGCGACGCTCAGCTGCGCTGATGCCGTCTGCAGCTCCGACAGCGTGCGAACGCGAGCTGCCTGGTACTCGTCCTGGGCCTTTTGTGCACGCTTGCTGGCCTCGTAGACGGCACCTTGGTTGCGATCGAACAGGGGTATCGGTAGGGACAAGCCGATGACCGCCTGCGTCAAACCCAGTTCATTGCTCCGTTTCGCACCAACGCTGACTGTCAGGTCCGGCACGGTCTTGCTGCGCTCCACGTCCACCAGTGCGTGGCGCCGGCTGACTTCGGTGCGCGCGATCAGCAAGGCAGGCGACTGTTCCAATTGAGCTGTGAGGCTGGTCAGAGACGGCCGTTCCGGAACATCCGACATTGCGCCTTCTACCGAGTCAAAGTTGGGTTCGACATCCGCCCAGAGGCTGGCCAGGGCATGGCGACTGATCATCAGCTCGGCTTGGGCTTCGGCAAGTTCGAGCTGCGCGTTGGCCTCGTCCACTTGCGCGCGTGTGGCATCAACAGGCGATACCTTTCCCGCCTGTACGCGCTTGGAGACGGCCTGAGTCGCCGAGGTCGCCAGTGCTGCCGAATTGGCTGCAAGCTTGGCTCGCTCCTGCGCTACCAGTACAGCAAAATACGCCGTGATGGTCAAAGCCCGAACCTGTGCCTTGGTGTGACTCAGTTCGAGCTGGGCCACCTCGCGTGCCAGTTCAGATGCCGTGATGCGCGCTGCGCGCTTGCCTCCAAGCTCCAGAGGGAAGCCGACGGTCGTGGTGGTGGTTCGGCTCGTGCTGCGCGTGTCCTCGATATTGGTCGAGAGCTCGGGGTTTCGGCGGACCGAAGCCTGCAGCAAAACACCGTCTGAGGCCTCAAGTTCCCGTTGCGCGGCGGATACCGCATAGCTGCGGGAAACCGCCAGCTCAAGTGCTTGTTCGAGGGTGAGGGTCGTCGCCGACTGGGCGTGTACGACAAATGGGCTGAGCAATACGGCCGCCAGCCCGAGTGGCCAAAGAAGTCTTCGCATCGAATCTCACAGGGTTGATTCCGGGATTCGGCGAGACGGGGCGGGGTCGAAGCTCTCCTGTCTCGCCGGCTAAGCGAGTCGGAGCCACTGGGGGCGGTCAGGCGCTCGGGTGAATGCCGAGGCCAGCGATGATGCCGGAGGCATCGCGAAGCGGTGGGAAATGACCGGTATGGCTGAAATACCCGACGGCTCGCTGGTTATGACCGAGCAGGTGGCGTGGCAGGTACCACAATCGTTGTCGCCTACCAGCTTGATGTCAGCGGCCTTCTTGGCGTCAACCTTGTGCACGTGCTCGTGGTGACCGAAGTGTTTCGCTACCTGAACGGTCGTTACGTCGGTTGACTCATGGCCGCAATACGCCGCTGCCACGCCCCAGGCGAACTGGAGCGGCATCAACCACACGAGCAACAGTGCAACGAAACGGAACATTGGCGCGGATTCTAGCGACGAATTGACTTGTGTCAGTGAGCGCCACTCACCCGAAGCAAGCGCAGACCGTTGAAAACCACCAGCAGACTCGCCCCCACGTCGGCAAACACGGCCATCCACATGCTGGCGTTGTCGAACAGCGCGAGCAGCAGGAACACTGCCTTGATGCCCAGCGCCAACACGATGTTCTGCCACAGCACGGCGTAAGTCCTTTTTGACAGCCTCAGGGTCTCCGGCACCTTGCGCAGGTCATCGTTCATGACGAGCACGTCCGCAGCCTCCATCGCCGTGTCGGTACCCGCGCCGCCCATGCCGAAGCCGACCGTCGCGGCACTCAGAGCAGGTCCGTCGTTGATACCATCGCCGACCATCGCGACAGGCGTCTCGGTCGCCAGTGCCTTAATGGCCTCCAGCTTGTCCTGGGGCAGCAGATTCGCGCGGACCTCGGCGATGCCCACCTGGCGGGCGATGGTTTGAGCCGTCGCCGGGTTGTCGCCGGTGAGCATGACCACCCTGACACCCATGACCGCCAGTTCCGAAACGGCCAGCTTGCTGGTTTCCTTGGTCGTGTCGGCCACGGCGAACAACGCCAGGACACCTTGTGAGTTGGCCAGGATTGTGATGGTTCGACCTTGAGCCTCGTGCTCTAGCATGAGGGCTTCGAGTGCCGGCGAGCACTGTTGGCGCTCTTCAATCCAACGGTGATTACCCAGCACGTAGTCATGGCCATCGAGGCGACCGCGCACGCCGCGCCCGAGCTCTGCGCCAAAGTCCTCCACCGTCAACGCATCACCCTCCAGCCCCGTCGCGACTGCCATCGACACCGGGTGATCGGAACGTGCCGCCAGGCTGTGGGAGATGCGCAGCACTTGTCCTTCAGGCAAGGTCTGCGACAGGACGACCTGCGCGACAAGTTTGGGCTTACCCTCGGTGACCGTGCCGGTCTTGTCCACGGCAACCACCTTCAGGCGCCGGGCTTCTTCCAGGTAAACACCGCCCTTGATGAGGATGCCGCGACGGGCAGCCGCCGCCAGACCACTGACCACCGTCACCGGCGTCGAAAGAACCAGCGCGCACGGACAGGCGATAACCAACAGCACCAGCGCCTTGTAGGTAGCCGTCAGCCAGGGCCAGCTGAGCACCAGCGGTGCGCCCACAGCGACAGCCAATGCTAGGAAGAATATGGCCGGCGTGTAGAACGCTGCGAAACGGTCTACGAAGCGCTGGGTCGGGGCACGTTGACTCTGGGCTTCCTCGACAGCATGGATGATGCGTGCCAGCACGGTATCGCCGGCCACCTTCGTGACCTCGAACTCCAGCGAGCCGCTCTGGTTGATGGTGCCGGCGAAGACTTCGTCGCCCGGGCTCTTGTCGACAGGAATGCTCTCTCCCGTCACGGGAGACTGGTCGACTGCACCTTGCCCCCGGGTCACCCTGCCGTCCAGAGCAAAACGCTCGCCTGGCTTGACGCGTACGGTAGTTCCCACGGGCACGGCCTTGGCGTCCTGTGTCGTCCATCTTCCGTCTGGTAGCAGGACTTCGGCCTGCGGCGGAGACAGATCCAATAGGCCCGAGATGGCGTTGCGTGCTCGCTCCACGGAACGGGCTTCGATGAGCTCGGCCAGCGAGTACAGCGCCATCACCATTGCAGCCTCTGGCCACTGACCAATGACAAAGGCGCCAGTGACCGCCACCGTCATCAAGGCGTTGATGTTGAGCTGGCCGCGCAACAGCGCTGCCAAGCCCTTGCGGAACACCGACAGGCCAGCCAGTCCGATGGCGGCGGTAGCCACCGCCATGCCCAGACCGTGCCAGGGTAGCGTATTCGGAGCGAGGTAATTCACCAACTCGGCCGCCATGGCAGCCGCCAGCGCCGACAGCAGGCGCAGCAATTCGGCCCGTTGTGCCTTGGCGGTATCCTCGGATGCAGGCGATGCAGACAATGTCTGGGTTTTGAAGCCGGCCTCGTTGATGGCTTGGACCACGGCGTTCCAGCTCGCTGAAGGCGCATCTACCGTCAAGGTCCGCCCCAACAGGTCGAAGTGCAGCCGTCGCACCTCCGGGAAGCGCTCCAGCGCGCGGCGAATTTCTCCTTCCTCGGTCGGGCAGTCCATCGCCGGTACACGTAGCAGCAAGCCTCCCTCAACGTCCGGCTTCGAACCCGGCAGCGGTGAGACCTGCGAGCCGCAGGCGGCGCTGCAGCAGGCATGACCGCCGCACGATCGAACCACCTGCGGGCCGGCATCGGGATGCGCTTCTTCGTGCCGGGAATGGTGCTCGCCTGAGTGAACATCACTGCAATTCACCGGCCGATTCCGAGCGGTGACACCTTCACAGTCCTCAGTCGGTCGGCCATGGCCAGAGTCGCAACAAGCACTTGGTGTCGAAGCGGCATGTGTTGTGTCGATACATGTAGGTTGGCGGGTGTTCATCTGATGTATTGGAAACCCTGTAGCCACTACAGAGTCAAGCCCCTACAATTTGCTCGACCATTCCTCGGAGCCTAGCCATGAAGATTGGAGAACTCGCCACCGCCTCGGCCACGCCGATCGAGACCATCCGCTACTATGAGCGCGAGGGCCTGATGCCGGCGCCCCAACGGACCCCGAGCAACTTCCGGGTCTACGAAGCCCCGCACCTGGATCGCCTTCAGTTCATCCGGTACTGCCGCAGTCTGGACATGTCGCTCGACGAGATTCGGGTGCTGTTGCGGTTCAAGGACGCGCCAGCCGAGAGTTGCGGCGATGTCAACGACCTACTGGACGAACACATCGGACATGTCTCAAGACGCATCCGTGAGTTGAAAATGCTGGAGAATCAGTTAAAGGAACTGCGCCAACGCTGTGGTACAGAACGGCCCGCGCAAGAGTGCGGCATCTTGTCCAAGCTTACTCAAACGTCGAAAGAGGGAAGAATTTCCGATGGGCGCATTCCAAGGCACCTGCGCTCCTTGCATGTAGGGAGCGCTTCAGGAAATGGAAAATAAAACACACTTTTGAATGTTCCCCGATGAATAGAGTTCTGGGGATGAGGGTGGAAAACTCGCGGAAAAAAATCCTGGATTCCGTGCCGAGGGCAAGAGACTCCTTATCGGGGCCGAGATGCCGAATCCGAAGTGGGGTGGCTTTTGCACGAACCGGGGATACAGGGTCCAGGTCCGCGTTTCTGAAAATTTTAAAAACCAAGCCGAGTTCAGCACTGGCATCGGCGCGCTGGCCGGGCCGACGATCCAGCAACTCGCTGACGCCGTCGGTGTGCTCGGTGGTCGCGCGCAGTTCGGTCCGTTCGCGCTGCACAGCCTGCCGGCCAACGCGCTCTACACCGGGTTCGTCGACCGTGAATCCGACGTGGCGGACCCGACGTTCGCGGACTGACGGTGCTTACGACTTTCGCTTCAGGTGAGCGCTCTATCTTCTATAGGAAAGGCTCTATGTATCTAGTATCTATATATGTACTCTTATTCTTCTATTAATTTTTAAGTGTAAGAATGTAAGAGTGTAAGTAGTATAGAACTAGGTATTTAGGGCTTCCCCTGGCTCTTCCCCTGGCGCCACGACGCTGCAACGGGCCGCAGCACCCAGGCCGCGACCACGACGGCCACTCATGTGTCGCCGAAAAAGCGGACGGTCTGGAACACGGTAGTCCGCGAGTCCATGACCATGAGCAGCGCGCCGAGCGTGGCCAGGCCGCAGCCGCAGAACCAGGGGTAGAACAAGCAGTCGTGTCACCAGCCGCCACTTGCTGTCGGAAAACGTCCAGTGCTGGTTTTCCGTCTATCGAGGCAATCCGACACGGTTTGACGCGCATGTTTTACCCCTGGGCAACGACCTTTTCCGTCGCCGACGCAGCCATGTCGCCAAACAGTTGTTTGGCGACACCCTCAACGCCCGAACCTGACCCATCACCAGGGTGGTGAACTACTTCTTGGGAGCCTGCCAGGTCAAGTGGCGGCTGGTGACACGACTGCTTGTTCTACCCCAACCAGAACGGCGCGAAGGGGCGTGTTACGGCATGTCTGTAAAACATGCGCGTCAAACCATATCGGATTGTTTCGACGGACGGATGCGGAAAACCAGCACTGGACGTTTTCCGACAGCACGTGGCGGCTGCTGACACGACTGCTTGCTTTATCCCCATCGGGAGAAACCGGATCAGCAGCTGATTTTTCTTCCGCCGTTGAACGGCGGACAGGCCGGATGAGCGCTGTCCCTGGCGCTATAGTGGCGAGTCCGCCGATGGTCGGCGGGCAGCACAAAAGAAAACGCCTCGAACCCCTTCAGCTTTGGACGGCACAGAAGGGTTGCGAGGCGCTCGGAATGTCCGATGCGCCAAGTATAGCGCGGCACGGGCATGTAGGAAACAACCATGCCCGCACTGAAAAAACCCGACTCACAACAACACCTGTTCGACAGCTGGCTGGAACCCGCCCACTACCTGAGCTCGGACAGCTCCAGCGCGTACTTCTCGCTGCTCACCCAGCCCGAAGGCCGGGTCACGAACAAGAAGCTGCAGCGCAGCTACCCCGTCATGTCGATGGGCTTCGTGATCGACGCCTGCGACAAGTCGATCGACACCTGGATCAGCCAGGCCGAGTTCTGGGCGCCGACGCGCCGGCTGCTGCACTTCATGCGCGTGGGCCTGCTGTTCGTGGACCTGGACACCTACAAGCTGCCCGAGTTCGCGGGCCTGAGACCGGAGGCCCAGCTTGAGGCGCTGCTGCGGTTGTGTGAGGTCATGGGCCTGCCCGAGCCGTCGCTGGTCATCTTCTCGGGCCGTGGGCTGCAAGCCAAGTGGCTGCTCGACAGCGGCTTGCCGGCGCGTGCGCTGCCGCGCTGGTCGCTGGTGCAGTACGAGATCGGCCGGCGCCTGGCGGCCCTGGGCGCGGACCCGAACGCCCTCGATGCGTCGCGCGTGCTGCGGCTGGTGGAGACCGTCAACAGCAAGAGCGGCGAGATCGTGCGCGTGGTCCACAACGCGGGCGTGCGCTACAGCTTCGACGCGATGGCCGA
>JACCDQ012043111.1_pt1 | contig 17401 bp, 16 predicted proteins | sample 7446031 | NCBI WGS metagenome assembly JACCDQ01 (sample SAMN15323442, study PRJNA562643) | freshwater metagenome | isolation source: river surface water | place: USA:Blue River Watershed | collected 2017-08-17
AAAGAACCAGTTCTAAAATCGCCAAAGTTCCCCCATCTAAAACCCGAAGGCAGTGCGGTAAAACCTGTTTCGTTGGTCGCACCCTCATTGGGTAAGCTCCAATAGGTGTCAATTCCTGTTTGTTTCAATTTTCCTCCAGCAACCTCAGGTCCTCCTAAAAATTGTATGAGGGTGTTAAAATCTGTGACAGTTGGCACTCTCCATCCATTTGGACACACTCCACGAGCATCTTGGGCAGTAAATCCGTTGTAAAGCAAGCCAAATTTAAGTTCGTTGGAAGCGTCAGGGTTGTTATTGTATCTACACCAGGCAGAGGAATTAAGAGCTGCCCATTCATTATTTCCAATAACATTTGGAATGGTTTCTCCATTTTTGAATTTGGTTGTATTGAGGTTTTCTTTCATCCAAATCTGCGAACCAATAGTGACGGTATTGTACACATTTCCATCAATATCCGTTACCGTATTGGGAGCATTATCCGTCAAAGTAATTGATTTTGTGACGGAATTAGAACCCATGTTGTTGGTAGTTTGTAGGGTTACGGAATAAGTTACGAAATTATTGTAAGCAATACTAGGGTTGCTTTGAGTAGAAGAACTCCCATTTCCAAAAGTCCAAAGATAAGTCAAACCATTTTGAGAGAGATTCGTGAACTGTACATTTTTTTTATCAATTTGAAAAGAAAAATTGGCAACGGGATTGGTATTTTGAGCAACGGCAATATTTTGGAAAGAAGTACTTTGTCCGAAATTATTCGATACTTTTAGGAGGACGGTATAGTTTCCCGCTGTGGCGTATGTATGTGTTGGGTTTTGCAAGGAAGAGGTATTGCCATCCCCAAAATCCCAAGAATAGTTCAAAGCTTTGGTGGAATTATTGGTAAAAACAACGCTGAGAGCATTGATATTCATGGCGAATGCAGCCGAGGGTTGAGGATTGGGGTCGCATAAATTAAACCAATAACTTCCATTAAAAACTTCCAAACAATTAGTGGAAGTATTAAAAATAGTATATCCTTTACTAGGATTGTTGATGGCATCTCTTTGTTGAGTCGTAATACCCGTAATACTGATACCACTAGCATTTCCCGTAACTTGAATATTAGTATTTGCTCCACCGGGTAAAATAGTGGTGGATTGAGCGAAAGAATAATGTTGTAAAAGAATTAAAAAAAAGAGGAAGATTAGCCGAATGATTGATGTCTTTTTGGGTTTTTGCTCGGTATTTTTCATGCCTAAAGAATATTTAAAATAAGGCAAATTTTAAACATTCTTTTATAAGAGTCAATACTTGGTGAAATATATTATCTAACGGTCAATTTTCGGTATTTTTTATTAAAAAAATTATAAAATACATGAAAAATATTATATTTTAAAAAATAAGATTAATCATTATCATTTAGGCTAAAAGAAATTTCTCGATGAAATGATAAATAAAGTCTATTTTGGGAACATACCCTCCTAATTTTTACGAGAATATGTCCCAAAAATAGACTTTATTTATCGCTCAAAGCTCAATCTTTTTCCCAATACCGAATCATCCACTTTGCCATTGGCATAAGCAATATGTCCAGAAACTATCGTATGGGATATTTTAGAACCGAAAATCGTCCCTTCAAATGGAGACCAAGCACATTTTGATAGTAAATTCTCTTTATTTACCAAAGTAGTATCGTTCAAATCAACCAAGACCATGTCTGCCCAATAACCCTCTCGGATATAGCCTCGTTTTTCTATTTGAAAACAATCTGCCACCGAATGAGCCATTTTTTGTGCAATTTTTTCCAAACTTATCTTCCCTTGTTGGTAAAACTCCAACATCACCAATAAAGCATGCTGCACCAAAGGTAAACCTGATGGAGCTTGCCAATAGTTTTGTTGTTTTTCTTCCCAAGTATGCGGAGCGTGGTCGGTAGCAATGACATCAAAATGGTCGTCTAAAAGTGCCTGAAAAAGCCTCTCCCGATGGCCGTGTTTAATGGCCGGATTGCATTTTATTTGGTTGCCCAATCGCTGATAATCATCGGCATCAAACCAAAGATGATGCACACAAACCTCCGAAGTAATGTGTTTGGGCTTGTTTTTATTAAACAATCCCCCTTCAAAAAGCTCAATTTCATCGGCTGTTGAAATATGAAGGATATGCAAACGAGTCTGATGCTTTTTAGCCAAATTGACAGCCATCTGTGAAGACAAATAACAAGCTTCTTCATTTCGGATCAGAGGGTGTACCTCTGCCCCCCAGCCTGTTTTAGGCTCCTTGGCTTTGTAAAGCTCGATATTTTTGCGAATAGTTGCCTCGTCTTCGCAATGAGTTGCAATAAGCGAGGGAAAATTAGAAAAAATCTTTTCCAATACTTGGGCATTATCCACCAACATATTTCCGGTAGAGCTTCCCATAAATATTTTCAATCCACAGATATTTTTGATGTCCGTTCGCATGGCTTCCTCATAATTATCATTAGAAGCCCCCATAAAAAACGAATAATTCGCCACAGAGCTATTCGCTGCGATGCTATACTTATCTTCCAGTAAAGACTGCGACAAAGCATTCGGGACGGTATTTGGCATTTCCATAAAACTGGTCGTTCCTCCTGCTACCGCCGCTCTTGCTTCTGTGGCGATGCTTGCTTTGTGTGTCAGCCCGGGTTCTCTAAAATGCACTTGGTCGTCAATGACACCAGGCAATAAATATTTTCCAGTGGCATCGATGACTTTTTTAGTCTTCAAATGCGACAAATTCGAACCTATTTGTTCGATTAGACCATCTTTGATAAAAATATCTGCAGGAGTAATCTTGCCCTCGTTGACCACCAAGGCATTCAGTATCAATAATGTATTCGACATATTTTAGGATTTTAGTTGTGCAAATTCTTTTGCAAAATAACTTAGAATAATTTTAGCTCCAGCTCTTTTAATGCTCAAAAGCATTTCCAACATTGCTTTTTCTCCATCCAACCAGCCATTCTGAGCAGCCGCTTTTATCATGGCATATTCGCCAGATACATTATAAGCCGCAATTGGCAAGTTGAAATTCTCCGCCATTGTTTTGATGACATCTAAATAAGCAAAAGCCGGCTTCACCATCAGAAAATCCGCCCCTTCCATTACATCTAATTCCCCTTCGATGATTGCTTCTTTTACATTGGCAGGATTCATTTGGTATGTTTTTTTATCTCCAAATTTCGGAGCAGAATCCAAGGCATCACGAAAAGGGCCATAAAAAGCACTGGCATATTTCACCGAATAAGACATGATGCTGACATTCTCAAACCCCTCATCATCCAACAATTCTCGGATATATTGCACCCTTCCGTCCATCATATCCGATGGCCCAATAATATCCGCACCCGCTCTGGCTTGTGCCACAGCCATTTTGCCTAAAATTGCCAAAGTTTCATCGTTTAAAATTTGCCCGTTTTCTACCAAACCATCATGCCCATCGCTACTGTACGGATCCATTGCCACATCGGTCATCAATGCCAAATCTGGAAATTTATTTTTAATTTCATTCAAAGCCCTTAGATACAAAGTATCAGATTGATAACTTTCCGAAGCGTATTTATCTTTTTTAGACTCCGGATAATTCGGAAACAAACATATCGATCGAATGCCCAAATCCCTTACCTCTTTGATTTCCTCCAATAAAGTATCCAAAGAAAAGCGATAAATATTAGGCATAGATTTGATTTCACTTTTGATTCCTGAGCCTTCCATGACAAACATCGGAAAGATAAAATCATTTACAGAAAGGCTGGTTTCTTGCACCAAATCACGGATGGCAGCACTCTTTCTGTTTCTTCGTGGGCGATTGATGAGCATATTTTATTGTATTTAAGATTTGAATAATTGCAAAATTTTACAAATTTCGTGAAGAAAATGCTATTTATCGAAAGCTTTCAAGGATATATTTCAAAACCGATAACCTCTCAAAAATTCTTCTATTCCCATTTTTTTCTTTCCTTCCATCTGTAACTCCTTAATAGAAAGCCATTTGTCGGATGTTTTGAACAATAAATAGGTTTTGCCGTCAGTCGAAGTTGTTGCATCAGAGGCGGATTCATGCTTTTCGACGATTTCTGTTTTATAAATTTTACAAACTTTGTCATTTAACAAAGTCCAAGCCGCAGGATAAGGAGATAAGCCCCTGACAAAATTATGAATTTTTTCCGCCTCCAACTGCCAATTGATTTGACAAGTTTCTTTGAATATTTTAGGAGCAGCTTTCAAGGGTTCGTCCATCACCTGTGGGATTTGGGGGTAATCTCCGATTTCGATGGCATTCACGGTTTTGACGACCAACTCCGCCCCTAGATTCATTAATTTATCATGAACCGTTCCGGCATTATCTTCTGGCAAAATATCGATTTTTTCTTTGTAAATAATATTTCCGGTATCAATCTCTTGCCTGATAAAAAAAGTAGTCACCCCTGTTTCGGTATCGCCATTGATAATTGCCCAATTGATAGGAGCCGCCCCACGGTATTGTGGCAATAAAGAGCCGTGCAGGTTAAATGTTCCTAATCGAGGCATATTCCACACAATTTCTGGCAACATTCTAAAGGCAACCACAACTTGTAAGTCGGCTTCATAAGCCCTTAATGCTTCGAGAAACTGTGGGTTTTTCAATTTTTCTGGCTGTAACACCGGAATTCCTTGGGCTATGGCGTATTTTTTCACAGGCGTTTCATTCATCAGCAATCCCCTTCCCGAAGGTTTGTCGGGGGCTGTCACGACTGCCACCACATTCTGTTGATTTTCGACCAATGCCCTTAAACTCGCCACTGCGAAATCTGGCGTACCCATAAAAATTATTCTCATATTTCTTTGTATTTATGATTGATTGCTTACAAAAGTTCTTGGATTTTAAAAAAACTTTGTAACTTTGTATTTCAAAATAAATAAATCAGTACATAACCAACAAATAAACTATTATTTAGCTTAAAAAAATTATATTTTTAGAGTTTTTTTTAGATATTATGCAGAATCGGCCGATGTTTCGCCGTTTTTTTTTTATAGTTGCCCCTAGTATTTAGGGGTTTTTTAAATATTAAAATTATGTCAAAAATTCAATATTACACAGAAGAAGGTTTCAATAACCTAAAAAATAAACTTCATGACCTCAAGGTAAGGGGTCGTGCTGAAATTGCCCGCCAAATTGCAGAAGCCCGTGACAAAGGGGATTTGTCGGAAAATGCAGAATACGACGCAGCAAAAGATGCCCAAGGTTTGATGGAAATGGAAATCTCTAAATTGGAAGAGATTGTTGCCAATGCTCGTATTTTAGATGAATCGACTATCGATACCTCTAAGGTTTCTTTGTTGTCGAAAGTAAAAATAAAGAATAAGAAAAATGGAGCAACCATGGCATATACCTTGGTGGCTGAGGAAGAAGCTGATTTGAAATTAGGTAAAATTTCGATTAATTCTCCATTTGGGAAAGGGTTAATGGGTAAAAAAATCGGAGATACTGCCCAAATTCAGGCACCAGCAGGAGTAATCGAGGTTGAAGTACTTGAAATCAGCAGATAAACAAAGGGGGTTTGAATAATATTCAAACCCTTTTTGCTACAAAGTAGAGGGATTGTTGAAAGGAATTTCGCTTAATTTATTACTTTTCTCCTCTTGTAATCGGTTCAAAAGAGCTTGAGTACTTTCGATGCTTTCTTTTTCTCCTTTCAATTCTTTGAGTGTATTCAAAATATACGCTTGCGTTTCCAAAATCACTTCCAACTGTACTTGATTCTGAACAATCTGCTTCTGATTGCGTACAATATTGATTTGGTTATTGACAATAATCTCCTGATTTTTTATGATGGTTGTTTGATTATGAATCACCAATTCATGATTATCTGTGTTTTGTCTTTGATTTTGAAGCATAATGCCATAATTATCGGCAATATGTTTTTGCATTTGGCTTAGGAATTTTTGCTCTTCCAACAACTTTTCAAGTATATTTTCAATATTTTTCATTCAAGTATTTGATAAAAAAGCCAATATTTGGACTTAAATTTGTGTTTAAGTTTTACAAATGTACAATTTTTTATGACTGTCCAAAAAGGCCCTGCCAACAAAATTCCGATAATTTATATTATTTTTTTAATTGGGGTATTAAGTATTTGGGGAATTTATATGTATCAGTCGAATCGTTATGATGTTTTTTCCAAACATTGGGCAGCTGTTTTGACCATGATTTTTGGGTCATTTGTGGCAGGTTCAAGTCCGGAAGGAAGTGCTGCCATTGCTTACCCTATTTTTACTTTATTATTAAAAATTGAACCTTCTGTGGCTCGGAATTTTGCTTTCGCCATCCAAAGTATCGGCATGACAGCCGCTTCTTTGCTGATTATTGGTTTAAAAATAAAAGTCGAAACAAACTACATTAAATATGTCAGCCTCGGAGGTATATTTGGATTAATCGCTGGTACTTATTTTATAGTACCCCTGATTTCCCCCCCCCTTGCCAAGCTTTTCTTCGTGTCGTTGTGGCTAAGTTTTGGTTTGGTATTATGGAGAAAAAACAGCAAATCAGAACGATATGTATTCGACAAAATAAGTCCCTTTACTCAAGATGACCGAATAAAGTTGATTTTTTTTGGCATTATTGGAGGTTGTATTTCTGCCGTCTTCGGAACAGGTATCAATATTTTCACTTTTTGTTTAATGACAATCTACTATAATATTGACGAAAAAGTGGCCGTTCCGTCGTCTGTAATCATCATGACAATCGAGACCATTTTAGGATTTTTTCTCCATGCCCAAGTCCTACAAGATTTCCAACAAGAATCCTTTGAAATGTGGCTTGCTTGTATTCCATTTGTGATATTTTTTGCCCCCTTGGGAGCTTACTTAATCAACAAATTGCCACGTCATTGGGTAGCAACTTTCATTTATCTGATTTTAGTAATACAGTTTATCGGGGCTTTTTGGGTGCTTCGACCTGAAGGATTACACTTATGGATTTCCTTAGCCACAATTGTATTTGGTATTCTTTTTTTTGCATTTATAGCTACTCTCAAACGTAAATAAGCCAATTTTAACTATGAGAATCAGTCCAGAGACAATCCAACAAATTTTGCAAGCTACCGACATAACGGAAGTGGTAGGCGAGTACGTCTCGCTCAGGAAAAGAGGGGCAAACATGATTGCTTGTTGCCCATTTCACAACGAAAAAACACCCTCATTTTATGTATCTCCTGCCAAAGGAATATACAAATGTTTCGGTTGTGGCAAAGCCGGAGATTCCGTTCGATTTGTGATGGATATCGAGGGAGTAAGCTACCCTGAAGCTCTCAGACATTTGGCAAAAAAATACGGCATTGAAGTTGCCGAAAGAGAAATTACCAACGAAGAAATGCAGGCACAAAATGAAAAAGAAAGCCTGTATATTGTACTCGATTTTGCAAATAAATATTATCAAGACCAGCTTTGGAAATCCGAAGAAGGCGAAAGTATCGGTCAAAGTTATTTCAAAGAAAGGGGTTTTAATCATAGTACTATTCAAAAATTTGAGCTGGGGTATAGCCCCGAAACATGGGATAGCTTCACCAAACATGCCCTTGATAATGGATTTTCGATAAATATTCTCGAAAAAGCCGGACTTAGCATTGTACGAGAAGGCAAATCCCCCATAGACCGATTCAGGGGGCGTGTCATTTTTCCGATTCATCACGTGGGAGGTAAAACAATCGCATTTGGAGCAAGAATTCTAAAAAAAGACCCAAATTCTCCGAAATATCTTAATTCGCCAGAAACTGCCGTTTACCATAAAAGCTATATTGTTTATGGGATTTATCAAGCCAAAAATGCCATTCGTGTCGAAGATAGCTGCCTCCTCGTGGAGGGATATACCGATGTGGTTTCTTTGGCACAAGCGGGGGTCGAAAATGTGGTAGCATCGTCTGGGACTTCTCTCACCAAAGAGCAGATTCAGCTCATTCGTCGTTTCTCAGAAAATATTATTGTGTTGTATGATGGTGATGCCGCTGGAATAAAAGCATCTTTACGAGGAATTGATATTATATTAGAAGAAGGGCTCAATGTCAAAGCTGTTGTATTTCCCGACGGAGACGACCCTGATTCTTATATTCAAAAAGTAGGAAGCTATTCGTTCAAGGAATACATCAAAAACAATCAAAAAGATTTTATTCGATTCAAAACCGAGATTTCCCTCAAAGATGTCGGAAATGACCCCATCAAGCGAGCTTCATTAATCAAAGATTTGGTCGAAACTATTTCAAAAATTCCAGACTCCATCAAACGTTCGGTATTTTATCAAGAAGTGGCGGACTTGATGGGTATAGAAGAACAAATCTTGATAGCCGAAGGCAATAAAATAACACTGAAAAAAGCCCAAGAAGCAGAAAAACAGAAACAAAACACTACTCGAACACAAACCCAAAATATCGGGAATCTCGAAGTACAAGTGACGAGAGAGGAGAACAATTTATCGCCTCTGCCCGAAAATCAGGGACAACAAACCGACCGCACCTACCTTTCATACCAAGAGGAAGAATGTGCCAGGCTGTTGGTTTGCTATGGCCAACATATTTTGGAGAGAAATGTAATTGAAAATATAGACATGACTCTGGCTGAATATATGATTAACGAAATTAGAAATATAGAGTTTATAAACCCTATTTACGGTAAAATCATTACTATTTTTAGGGGATTTTTTCAGAATAATCAAATCCCAGATACTGGATATTTTACGAGTCATGAAGATACAGAAATTCAAAAAACAGTCACGGGTTGGCTTCTTAGCCCTTATCAGCTAAGCGAAAATTGGAAGAAAAAAGAAATTTATATCCCTGAAATAAGCGAAATTTTACCAGATTTAGCTTATACAAATATACTGCGACTAAAAAAAGCTCGGTTTGAAAAAGAAATTCATCTACTGAATCAGAAATTAAGCAATGGCAATATCAGCACCGAAGAAGAAGATGAAATCTTGTTTCAAATGATTCAGTATAAAGAGGTAATCAAAAAAATCGCAAACCTTTTGGGTACGGTTCTTTAATCTCCATTTTTTCGATAAAATATCTTTACCTTTGTGGCGTTATGATAATGCTCCAATTTTGAATATTAACCAAAGAAAACGAGACGCTAAAATGCAAATTCATTTTACGTTCAATCACAAAAATGTATAAGAAAGTATTATTTCCTTTAGTCGTATTTATAGCTATCTCTTGCGATTTGTTTCAGAAAAAAGTACCCACTCCCAGTCCTCCTGTGGAGGTAATTCCAGAATTTCAGAGTACACCAGAGAGCTATTTATTGCCCAATACCATTGCCAATGAAGCCTCGGGCATTTGCGACAGTCGAAATATGCCAAGAAATGTATGGGTACATGAAGATGGTGATAATCCAAACCTTTTGTACCAATTTTCGCACGAAGGCAAATACCAAGGAAGCATCAAAATGCCCTTTCCCAACCGAGATTGGGAAGACATTAGCATTGGTGCAGGCCCTGAATCGGGGAAAACGTACTTGTACTTAGCTGATATTGGCGATAATATCGCCGCTTATGAGAATAAATACTACATTTATCGTTTTGAAGAACCTAATTCTTTAAGTCAGAAGGTTGAGAAGTATGAAACCATTGCTTTTGCGTATCCAGATGGTAGCCGAGATGCCGAATGTATTCTATTAGACCCTGCTACCAAAGATATATATATTATCAGTAAGCGAGAATTCAATGTTCGATTGTACCATTTGCCTTATCCACAATCCACAACCGAGATACAAACCGCCAAATTTATACAAAATATCCCACTTCAGGTAATTACCAGCGGAGGAATATCAAGCGACGGTAAAGAGATTGTCCTGAGAAACTATGATGCTATTTATTATTGGTATCGAAAAAACAACGAAAGTATCATTGCTGCTTTGAGTAGGACCCGAGATAAATTGCTACCCTATGTCAAAGAACCACAAGGAGAAGGTATCTGTTTTGATAAAGACAATCAAGGGTATTTTACGAATAGCGAAAGGCTTGACGGCAGCACGAGTCCTTCTTATTTATATTATTACAAAAAGAAGTAAACAAGAAATAAGTGCCAAAATTTACAAAAATAGATATTTGGCGTTAGAAAACACAAAAAAATAGAGTATCTTAAAGATACTCTATTGCCGCTATTTCAAAGACATGCCTAAATATTTTATACTAAAAAAGCGAGTTTTTTTATTTAAGTATGGGTTCTAAATCCGCTTTATTTTCTTCCAGCCATTCGGTGATATCCCGAACAATTTGCTCTACTCCAATCTCTGGTTTCCAACCTGTCAAAGCCGTCACTTTGGAATTATCCGTGATGTACAATCGAATATCAGCTGGTCTATTTTCGGTAATTCTTTCGATGGGAATGACTTTTCCTGTTACTTTTTGGCAAATTTCTGTCAATTCTTGCAAAGAAACACTTACCTCAAGACCACCACCTGCATTCAAAATTTCGCCATTCACCTTTTGGAAATTATGAATCTGCCAATCAATTAATCGGTACAAATCCTCTACATGTAATACATCTCTGGTCTGTTTTCCCTCGCCACCGTAGCCAATATAAGCCAGTTTTTGTTGAAAAAAGTGCTTGGCAATCCACAAAACCATCACCCCTTGGTCCACTTTTCCCATTTGCCAAGGGCCTGTCAAAACCCCACAACGATTAATTACCGTGGGGAGCTTATAAAACTCGTTATATTCTTGGATAATCAGCTCCGATGCCAGCTTGGTTGTTCCATACAAAGAACGCACCCCATCTAAAGGAAAATTTTCGGCAATACCTTTGGCAGAAACCCCCATTACTGGCTGATTATCAATCAATTGAAACCTTGTATCTTTTTCTTCAAAATTTAAAGTTTCAATCGTTTTAATTGGATAAACTCGGCTAGTAGAAAGGAAAATAAATTGAGCTTGGCACTTCACGGCATAATTCAAACAATTAATCGTTCCAAACAAATTCGTATTGATTAAATAGTCTGGAGTTCCGCCATTGATTCCAGCCAACACAGAAGGTTCGGCAGAAGCCTCAATAATCGTATCGACAATAGGCAAAGAGTCAAAATCTTCTTTACTTCTGATATCGCCATGAATAAACTGTATGCCAGCTTTACCCAGCCGAGCCACATTTAATTCAGAGCCTTTACGACGGAGATTATCCAAGCAAAAAATCTCGTAATGAGGATAATTTTTTTTTAGCGACAGAGCGAGAGCAGAACCCACAAATCCTGCCCCTCCCGTAATCAATATTTTTTTCATCAACGATTATATTATTTTTATTTTAATGAGCCGAAGAGCTCCACGATACTCGTTTTAAATTAACCTTTTCGATAGGTTTAATGATTAATGGTACTTTTTCTACTTTCACGGCACTGCTGTCCAACCCGAACCATTTATCTTCCGAAGGCGTGTATTGCTTGATAAAGAAATACGCCCTCATGATAAGACTTTCTAAGAACGGAAGTTCGTTTTCGTAAGATAAGAAACGCTCCAACACAACAAATCTAAAGTCTCCAATAACGTTATGCCTATTAAGGGATTCATATCGACTACGAATATCTACTTCCCCATCTTTTACCATATCCTCTAAAACTCGTTTGAAATACAAATTTATCTTATGCGGCACCCTAAATCCTAATCTAAAATTCACTTTATAGACATCATCTTCGGCTACCGTCATTACTTTATATTCCATGGTATAAGGGTCATCGACCGTATCAACATGAACAAACCAGTAAACATCTGCCCTTTTGGGTCTTTTTTGAAAAATCGAATAAATAATTTTACTTTCAATTTCTGATGATCTGCCAGCATTGCTTAAGAAAATCAAATGAGTAGCATACTTTGGAATGGTATTATCATTGCTCAATTCTTTGAGAGATTCCACATATTTATCAAGCTTTTCGTATTCTGTCAATCGGGTCTTAATCTTATAAGCACGAATCCAAATATACATCACCAAAGCAATGATTCCAGCAATAATTAAAGATACATATCCTCCGTGAGAAAATTTTTGGAGATTCGCAATCAAAAATGAGCCCTCAATTGCCACATAAATTAGAATAAATAATATAATACCCCAAAGATTGAACTTCTTTACATACAAATAATAAGCCATCAGCGTAGTAGTCATCAGCATTGTCATCGTAATAGACAAGCCATAAGCCGCTTCCATTGCCGAAGATTCTCTAAAATACAAAACGACACCAACACAGCCCAGCCAAAGCAATATATTGATACTTGGTACATAAATCTGACCTTTTTGTTCCGAAGGATAATTTACTTTTATTTTAGGCCAAAAATTCAGACGAATTGCCTCCGAAATTAGCGTAAAAGAGCCACTAATTAAAGCCTGACTGGCAATAATTGCCGCAGATGTTGCAATAAAAATTCCGAAAGGCAAAAACCATTCTGCCATTAGACCATAAAAAGGATTGCGGTCTTCAAGCATCTGTCCATTCAAACCCATCACATACACCCCTTGTCCAAAATAATTTAGAAGTAAGCAAATTTTTACGAAAATCCAGCTGATTCTGATATTTCCTCGGCCACAATGCCCCAAATCCGAATATAGAGCCTCTGCACCCGTTGTACATAAAAATACCGACCCTAAAATCCAAAAACCACCCGGATGATGCACTAATAATTCATAAGCATAGTATGGATTAAGGGCTTTCAAAACCGATAAGTCTTTCCCAATCCAAAGTACTCCCAAAATCGCCAACATCGAAAACCAAACCAACATAAAAGGACCAAACAAATAGCCCACTTTTTTGGTACCAAAAATCTGTACAATAAACAACACAGAAATGATCGCAATGACAATTTTCACAATCGTATCTTGCTGTATGTCTGGGAATTTTATTCGCAAACCTTCTATGGCAGAAGCCACCGAAATAGGAGGAGTAATAATTCCATCTGCCAATAATGCACTTGCTCCGATGATAGCAGGTACTGTAAGCCAATTCGCATGTCTTCTCACCAAAGCAAACAAAGCTAGAATACCGCCTTCGCCACGGTTATCCGCTCGTAAAGTAAGCACGACATACTTCAAAGTGGTTTGCATGGTTAAAGTCCAAAAAACACAAGAAAGTGCCCCAAAAATAATCTCTTCGTTGATAACTTCCGAGCCGGCAATCGCTTTTAATACATATAAAGGAGAAGTACCTATATCGCCATATATAATACCCATGGCTATCAATAAACCTGCAGCCGTAACTTTGTCCATTTGATGATGGTGGGCATGGGAACCTTCATGTCCACTCGATGTTTGACTAACTTCCATTGAATTTTAAGATGTATCTAATAAAAAAATCTTGCAAATATAGGTTATCCCGATTAATTCAAATATATTTTGATGAAAAATGTTTCCTAAAAATTCAGAAAGCAAACGAACACCTTTCAAAATAGTTTCTTTCTAAGATTTTTTATTAATTTTACAATCTTTTTCACTCATCAAAATACTGATTATCAATGAACTACGAAAATCTTATTTTTAATTATCAAAACCAAGTCGCATTCATCACACTCAACAGACCACAAGTGTATCATGCCTTAAATTCAGCCTTAATTCAAGAAATCACGCATGCGGTATCAGCAGCATCGGCTGACGAAGCCATTCGGGCAATCGTACTAACCGCTAGTGGCGATAAAGCTTTTTGCTCGGGGGCGGATTTAAAATCTGGATTAGAGTCTTCCGAATTAGGGGATACTTTACGAAAAAACTACAATCCAATGGTGCTAGCCATGAGAAATGCACCCAAGCCAATCATTTGCCGTTTGAATGGCATTGCCGCAGGTGCGGGCATGTCTTTGGCTCTGGCTTGTGATGTGATTATTGCCAATAAAGAGGCTTATTTGAGTGAGCTTTTTGTGGGCATTGGATTAATGCCCGATGCTGGCTCCATGTATTTTTTGCCGAGAATTATAGGTGAAAGACGCACTTTTGAGTTGTGTAGTACTGGTAGAAAAGTATCTATGGACGAAGCGTTGCAATGGGGTTTGATTAATGACGCTGTGCCTTATGACGAACTCGATGAAGCTGTCGAAAAAGTACTTGGCTATTATCGCTCTGCCGCAACTCTATCGATTGGACTGATGAAAAAGGTATTGGGGAAATCGCTACATTCTTCATTAGAAGAAATGTTAGAATTAGAAGCTGATAATCAGACTATTCTGGGAAAAACAGCCGATTTTGCGGAGGGGGTCATGGCTTTTATTCAAAAACGGCCTGCTCAATTCAAAGGAAAATAAGTCATTGATAGACAATTGTTTATAAAAAATAGGGTTTTAAAAAAATAATGAAAAATAAATTTGGATTTATTTAATAAAAAATGTAATATTACAACGACATAGTTAAACCCTAACCTTAAAACAATTACAATCATGGAAAAATTAATTGCTCCTCTTACCCAAATTGGTCGTTTTTTATTGGCTTTGCCGATGATAGTATTCGGACTTTTGCACTTCATGGGTGCAGACAAAATGGCGGGGATGGTACCGGTGCCAGGTGGTGTTATTTGGGTATATGTATCGGGGATAGCCCTGGTAGCTGCGGGTGTTGCCATCATTCTTCAAAAGAAAGCTCGCTTGGCAGCCGCTCTATTGGCTATTTTGGTACTGATTTTTGTACTGACTATTCATCTTCCAGCAGTTTTGGCAGGTGGAGATGGTGGACAAATGGCTATGGCAGGTCTATTGAAAGATTTAGCAATTGCTGGTGGGGCATTGATATATGCAGGAACGCAACCTGCGGAATAATTTTTATTTACCTACTCCTAAACTAAAAGAGCATACGTCTAAATCCTTGTGGTTTAGACGTTTTTTTATTTTAGGATGTAAATTTTGTATTTTTGCCACATCATAGTATATGCAAACAGATGAATCTCCAACAATTAGAATATATTACAGCGGTCGAAAAACACAGACATTTCCAAAAAGCAGCTGATGAGTGTTGTGTCACGCAGGCAACACTGAGCATGATGATAAAAAAATTGGAGGAAGAACTGGGGGTTTTATTGTTTGATAGAAGCAAACATCCCGTTGTTCCAACTGAAATAGGTCATGAGATTATTCGACAAGCTAAAAAAATACTCTCCGAAACAGCCCGACTAAAGCAGTTGGTGGTAGATGTAAAAGCAGATATCAAAGGTCAAATTCATATTGGAATAATCCCAACTTTGGCTCCTTATTTATTGCCTTTATTTTTATATAATTTACTGAAAAAATTTCCAAATCTTAAAGTAAAAGTAAGTGAACTAGATACCAACCAAATCATCGAACGTCTTTCTAAGGATATGCTGGATGTAGGAATTTTAGCTACGCCCTTGCATTTAGAGGGTTTTCAAGAAATGCCGCTATTTTATGAAAAACTCTTGGTTTATGTATCCAATCAAGAAAAAACACTAAACAAACGTTTTATCATTCCAGAAGACATCGACGTGAATCGACTATGGCTTTTGGAAGAAGGGCATTGTCTGCGTTCGCAGATGATGAATCTCTGTGAATTGAGAGGAAAAAATACGGAATTTGGTAACCTAGAATATGATGCCGGAAGTATTGAGTCTTTACTTAAATTAGTAGAAGCAAACAACGGAATCACAATCATTCCCGAATTGGCTGTCATCAGTTTTGAGGAAGCAAAAATGGCCCAAATCAGAGAATTTAAAGAGCCTATTCCACTACGTGAAATAAGTTTGGTTACGTACAGGTATTTTGTCAAAGACAAACTTTTGAATGTATTGGCAGAAGAAATCAAATCCGGTGTTCAAATACAACTTTCTCCAAAACCCCTTCATTCTTTTGTGGTAGATATTTGATTGAAACTTATGCAGAAATTAACTATTTATTTCTGCATAGGTTTGTTTGGGTGCTTGTCAATTAATTGATAAAAAGTCTTAGCAAAAAATATACCATGTGGTATATTTTCAATCATTCGTTACATCGTCTCACAAATCATCAAATCGACCTCTTGTTTATACGCTTTTTTTCTGAGTTCATTTAATGCCGTAAAATCTTCGCTCTGCATCATATCTTTGATAGATTTTGAATCAGGAAACTCAAAAATCGCAATAGCCTTAATTCCCCCCTGCCCCATCACTTGTTCGGTAGTTTTAAATCTTTGCATGTTTGTTCCTCCAAATTTCTTGAAAATTTCGACTATTTGAGATAGATACGATTGAAAACTTGGCAAATCATCTGTATTGGGAACAGCATTAACAATCAAAAATGTTTGGTTTTTCATTTGGGAATTAATTTATTTTTTTGACAATTGATGTGTTTAGAGGTGTTTTAGCGTTTACAATTGTACCTGTTTCAATATACAATTTATGCCCTGCCATAATGCCATCTAATAAATTGGCATTCATTCGTTTCATCATCAATGAATTCATCCAATCAAATAATCTATTTTTCATTGTATAATTCATCGTTCCTAATAAAATAGTACCTTCCGCTGTTTCTCGAATAGATAAATCCAACGAAAGTTTATCGATTCCCGGCATTTTACGAAGCTCATAAACCTCTATCGTTATATTTTTTTCAAAATTCCAGGCTATTACTTTTTCCTCTGCCGTTGCTCCCATCATCGTAAAATCGCAATGCCTTGTAGCCCCTATTCCTTCTTTTTGCTCGGAGGTAATATATGACTTGCTGACGGCAGGATGCCCATGACAGATATTTCCAAAATCTGCTAATGCTTTCCATACTTTTTCTTTAGACTGATTGATTTGAATCTCTCGTTTAATTGTTGTTACTTGACTCATTTTTTTTGGGTTTTAAATTGTTAAATAATAATTGAATAGTAGTGATTCCATGCTCTTCCTGCTGTGAACTTTTGGCAATGGTAAGAATCCCATAAAACGTAGTATGAATCAGTTCTGTCAATTCCCTTGCTGGTATTGACGGATTCAAATCTCCTTGTTCTTGGGCTTCTGCCACTGTTGGTTCTATGGAATCAATAAATTTATAAAACTCTCTTTCGGTAGCATTCCTGACTGCCTCATTTGTTGCTCCAAGCTCTGCCATCATATTGTTGATAAAACAGCCTTTAAAATTAACTTTCGGCTGTACCGATAACATCTTGATATAAAATAATTCGAGTCTTTCTATGGCTACTAAGCCTTGGTTTTGTTGAAATACACTTTGAATCCTTTTGACATTATTCTCTCCGTATAGCTGAATAGCCTCCGTCAAGAATTGTTCTTTACTTTTGAAAGCATTGTAAAATGCCCCTTTGGTCATTCCCGTAACTTTACATATTTCATCGACTCCAAGTGCATGGAATCCTTTCTGAAAAAACAATTCCAAACCTAAACGCAATACCTCTTCTTTGTTATGTTTGACATTCATGATTATCTATTTGAAAAACAACGGTACAAATGTAAACAAACAGAACGGTCGGTACAAACAA
>JACCDQ010390590.1_pt1 | contig 17390 bp, 14 predicted proteins | sample 7446031 | NCBI WGS metagenome assembly JACCDQ01 (sample SAMN15323442, study PRJNA562643) | freshwater metagenome | isolation source: river surface water | place: USA:Blue River Watershed | collected 2017-08-17
AAAGAAGAGGGAATCATGTCGGTTTCAATCAAGCCACTTGAAGATCGCATCGTTGTTCTGCCAGTTGAGGCTGAGCAGGTAACCGCTTCGGGTCTGGTTATTCCAGACACCGCAAAAGAGAAGCCACAAGAGGCCGAGGTTATTGCCGTTGGTCCGGGTCGCGTAGACGACAAGGGTGTTCGCATTCCAGTTGACGTAAACGTTGGCGACAAGGTTATCTTCTCGAAGTACGGCGGCACCGAGCTTAAGTTCAACGGCAAAGAGTACCTAGTGCTTTCGGCACGCGATGTACTTGCGGTTGTCGTACGCTAAGTAAATGCAGAATTACAAAACCCCCGACCTCGGTCGGGGGTTTTCTTTTGGCCTGGGCGCCTATCTAATCTGGGGCAGCTTTCCGCTCATCATCTCGGCGCTGGGTAGTTTTGCCACCGCCAACGAAATCGTTGCCTGGCGCATCATCTTTGGTTTTGCCATGGCGGTCCTGCTGCTCACGGTTACCAAAACCTGGTCGAGCATCATGCCAATTCTTCGCAACAAAAATTCACTCACCTGGATGCTGGTTTCGACCGCAATGATCATGGTGAACTGGCAGGTCTACGTGATCGGCGTTGCCTCGCACCGCATCATCGAGACCTCGCTCGGCTACTTCATCAACCCGCTAGTAACCATTGCCCTCGCGGTGTTCTTTCTAAAGGAACGCCTGAGCAGGTTGCAGTGGCTGGCGGTGAGCTTTGGCTCGGTTGCGGTGGTGGTTCTCTCGGTAGATTACGGCCACCTGCCCTGGATTGCGCTGAGTCTGGCGTTCTCTTTTGGTCTCTACGGCCTAGCCAAGAACAAGCTCGGCGGCAAGGTTTCGGCCATCTCTGGCTACGCGATTGAATCGGGTTTCCTCACCCCGATTGCGGTCATTCAGCTGTCGTTCGTAGCGGCACTGGCCCCCGGAATTCAATTCGGCAGTCAGGGCCCACTCGGCTCGTTTGGCCTGATCATGTTTGGTGTGATGACCGCGATTCCGCTGATCTTTTTTGGCATCGCGGCCAAGCACCTGCCGCTCAGTTACGTCGGCTTGATGCAATACATGACTCCGGTGATTCAGTTCATTTTGGCACTGGCCGTGTTTCACGAAGATATGCCGCCAGCTCGATGGATTGGATTTGGCCTCGTTTGGTGCGGCCTTGTCGCCCTCACTGTTGACATGCTCGGCCGAGCCAGAAACGTCCAAAAGTAGCCGGAATCCCAATATTCACCAATATGAAACAAGATTGTTACATCGTTGGTTAAACCCCATAAACACTACTGATTTCGCACCATATATAGCGACCAACAACTGATTTCGCAGATTTCGAACGGGTGGCAACTCATCCCGTTTAGGCAAATTCGCCCAACATTTCTTTGTGTTGCGCTGGCCACTTTGAGCGGCAGACCATTTGGCTAGACTCATCGTGGGCAGTGGTTGGCAATGAGGCCGCTGCACTCTTACCCAAAAAATAGGAGCAATAAATATGAGCGCATTTTCAACCTCGCGCAAGTACGCTGCTGCAGTTGCACTAGTTGCATCAGCAGCACTCGCACTTTCAGGTTGCGCATCAACCCCAGCATCTGAGTATGCAGCGGGCGACGGCGTACTAAAGCTTGGTGGAGTACTTCCACTAACCGGAGCACTTGCATTCCTTTCACCACCAGAAATCGCTGGTGTTGAGCTTGCAGTTGAAGACATCAACGCAGCCGGTGGCGTTCTAGGCAAGCCAGTTGAGTGGTCTGTAGAAGACTCATCAGATGGCGACCACCCAGAAATCGCACCAGCATCTGCAACCAAGCTACTTTCTGAGGGCGTAGACGCCATCGTTGGTGCTGCTGCTTCAGGTGTTACCCGTTTGATCATCGACCAGGTAACCAAGAGCAAGACCGTTCAGATCTCGATGTCTAACACCGCTCCAGACCTAACCGACTGGAAGGACGGCGGTTACTACTTCCGTACCGCTCCTTCAGACCTTCTTCAGGGTGCAATCGTAGGTAACCAGATTGTTGCTGATGGCAACGAGAACGTTGCAATCATCTACCAGCAGACTGCTTACGGTGAAGGCCTAGAGGCTAAGGCAAAGGCTGTTATCGAAGCTGCCGGTGCAACCGTAGTTTCATCACTTCCTTTCCCAGAGGCAGAGACCAACTTCGACACCATCGTTGACCAGACCATCGCCGCTGGCGCTGACTCTGTTCTAGTTGTGTCATACGACGAGATCAAGAAGATCGTTCCAGCTCTTCAGAAGAAGAACTTCGACGGCTCAAAGATCTACTTCGTTGACGGTAACCTAGCTAATTTCTCAGACCAGGCCTGGAAGGGCTACGTTGAGGGCGCTAAGGGTACTCTTCCTGGTGGCCAGCTAGACGACGCTTTCAAGGCCCGTGCGGTTGACATCTACAAGAAGAACCACAACGCCGAGCTAACCGAGTTTGCTTACCTAGCTGAGTCATACGACGCAGTTATCTTGCTTGCACTTGCTGCAGAGCAGGCTGGCAACGACTCTGGTGAAGCAATTGCTGCAAACATGCAGTCAGTTTCAACCGGTGGCGAGAAGGTAACCAACTTTGCCGACGGACTTGCAGCTATCAAGGCTGGCAAAGACGTTGACTACGACGGTTTCTCTGGCCCAATCGAGTTCGACGACAACGGTGACCCAACCGGTGCGTCAATCGGTATCCACCAGTACGGCAAGGAAGGTACTTACACCCTTCTTGAGGTAGTGGCAGGTAACTCGGTTAAGTAATCACTAAACAAACACAAAACCCCCAGGCGAAAGCCTGGGGGTTTTGCTTTGCCGTGACCAGAGAGAGAGGTCACGGACAGCTAGAAGTTTAGCGCCTGTTACAGGTCGGCTAGGTTGCCTAGGTAGAGCTCGATCATCTTTGGATCGTTTAGCAGCTCGCGGCCGGTGCCGGTGTGGGCATCGTGGCCCTGGTCTAGAACGTAGGCGCGGTCACAAATCTGCAGGCAGCGTCTTGCGTTCTGCTCAACCATGATTACGGTTACGCCGGCCTTGTTGACCTCGCGCACGCGCAAGAAGGTTTCATCCTGGCGCACCGGCGAAAGACCAGCCGAAGGCTCATCAAGTAACAACACCGATGGGTCGATCATGAGCGCGCGGCCCATGGCAACCATCTGGCGTTCTCCACCAGAAAGCGAGCCGGCCTTTTGGTGACGGCGCTTGGCTAGATCTGGGAACAGGCTGGTGACGAAATCGAAGCGCTCGTCGAAGCGCTTAGGGGTCTGGAAGACACCCATCTGCAGGTTTTCTTCGATGGTGAGGCTAGGGAAGACGTTGTTGGTCTGCGGCACGAATGCAACACCCTTGGCTACCAGCTTGTTGGCCTTTAGCCCGGTGATGTCTTCGCCGTTCAACCAAATTTTGCCCGAGCGAACATTTACCTGACCAAAGATTGACTTGAGCAGGGTTGACTTGCCGGCACCGTTTGGGCCGATGATGCCGATGAGCTCACCCTTGTTGGCAACCAGCGAGCAGTCGTTAAGGATGTTGATGCCCGGCAGGTAACCGGCATCTAGGTGCTCTGCATAAACCACAGGAGTCTGGGCGTTCATTAGTTGGCTCCCTTGGCTGGAACGTTGATGGCAACCGTGCCTAGATCGGTGTCGGCGTGAGCGCCGAGGTAGGCATCGATGACTGCCGGGTCTTTCATAACCTGAGCCGGTGGGCCTTCGGCCACAACCTTGCCCTCGGCCATAACAATTACCCAGTCTGAGATGTGACGAACCATGTGCATGTCGTGCTCGACGAACAACACTGTGGTGCCGTTCTTCTTTAGGTCTTTGATGTGGTCCAGCAGGCTCTGGGTAAGCGCAGGGTTCACGCCGGCCATTGGCTCATCGAGCATCACCAAACGCGGTTCGCTCATAAGTGCGCGAGCCATCTCTAGCAGTTTGCGCTGGCCGCCCGAGAGAGCAGCAGCGTAGTCTTCGCGCTTTGCGTCTAGCTTGAAGCGCTTTAGCAGGTCGTCTGCCTTCACAGTGATGGCGGCCTCATTCTTGGCCCACAGCGGGCGAATCAGGGCGCGCAAGAAGTTCTCGCCAGGCTGCTTTTGGGCACCCAGGCGCATGTTCTCGATCACGGTAAGCAGGCTCAGTGCCTTGGTTAGCTGGAAGGTGCGAATCATGCCAAGTCTTGCAACCTTGTATGAAGGCACGCCGGCAAGGTTCTTGCCCTCGAAAGTCCAGCTGCCGGTGTTCGGCTTATCGAAGCCGGTGAGCAGGTTAAAGAAGGTGGTCTTGCCGGCACCGTTTGGGCCGATAAGCGCGGTGATCTGGCCGCGAGGAATCTCGACGTGCTCAACGTTTACGGCGGTTAGACCACCGAACTGACGCATGACGTTGTCGGCGACCAGGATTGGATCTACCTTCTTGCAACCCGGAGCGGCTGGGCCGATTGAAATTTCATTAGCCATTGAACTGCAGCTCCTTTTTGTTACCGAAGATGCCCTGAGGTCTAAAGATGACCAAGAGCATTAGTGCCAAACCAATCAGCAGGAATCGAATCTGACCCACCTGAGGAAGCGTTAGGAAAGGCAGCGCACCGATGTCGACCAAGCCGCTCATGATGCCCTGTGTGACGCTGAGTAGAACGAAGAACACCATTCCACCAACGATTGGACCAAGGATGGTGGCAGCGCCACCGAGAAGCAAGACGGTCCAGATCATGAAGGTGAAGGTGGTACCCCAAGACTGTGGCTGAACGTTCGATAGGTTGACCACGAACACCATTCCACCCAGTGCCGCAAGTGCGCCACCGATGATTAGAGCCTGAAGCTTATAGGCGAATACGTTCTTACCGAGGCTGCGAACCGCATCCTCATCTTCGCGAATACCCTTGAGCACGCGGCCCCAAGGTGAACGCATTAGCAACCAGACGAAGACCGCTCCGAGTGCGATGACCGCGAAGGCCACGACGCGAATCCAGAGTTCGTCGGCGCGGTAGGTGAACGGGCCAAAGCCGTAGGTTCCCTCGGCAAACGGGTTTGCATCCCAGAATTCTTGTGCGAACTGGCTTAGACCGTTTGAACCGCCGGTGACCTTTGCGAAACCGATGGTGGTCATGAAGTAGCGGAACACCTCAGAGGCCGCGATGGTAACGATGGCCAGGTAGTCGGCGCGAAGGCGTAGCGTTGGCACACCAAGCACAAGGGCAAAAACTGCCGATGCCAAGAGGCCAATGATTACGCCGGCCCACAGTGGCAAGCCAAAGGTTAGAACCGAGATTGCCATGCCGTATGAACCAACGGCAGCGAACGCGGCCTGGCCAAAGTTGAGCAAGCCGGTGTAGCCAAAGTGCACCGAAAGACCAAGTGCGCAGAGGATGAATGTGGCGGTGAATGGGCTGAAGAGCTCACCCAGCGCCAAGTTGCCAATGTTTAGCCAATCCATGATCTGTCTCCCTTAGCCGATTCTCTGCTTCTTGCCCAGAACACCCTGAGGGCGAACCAGAAGAACCAAAATCAAGATGATTAGTGAGGCGGCGTACTTTAGGTCGGTTGGAATGACCAGCGATGAAACCTCGACGACCATACCGATAATGAGCGCGCCAACGGTTGCACCCAAAGCGGTACCAAGACCACCGAGGGTTACCGCTGCGAACAACAGCAATAGGATCTGGAAACCAGTCATCCAGTTTGCCTGGAACTGCAGACCGTAGAGGATGCCGGCAAGACCGGTAAGTGCACCGGCGACCACCCAAACGATTCGGATGATGCGCTCGACATCGATGCCGGTAGAGGCAGCCAATGCGGCGTTGTCTGAGACGGCGCGAGTTGCCTTACCGATTCGGGTGCGAGTTAGGAAGAGCGCAACTGCAGCCAGGGTGATGACGCTGATGCCCATCGAGCCCAGCGAGTTGACCGTGGTGTTGATTGGGCCAAGAATTACGGCCTCGAAATCGCCTGAGATAACTTTTGTCTCGCCGCCGAAGAATAACAGCAGTAGGTAGCGAAGCACGATTGAGAAACCGATCGAGACGATCATCATTTGGTTTAGACCGAGACGGCGCTTGCGCAGCGGACGCCAAACACCGGCATCTTGAGCCCAACCAAATAGTGCGCTGAGAACGATGGTTAGCGTGGCTGCGATGAGCAATGGCATCTCGAGAACCGCGTAGAACAACCAGGTGAAGAGTGCACCGAAGGTAAGCATCTCGCCGTGGGCAAAGTTGTTTAGGCCGGTGGTGCCAAAGATGAGTGAGATGCCGATAGCGGCAACGGCAAGCAGCAGGCCGAGGTTTAGACCGGCGAAGACGCGAACCAGAATTTGATCACCGATTGGCTGCACTACGCGGGTGTCTTTGCCCAGTGGGAAAAGCACGGCTGCGGTGTTGGTGACGGTGAGGTTGGCTTCGCGAACGCTCTGTTCTGGGTCGCGTAGGCCGGCACCGGCAGGAAGAGTGTCTTGCATGATCTCTACCTTGTAGATGCCCTTTTGCTTAACCTCTAGAACCCACTTGCCGTCGGCACCCGAGGTGGCCTTGGCATCTACACCGTTACCGGTGATGTGAACCGAGACGCCGGCAACCGGAGTGCCCTCGTTCTTGATGGTTCCCTTAATAAGCAGTTGATCGGTGCTGGCTGACGGGCTTGGACTTGCGTCGGCAGCGCTCGCTGGAGCTGCCGAAAACAGCATTCCAAAAATGATTGCGAGAGCACCTAGCCAGATCGCGATGCCGCGTCTATTACTGAGTGTTGGGTGGTTCAAACCAGCCTCCGTCTTACTTCTTACTCGAACTTCGCATCTTTGCTGTTTCGCTTGACGAGATTACCGCAAAACGATTCTAGAAACGTACTTGTACAAACCTACTTGGCTTGTATTACGACCCGATTACGAAACCCAATCACGGGCTAGAATTATTGAACTGCTCGTGATTTCAGCAAGGACCTCACCAATGACGCAAAATGACCCTTTTGGCTTTGTCGGCCTGACCTACGATGACGTTCTGCTGCTTCCTGGCGAATCAGACATCATGCCTTCTGGTGTAACCACCAAGACCAAGATCAGCAAGCGCCTCGAGATCAACGTTCCACTGCTTTCATCGGCGATGGACACCGTTACCGAGGCTCGCCTAGCCATTGCAATGGCACGCCAGGGTGGCATCGGCATCTTGCACCGCAACCTTTCACTCGAGCGCCAGGCATCTGAGGTTGACCTGGTCAAGCGTTCTGAAGCCGGCATGATCACCCACCCGGTTACCACCACCCCGTTTGCCACCATCCAAGAGGTTGACGAACTTTGCGGCCGCTACCGTGTTTCTGGCCTACCGGTTGTTGACGAGCACGAGCGCCTGGTTGGCATTGTGACCAACCGCGACATGCGCTTCGTTCTAGATGTGCAGCGCACCACAACCTTGGTTAAAGATGTAATGACCCCGATGCCTCTTATTACCGCGCCGGTTGGCATCAACCCAGATGAGGCAATCGCGATCTTTGCCCAGCACCGCATCGAGAAGTTGCCACTGATCGACGGCAACGGCAAGCTCTGCGGTCTCATCACCGTTAAAGACTTCGACAAATCAGAGAAGTACCCACTGGCATCTAAGGATGGCGCTGGCCGACTTTTGATTGGTGCCGCGGTTGGCGTTGGCCAGGATGCCTGGGAGCGCTCGATGGCTCTGATTGACGCCGGCGTTGACCTGCTAGTGGTTGACACCGCGCACGGTCACAACCGCGCGGTATTAGAAATGATTGCCAAGCTAAAGGCCGAACCGTTTGCCCGCAACGTTGACATCATGGGTGGCAACGTGGCAACTCGTGAGGGTGCCGCTGCGCTGGTTGCAGCCGGTGCCGATGCCGTCAAGGTTGGCGTTGGCCCAGGCTCTATTTGCACCACTCGCGTGGTTGCCGGTGTTGGTGTGCCTCAGGTCACCGCAGTTTACGAGGCATCGCTGGCCGCAAAGCCGGCCGGTGTTCCAGTAATCGCCGACGGTGGTTTGCAGTACTCGGGCGACATCGCCAAGGCACTGGTTGCCGGCGCAAACGCCGTAATGCTTGGCTCGCTACTTGCCGGCACCGATGAAGCTCCGGGCGAGATCACCTTCGTAGGTGGCAAGCAATTTAAGACTTACCGCGGCATGGGCTCGCTTGGCGCAATGCAGTCACGCGGCCAGGCAAAGTCTTACTCAAAAGACCGCTACTTCCAGGATGACGTTCTTCGCGAAGACAAGCTCGTGCCAGAGGGCATCGAAGGCCGAGTTCCTTACCGCGGTTCGGTTGCTTCGGTTACTCACCAGCTGGTTGGTGGCTTGCGTGCATCGATGGGTTATGTTGGCGCCGAGAACATCCAAGAGCTTCAGGCTCGTGGCAAGTTTGTGCGCATCACTGCGGCCGGCCTAAAAGAGAGCCACCCGCACGACATTCAGATGACCGTTGAGGCACCAAACTACGGAACTCGCTAAGAGCCGGTTTAGGGGAAAACTTTATGAGCGAAATTGAAATCGGCCGCGGCAAGCGTGGCAACCGTGCCTGGGCATTCGACGACATTGCCATTGTGCCGAGCCGTCGCACCCGCGACCCACAAGACGTTTCGACCAACTGGAAGATTGACGCGTACGAGTTCGAGCTACCTGTTCTTGGCGCGCCAATGGACTCGGTGGTTTCACCAGACACCGCGGTTGCCATCGGAAAACTTGGCGGACTTGGCGTTCTAGACCTCGAGGGTCTTTGGACTCGCTATGAAGACCCAACCAAGCTTTTGGCTGAGATTGCCAAACTGCCTAGCGGCGAGGCAACCGCTCGCATGCAACAGATTTACAGCGAGCCAATCAAGGCCGAGCTAATTCGCGACCGCATTGCCCAGATTCGTGCCGCCGGCGTAACCGTTGCCGGTGCGCTTTCGCCACAGCGTGCAGCCGAATTTAGCGACACCGTGATCAAGGCCGGCGTTGACCTATTTGTGATTCGTGGAACAACCGTTTCGGCCGAGCACGTTTCGAAGCGCCACGAACCGTTGAACCTAAAAGAGTTCATTTACAAGCTTGATGTGCCGGTAATCGTTGGTGGCGCAGCCACCTACACCGCAGCGCTTCACCTAATGCGCACCGGCGCGGCCGGCGTGCTGGTTGGTTTTGGTGGCGGTGCCGCCTCGACCACTCGCAAGGTTTTGGGCATTCACGCACCGATGGCAACCGCGGTTGCCGATGTTGCCGGTGCTCGCCGCGACTACATGGATGAATCGGGCGGCCGCTACGTTCACGTAATTGCCGACGGTGGTCTTGGAACCTCGGGCGACATCGTGAAGGCAATTTCGGTTGGCGCCGATGCAGTCATGCTCGGTTCGGTTTTGGCTCGTGCCACCGAGGCTCCTGGCCAAGGTACTCACTGGGGTCAAGAGGCATTCCACGCCGAGCTTCCTCGTGGTCACAAGGTTGAGGTTGGCACCAGCGGTTCTCTCGAAGAGATTCTGCTTGGCCCATCATCTTCAGCCGATGGAACCACCAACCTCATGGGTGCGCTTCGCCGTGCAATGGCAACCACTGGTTACTCAGATGTCAAAGAGTTCCAGCGCGTTGATGTTGTCGTGGCGCCTTACCACGCCTAATTAGATGGCTACCCAAAATCCAACCTGGTTCCAAGTCGCAAGACGGCCCAAGTGGATTGGGGCGCTGTTGCTCTCGCTATTGGTTGCCGCCATTTTTGCGGCGCTGGGTCAGTGGCAATTAGATAGAGCATTTACCAAGGATGCCCGCATCGTTGATTCGAGCCCGGGCTATGCACTTGGTGAAACCTTCAACCTGATGCTCGACACCAAAAACGTTTTCATCGTTGCCAACCGTCTGCAAGATGGCCAGAGCGGCTACTGGGTGCTGGCAAATTCTTACGATGAAAAACAGGTGAGTCACACCCTGGCCCTCGGCTGGGTTGCCGAACTCAAGACCGCCGAAAGCTTCAGAACCGAGCTGATGAGTTCGATGCAGGCTCAGGCTTTCATGCCTTACATCGGGGCAGCGTTGCCGGTAGAGGCACCGCAAAAGCTAAACCAGCAGAAGCCCTACCTTCTCGAGTCGGTTTCGACCGCTCAGCTAATCAATCTCTATTCGCCTCAAAAACCAATTGCGGTTAGCCCCGGCTATTACGCGATCTGCGATTGCAAGGGTGGCACTTTGCCGGGCGAGGGCGTGCTGCAAACCGTCAACATCGATTACGGCGAGCCGGCCGAAAGTGTGAACTGGCTGAGTGCGTTCTACTTCTTGGAGTGGATGTTGTTCGCCGGTTTTGCGGTGTTCTTATGGTGGCGCCTGGTACGCGACGAGCAGATTCGCCTCGGCCTCGAAACGGTAAACTAGAGCAATGACCCAGACCCCACACAGTTCTCAGATTCCTGCCATCCGCGGTGTTTTAAAGTACTTCAAGGTCACCTCTTACATCACCGGCATCTTCTTGGTTTTGATCATGGTGCTCTGGGGCATTCGCCTAAGCATTCACGCCGACCTTTGGTTGGGCGGCCCCGATGCCTTCTTGCAGCTTGCCTACTATTCGGTTGACACCGATGGCAACAAGGTTGGCCTGCCAGAATCTGGCATCGACCTAACCGTAATTTCACTGATGGTGCACGGCTGGTTGTATGTTGCCTACCTATTTGGTGACTTCAGACTTTGGTCGCTACTGCGCTGGAGCTTCCTGCGCTTCGTCATCATTGCACTCGGCGGAATTGTGCCGTTCCTTTCATTCTTTACCGAAAAATACTTCGCCAAGGTTGCCGAAGCCGATCTGAAAAAGGTTGTCTAATGACACAATCAACAAACGCCCGCCCGGTACTCGTGGTCGACTTTGGTGCCCAATATGCCCAGCTAATTGCACGTCGTGTGCGCGAAGCCTCGGTTTACTCTGAGATCGTTCACCACAGCGTCACCGCCGCCGAGGTTGCCGCCAAGAAGCCATTGGCCATCATTCTTTCGGGTGGTCCTTCATCGGTTTACGAAGCCGGTTCACCGCAGCTCGACCCGGCCATCTTGGAACTGGGTGTGCCGGTGCTTGGCATTTGCTACGGTTTTCAGACTCTGGCTAAGGCGCTTGGTGGCACCGTTGAGCCAACCGGTATTCGCGAGTATGGCGCAACCGAACTTTCGGTGAAATTGGGTGGCGAGATTTTGGCCGGCCAGCCAGCCGACCAGATTTGCTGGATGTCGCACGGCGACCAGGTGACCAAGGCCCCGGCGGGCTTTGAGGTTTTGGCAACCACCGAAATTACCCCGGTGGCCGCATTTGCCAACAGCAAAAAGAAGATCTACGGCGTGCAGTGGCACCCAGAGGTCAAGCACTCGGAATTCGGCCAGAACGTTCTGACCAACTTCTTGCACAACGCCGCCGGAATTCCGGCCGACTGGAACTCTGGCAACGTAATTGCCGAGCAGGTCGAGAAGATTCGCGCCCAGGTTGGTGACGCACGCGTCATCTGTGGTCTTTCTGGTGGCGTGGATTCTGCCGTTGCCGCAGCGATTGTGCACAAGGCCGTTGGCGACCAGCTGGTTTGCGTGTTCGTGAACCACGGCTTACTTCGCCAGGATGAAGCCGAGCAGGTTGAGCGCGACTACGTTGCCGCAACCGGTATTCGTCTGGTGACCGTGAACGTTGAAGACAAGTTCTTGAATGCACTTGCCGGTGTTAGCGACCCTGAGACCAAGCGCAAGATCATCGGTCGCGAATTCATTCGCACCTTCGAAGAGGCTCAAGCCGCACTTTACGAAGAGTCGAAGGCCGACAACCGCCCAATTAAATTCTTGGTTCAGGGCACCCTGTACCCAGACGTAGTTGAATCTGGTGGTGGCGCAACCGCCGGCATCAAGAGCCACCACAACGTTGGCGGATTGCCAGACGACATCGAGTTTGAACTGGTTGAGCCACTGCGCACACTGTTTAAAGACGAGGTTCGCGCCATCGGTGCCGAACTTGGTTTGCCGGCCGAGATCGTTCAGCGCCAGCCTTTCCCAGGCCCTGGCCTTGGCATTCGCATCGTTGGTGAAATTACCAAGGATCGCCTAGACCTACTTCGCAAGGCAGACGCCATCGTTCGTGCCGAGCTAACCGCAGCCGGTCTTGACTCGCAGATTTGGCAGTGCCCGGTTGTTCTGCTGGCCGATGTTCGCTCGGTTGGTGTTCAGGGCGACGGCCGCACCTACGGCCACCCAATTGTGCTTCGCCCGGTTTCATCTGAAGACGCAATGACCGCCGACTGGACTCGCGTGCCTTACGACGTGCTAGCCAAGATTTCGAACCGCATCACCAACGAGGTTGACGGAGTTAACCGAGTCGTGCTCGACGTAACCTCGAAGCCACCTGGCACCATCGAGTGGGAGTAACCGGGAGTCGATGTCACACATCGAACCTAGGATTGCCTGAGTATGTCTGAACTTGATCTTTTTGGCGCTGCATTTGGCGCGAACGACCGCCTGGTTGAAGGGCTAAACCCTCAGCAGCGCGCTGCCGTCGAGTACCGCGGCCCGGCCTTGCTCATCGTTGCCGGCGCGGGTTCGGGCAAGACCCGAGTGCTAACCCACCGCATCGCGCACCTGCTGGCAAACCGCGAGGCCTGGCCTTCGCAAATTCTCTCGATTACCTTTACCAACAAGGCCGCCGCCGAAATGCGCGAGCGAGTAAAAGACCTGCTCGGCGAGGCAGCCGATGGCATGTGGCTCAAGACCTTCCACTCGGCCTGCGTGCTAATTCTGCGTCGTGAAAGCGCCAGGTTGGGTCACGATTCAAACTTCACAATTTATGACTCTGGCGACAGCCGAGCCATCCTCAAGCGCCTCATCAAAGACCTCGGCGCCGACATTCACAAACTAACTCCGGCCGGTGTTGGCGCGGCAATTTCTAACGCCAAAAACGAGCTGGCCGATGCCGAATCATTCGCGCGCAACGTCGATCAATCAGACCCGGTTGCCAAGATGATCGCCGAGATCTTCAGCCGCTACCAGGGCGAGCTGCGCCGCAACAACGCCTTCGACTTCGACGACCTAATCTCCGAGACGGTTCACCTGTTCCGCGCATTCCCAGATGTTTTGGCACAGTACCAAGACAAGTTCAAACACATTCTGGTCGACGAATATCAAGACACCAACCACGCCCAGTACGCACTCATTCGCGAGCTCGCGGCAAAGTCTTCGCTAACCGTAGTGGGCGATTCAGACCAGTCCATCTATGCCTTCCGCGGCGCCGACATCAGAAACATCACCGACTTTGAAAAAGACTTTCCGGGTGCAAAAACCATCTTGCTCGAGCAGAACTACCGCTCTACCCAGAACATTCTTTCGGCTGCTAACGCGGTAATTCAGAACAACTTCGATCGCCCGGCTAAGAACCTCTGGACTGCCTCTGGCGACGGCGAAAAGATTGTTGGTTTCACCGGCTATTCGGCGCACGACGAGGCGCAGTTCATCGCCGATGAGATTCACAAGCTGCACGGCGAGGGCACCAACTATCGCGACATCGCGGTGTTCTATCGCACCAACGCACAGACCCGTGCACTCGAAGATATTTTCATTCGCTCGGCACTGCCTTACCGCGTAGTCGGCGGCACCAAGTTCTACGAACGCCTCGAAATCAAAGACGCCATGGCCTACCTGGTGGCAATCTCAAACACCAGAGACGATCTAGCCACCCGCCGAATCTTGAACGTGCCTAAGCGCGGAATTGGCGATGCCAGCGAGACCCAAATTGCCAGCTACGCCGAGCGCAACAAGATCTCGGTACGCGAGGTCTTGGCACACGTTGCCGATCTGGGTTTTGGTCCAAAAATCACCGGCTCAATCATTCAGCTTTCCGATTTGCTCAACGAGCTCGAGGCAATGATTCCCGACCAACCGGTCGACTTCATCTTGCGCGCGGTGCTCGAGCGCACCGGCTATCTTGAGTCGCTCAAATCTAGCCGCGACCCACAAGACGAAGCACGCGTCGAGAACCTCGAGGAACTTGTCTCGGTTGCGCGAGAATTCCAGCGCAACAACCCAGACGGTCGACTACCCGACTTCTTGAACGAAGTTGCCCTGGTGGCAGCCGCCGACGACATCGATGACGAATCGGGAACCGTTTCGCTGATGACCCTGCACACCGCCAAGGGCCTCGAGTACGAGGCAGTATTCCTCACCGGAATCGAAGAGGGCTTGCTGCCACACCGCATGTCTTTCATCACCCCGGGTGGCATGGCCGAAGAGCGTCGCCTGTTTTACGTGGGCATCACTCGCGCCCGCCAAAAGCTGCACATCAGCTTGGCCATGACTCGTTCTATTTACGGAGAGTCGGATGCATCGACTCCGAGCCGCTACCTGCAAGAAATTCCAGCCAACCTAATTGAATGGCGCGAATCCGGTGCCGGCCGTCAGATGGCCAGCACTCGCTACCGCAATTCAATCGCCGACGATCAGGGTTACGGCTCAAGCGCAGTCGAGTCTTCGAGCGGCTACGGTGGCACACCGAGCAGCAAGCCAAAGACCGAATGGAAGGGCGCAATTTCATCGGTTCGCAACAACGAGGGCTTGGTTCTCGAAGTTGGCGACATGGTGATGCACTCAGATTTTGGCAAAGGAAAAGTTATTACCGTGGCCGGAGTGGCCCCGCGCCAAACTGCCGAAATCCACTTTGGCAGCATCGGTGTAAAAAAGCTTTTGGTCAAGGTTGCACCAATCGAAAAGATGTAGCAAAACCCGCAAAAACTGGCGCCTTCTAACCTCTAAACTTGAATGGTTGCCCACATTTCAGAGATACGGAAATCAAAGTGGATTTATTCGAATATCAGGCTCGCGACATGTTCGAGGCCTACGGCGTACCAGTGCTGCAGGGTCTTGTAGCCGACACTCCTGAAGAGGTCGAGGCAGCAGCTGCCAAGATTGGCGGAGTCGTTGTAGTCAAGGCTCAGGTTAAGGCCGGTGGCCGCGGTAAGGCTGGTGGCGTAAAGGTAGCCAAGTCTCCTGAAGAGGCAAAAGAACTTTCAAAGAACATCTTTGGTTTGAACATCAAGGACCACATCGTTAAGCGCGTAATGGTGGCCCAGGGTGCATCAATCGCCCAGGAGTTTTACTTCTCGGTTCTGCTAGACCGATCAAACCGCACCTTCCTATCGCTTTGCAGCGTTGAGGGTGGAATGGAAATCGAGCAGCTTGCCGAAGAGCGCCCAGAGGCACTTGCCAAGGTTCCGGTAGATGCAACCAAGGGCATCGATCTTGCAACCGCACTGAGCATTGCCAAGCAGGGTGGCTTCAGCGACGAACTTGCTGCCAAGGTTGCCCCAGTATTTGTGAAGCTTTACGAGGTATTCGTGAAGGAAGACACCACCCTGGTTGAGGTTAACCCGTTGGTGCTAACCACCGATGGCGAGATTATTGCCCTCGATGGCAAGGTGTCGCTAGACGACAACGCCGAGTTCCGCCACGAGCGCGAATCGATGGAACGCGACCAGCTTGACCCACTAGAGGCCAAGGCTAAGGCCATGGACTTGAACTACGTGAAGCTAGATGGCGAAGTTGGAATCATCGGAAACGGTGCCGGCTTGGTTATGTCTACCCTCGATGTGGTTGCCTACGCGGGTGAGCGTCACGGTGGCGTGAAGCCAGCAAACTTCCTAGACATCGGTGGTGGCGCATCTGCCGAGGTTATGGCAGCCGGCCTAGACGTGATCTTGAACGACCCACAGGTAAAGAGCGTTTTCGTAAACGTATTCGGTGGCATCACCGCCTGTGACGCAGTGGCAAACGGCATCGTTGGCGCACTAAAGACTCTGGGCAGCTCGGCAACCAAGCCGCTTGTTGTTCGCCTAGACGGTAACAACGTGCTTGAGGGTCGTTACATCCTCGAGCAGGCTGCACACCCGCTAGTCACCGTTGTAGACACCATGGACGAAGCTGCCGACAAGGCAGCCGAGCTAGCCAACCGCTAAGCCCGAGAGCAAAAAGGAAACTAAGAAATGGCAATTTTTCTAGACGAGAACTCTCGAATCATCGTTCAGGGCATGACCGGCTCTGAGGGCATGAAGCACACTCGCCGCATGCTACTCGGCGGTTCAAACATCGTTGGTGGCGTGAACCCACGCAAGGCGGGCGAAACCGTTGACGTTGAGGGTAAGCAGCTTCCAGTTTTCGGCACCGTAGCCGAGGCAATGAAGGCAACCGGTGCAAACGTGACCGTAATCTTCGTGCCACCTGCCTTTGCTAAGGCAGCAATGTTCGAGGCAATCGACGCCGAGATTCCACTTGCTGTTGCAATCACCGAGGGCATTCCGGTGCACGACTCGGCTGAGGCCTGGGCACACAACGTTGCCAAGGGCCAGAAGACCCGTCTAATCGGTCCTAACTGCCCTGGCATCATCAGCCCAGGAAAATCTAACGCGGGAATCACCCCGTCTGACATCACCGGAGCCGGCCCAATCGGTCTAGTTTCGAAGTCGGGAACCCTGACCTACCAGATGATGTTCGAGCTTCGCGACATTGGTATGTCGACCGCGATCGGTATCGGTGGAGACCCAGTTATTGGCACCACTCACATCGATGCACTTGCTGCATTCGAGGCCGACCCAGAGACCAAGGCAATCGTTCTAATTGGTGAGATTGGTGGCGACTCTGAAGAGAAGGCCGCTGCTTACATCAAGGCGCACGTAACCAAGCCGGTTGTTGCGTATGTTGCGGGTTTCACCGCACCAGAGGGTAAGACCATGGGTCACGCGGGTGCAATTGTTTCTGGCTCGGCGGGTACCGCTCAGGCCAAGAAAGAGGCATTCGAGGCAGCTGGTGTAAAGGTTGGCAAGACCCCATCAGAGACCGCAGCGCTAATGCGCGAGGTTTACAAGAACCTATAAAGCCTGCTTTAGAGCATCAAATCTCAAGCAAACTTTAGGGGGAGTGCCGCGACTTGAACCGCAGACTCACGTTTCTAATCGCCGCCTTCGAGGCGTTGATTATTGCCGCCATCGGTGTGGGCGTTTTGCTCGCGCCGATGACCGTGATCTGGCTGTTCGAGAACGACCCATCAATTGATTGGTTCGTGGCCTTCAGGGCATCGGCCGATGTTTGGCTAATGGCGCACGGCACCCGTTTGGTGGTTCCCGAATCAACCATTCTCGGCATGGCTTCGCCCACCTTTGTGGTCAGCATAATTCCACTTGGGTTATCAATTCTGATCGGCTACCTTTCGGTAAAACTTGGGCGCAGGCTAACCGCCGCCGCCGAACTTTGGCCGGGCTGGCTGGCCGCGGTGCTCAGCTACGGCGCTATTTCGCTCTTCATCAGCACGGTTGCCTTCGATAAAGCGGTTTACCCGGTCAACTGGCAGGGCACCTTTTTGCCACCAATATTCTTTGGCCTCTGCGTAATCGCTGGCTCGCTAACCGGGCAGCGCAAGGTTTACGGCGAGGCAAATAA
>JACCDQ010238582.1_pt1 | contig 17384 bp, 16 predicted proteins | sample 7446031 | NCBI WGS metagenome assembly JACCDQ01 (sample SAMN15323442, study PRJNA562643) | freshwater metagenome | isolation source: river surface water | place: USA:Blue River Watershed | collected 2017-08-17
CACACCACTCCGTTCACCCGCAATTATTAAACCCATTTTGTAATTGATAATTGATAGTGGATAATTGATAATTTTAAAGATGTATGAGAAACTGTCTATTCTCCAGCATTGATCTTTTACTATCAATGATTATCCATTATCCATTATCCATTGTTAATTATTCGTTATCTGTTCTCCCATGTAAATTCCTAAAGATTTGGCTGTTTTGACCATAAAACCATCGGGGTCAACGGGAAAAGCACAGCGATTTTCTTCATGGCACTGTTTAATAATGGTAATAATTGGCTTTAGGGGAACGCTTTGTACCTGTCCATTTTGCCAAATAACCACTCGATCAAAGGTTTTTTCTTCGATTAATTCCACTGCTTTAATGCCATAGGCCGTGGCTAAGAGGCGATCGGCAGATAAAGGAGTACCACTCCGTTGCAAATGCCCCAGGGTCGTAGCGCGAATATCTAACTGCGTGATACCACAAAAATCAGGATCATGATTTTCACATAAATAGGTAGTTTGTTCATTGATTTTTTCAGCAAGATAATCACCAATATATTTTTCTTTTTTGCCGTCTAAATCTTTAACTCCTTCGGAAATGACGACTAGAGCAAAATGACGACCAGAAGCTCTTAATTTCACCAGTTGATGACAGCATCCATCAATGACTTTTGGAGTTAAACAGGGAGTAATTTCAGGAATTAAAATGATATCGGCTCCTCCAGCAATGCCTGAATTTAATGTGAGATGACCGGCATCTCGACCCATGACTTGCACAATGATGATACGCTCATGGCTGGCCGCTGTAAACGTTAAATTATAAAGGGCCTGGGTTACAATTTCTACGGCGGTGGAAAAACCAACGGCTAACTCGGTAAACGGCACATCATTATCAATGGTTTTAGGAATAGCAATAATATTCCAGTTACCCTTTTGAGCTAACCCGTAAATAATATCTAAACTCCCATCTCCACCAATGACAACGAGGGCTTCCAATCCTAACATTTCATAGCCCTTTAAAATTGCTTCAGCAATTTCAGGACGTTCGGGATGACCTTTACTTAAGGAACCGAGAACGCTACCACTCAAAAACTGTAGTACGTCTAGTCCTTTTAAAATACCTGGTAAGGCATAACCATGGGTGGTTAATAGCAATTCTTCGGGTTTATATTTGCCATGGGCTAATTCCATAAATCCATCGGTTCCGTAGGGAATTCCATAGACATCCCACCCCTTTAACATTGAGGCTTTAACAACAGCCCGAATCACTGCATTTAAGCCAGGGCAGTCACCGCCACTGGTTAGGATTCCGATCCGTTTTCTAGTCATAATAGTTAAATCCTCAATTACAAAGTAAGTGGGTTGAGTTGAGTAGCAATTTTACATAACAGTTTCGTAATGCTCGATCGCCTTCCAAATAGGGGCGTAGGTCTGTAACGCTTTCATGTATTGAACCCGTTCAAATGCGGTAGGATCAGGACAGTGAAGTTGACTCATACTGCCTTGCATTTGTTGAACCGATTCATATTCATTTTCTTCCATCCAATGGCGTAATTGTTCTTCCAGCACTTCAATATAGCCAATGCCGTGACGTAATAAAACACTGACTAATTGGGTAATTTTAGCTCCTGCCATGAGCATTTTGAGAATATCGGCGGCATGAAGAATGCCACTGGTCGCCGCTAAATCCGCACTAATGCGACCGTAGAGAATCGCAACCCAGTGTAGGGGTAAGCGCATAGATTGAGGGGTGCTTAATAGCACATGGGGATAAACTTCCAGGGTTTCTAAGTTAATATCGGGTTGATAAAAACGGTTGAATAACACTAAACCATCGGCTCCATTTTCCGCAAACTGTTTGGCCATATTGGCCATATTGCTAAAATAAGGGGCAACTTTAACGGCAATGGGAATTTTAATTTCTGATCTGACCATACGGAGAATATCTAAATAATTCTTTTCAACTTCTCCACCTGGTAAATCTAAATCCGTTGGAACATAATAGATATTTAATTCCAGGGCATCGGCTCCTGCCTGTTCAATTTGCTGAGAATAATCTAGCCAACCGCCCAGGGTAGAACCATTTAAGCTGGCAATAATCGGAATGGTTAACTGTTCTTTAGCCTGGCGAATATGATTGAGATATTCTTCCGAGCCAACGTGGAAAATTTGGGGTTCAGGAAAATAGGTTAGGGCCTCAGCAAAACTGTCCGTACCATGGGTTAAATGGTGATGTAATTCTAAGCGTTCTTGACGTAATTGTTCTTCAAAAAAGGAATGGAGAACAATCGCTGCCGCTCCTGCATCTTCCATTTTTTTGAGATTGTCAATATCTTCAGTTAAAGGTGCACAAGACCCGACAACAAGAGGCGATTTGAGGGTCATACCGAGGTAATTGGTGGTCAGAGTCATCGCAGTTTTCTCCGTGTTAAAATTTGAAACAGTAATCAAAGGTTGCTTTCTAATCAGGATTTTTGTTAGTTTTTTCCTGAGAGGTTTGACTTAAGGGGATTCTATGAAGAATTGTCTAAGCCCATGGCTCCGCGAAATCCGGTAATAATACGACTACCATCTTTAAGAATATGAATTTCCATTTGATCACTGGCCCAATTTAATTTGTCCTGTAAAGCCGGATTAAAAACATGAACCCGTTGGTTTTTGGAAGACACGAGAGAGGTGGGATCATTAATTGCTAATTGTTCAAGGTAGGGGCCATCTATTAATAGATCTAATTCTGCCAGTAATTCCTGACTGTGAGGGGGAGCTTTCTCGGATTTTAATTCTTCTAGGGTAAAGCCGGTAAAAGACATAATGTTCAGTCCTTTAGGCTTAAGTAATTGGGCCAATTTGGCTAAATTCTCGGCTTGCCAGAAGGGTTCACCACCGGAAAAAGTTACGCCTTGATTTCGGGGATTCTGTAAAATTTTCTCGGCTAAGTCTTCCACTGCAATGAATTGATTTTCGGTAAATGACCAGGAGGCCGGGTTAAAACAGCCTGGACATTCGCGCAAACAACCCTGTACCCAGACCACTGCTCGGCGATCGGGCCCATTAACTTCGGATTCGTCCACATAACCCATGATATTAAGATACCCTGGGAGAATTTTAAGGGGAGTTTCTAAGATCATTTTCATAATATTTAATTAATCTTCGGGTAAGTAATCGGGGTTAAGAATTTGTTCTTTAGTAAATGGCAATTCAACGGGAAACGTGTTGATATTTAATCCCGTTTCTTTCATCGCTAAGAATCGAGCATCTTGATAGCATTCTGTTAAAACTTCGTTAAAATACCGTTTTAAACTGGGACTATCTTTAAAAGCTCTATTTAGGCGTAAGCTATGTTCGGCAATTGAATACTGCCAACTATTAGAGCGTTTAGATGGTTGATATTTCCATTTAAGCAAATGAATTAAGAGGACTCTTAAATTACTACTTAAAGAGTTCTTTTGACTTTTTCCCATGTCTTCAATTTCTTCAATTAAGTTATCATAGTCTAATTGGTCAAATTGACGGGTTTTAAGCAAACTCACTGTTTCCTCTAGCCAGAGGTTGAAATCTTGTTCATAAAGAGTTTTCATTGATATTTGAGCAACCATAGTTAACCTCGTTAAACTTCGGGCAAGTAATTAGGATTGAGAATTTGTTCTTTTATAAAAGGTAACGTTTCAGGAAAAGTTTTGATGTTTAGACCTGTTTCTTCTGACGCTAAAAAACGAGCTTCTTGATAGCACTCTTCTAAAACTTCATCGTAATAGCGTTTTAAACTGGGGCTTTGTTTAAAGATTTTTTTGAGTCTTGAGCGATGTTCAGCAATGGAATAACGCCAACTATTGGTTCGTTTATTGGATTGATATTGCCATTTGAGTAAGTGGATTAAAACTTGCTCCAAGTTACTTTCTAAGGCTCTTTTATCACTTCGTCCCATAGATTCAATTTCTTCAATTAGGTTGTCATAGTCTAATTCCTCTAGTTGGCGAGTTTTGAGTAGGTTAGCTGTCTCTTCTAGCCACAGATTAAAATCCTGTTCATAAAGGGTTTTGATATTGATTTGTGTTACCACGATCGCCTCTTCTACTACTTAAAATCTATCTGAGCTTGTAGGTTTGATCCCCCCCAGCCCCCCTTAAAAAGGGGGGAGAGTATAAAGGAGAATAACTAACTAATAGTTTGGGGTTGTTGAGTGGGTACTTGGGGACTGTTGCCATTACCGGTTTTGCCATTGCCGTGACCATTACCACTTTCTAGGTGACGATTGGCGAGGTATTGGTACATTGTCCACCGGGTATTCACATCCCCCTGGGCTAGTTTTAACAGTTTTTTGGCTTGGTCGGGATTGCTCCGCGATAACATCTTGAAGCGGTTTTCCTGGTACATGGTCTGCTCTACCGTTAATTTCGGCGATCGCATATCCAATTGGAGAGGATTTTTGGCTTCTTCGGTTAAACGGGGATCGTAACGATAGAGCAACCAACGCCCACTATCCACTACGTCTTTCTGATAATTCATGGCAGTACTCATATTAATACCATGAGCAATACAGTGAGAATAGGCAATAATGATCGAAACCCCTGGGTAGGATTCCGCTTCCAGAAAGGCCCGGATGGACTGTTCATTTTTCGCACCCATGGCAATACTGGCTACATAGACATTGCCGTAGGTCATGGCCATTAAGCCTAAATCCTTTTTGGGAGAGGGTTTGCCTCCTGCCGCAAATTTGGCTACCGCCGCTCGTGGGGTGGCTTTGGATGCCTGACCGCCGGTATTGGAATAGACTTCCGTGTCCATCACTAAAATATTGACATTGCGGCCACTGGCTAAAACGTGATCTAAACCGCCGTAACCAATGTCGTAGGCCCAGCCGTCACCGCCAATAATCCAGACACTTTTCTTCACCAGATAATCCACTACGGATTGCAACATGGCAATTTTGAGCCGTTGATTTTCGTCCTGGGTATGGGCCAGTTCTCCTAGGCGTTGTTTAACCGTTGCGATGCGATCGCGCTGTTCAAAAATATCCGCTTCGGTGGTTTGGAGATTGTGCAAAATGTCACTGACTAAACTTTCGCCAATTTCCCCCGCTAGGGACTGGAGTAATTCGGCGGCAAATTCCGTTTGTTTGTCAATGGAAACGCGAAAACCGAGGCCAAATTCGGCATTGTCTTCAAAGAGGGAGTTAGACCAGGCGGGGCCACGCCCGTCCGCATTTTGGCTCCAGGGGGTAGTGGGTAAATTCCCCCCGTAAATGGAGGAACAGCCGGTGGCATTGGCCACGATCATGCGATCGCCGAATAATTGCGTGACCAGCTTCAGATAGGGAGTTTCCCCACAGCCCGCACAGGCTCCCGAAAATTCAAAGAGCGGCTCCTGCATCTGTTGATGGCTCATCTTATTCAGGTTTAATTCCCGGCGATCGGGGTTAGGCAAATTTAAGAAAAAGTCCCAATTTGTCCGTTCCTGTTCCCGTAGCGGTAACTGGGGTTGCATATTGATCGCCCGTAAACGCGGTTGGGATTTATTTTTGGCGGGACACACATCCACACAAAGCGCACATCCCGTACAATCTTCCGCCGCTACCTGAATCGTAAATTTAGACCCCTGCCAATCGTGATCCCGTGCAGAAGCACTCTTAAAGGTTTCCGGAGCCTGGGCTAAGGCACTTTCCTCATAGACCTTCGATCGAATCACCGCATGGGGACAAACTAGAACACATTTACCGCACTGCACACAGACATCGGGATCCCAAACGGGAATTTCCTGGGCAATATTGCGTTTTTCCCATTTTGCTGTTCCCGTTGGATAGGTTCCATCACAGGGTAAGGCACTCACAGGAATTTCATCCCCCGTGCGATCCATCATTTTGCCTAACACTTCCCGAATAAAAGCTGGAGCCGTATCGGGAATCAACGGTTTTAAGGCTGGCGCATCGCTATCTACTTGGGCCGGAATCGGTACTTCGTAAAGATGTTCGAGGGTGGAATCTACGGCTTGAATATTCATCTGTACAATGTCTTCGCCTTTTTTGCCGTAGGTTTTGCGAATGGATTTTTTGATCTGGGCGATCGCCTCTTCACGCGGTAAGACACCGGATAAAGCAAAGAAACAGACCTGCATCACCGTATTAATGCGGCCCCCCATTCCTGCTTCCCGGGCCACTTGAAAAGCATTAATCGTATAGACTTTTAAGCCTTTGGCAATAATTTGTTCCTGAAGCGGACGGGGTAAACGCGACCAGACCTGATCGGCGGGGTAGGGACTATTGAGCAGTAAGGTTGCCCCAGGAATAGCGGGAGTCATCAAGTCAAATTTTTCGATAAACTCCCACTGATGACAGGCGACAAAATTGGCTTTACTGATCAAATAACTGGAACGAATGGGATTCGGGCCAAAACGCAGATGGGAAACCGTTACTGAGCCTGATTTTTTCGAGTCATAGACAAAATAGGCCTGGGCATAGTTATCCGTATCTTCGCCAATGATTTTGATCGAGTTTTTGTTCGCTCCCACCGTGCCATCGGAACCTAAGCCAAAGAAAATGGCCCGCACCACATTACTGGGTTCCGTCGAGAAATTGTCATCGTAGGGCAAGCTAGTCAGACTCAGATCATCGTTAATGCCGATGGTGAAATGATTTTTCGGCGTGTCTAAGGCTAAATTATCAAAAACGGCTTTAGCCATCGCGGGGGTAAATTCCTTAGAAGAAAGGCCATAACGTCCGCCCACCAAGGCTTTCAAATTGTGTAATTGAGCTTTTAAGTCCGCATTATTGCCAAATAGGGTTTCTTGCACCGCCGTCACCACATCGGTATAGAGGGGTTCTCCCGCCGATCCCGGTTCTTTACAACGATCCAACACAGCAATTCTCTGGACGGTACTGGGTAAGGCTTGGATCAAAGCTTGAGCATCAAAGGGGCGATAGAGTCGCACTTTTAATAAACCCACTTTTTCGCCCTGGGCATTGAGGGCATCCACCGTTTCCTCCACCGTTTCCGCTCCCGATCCCATAATTAAGATCACCCGTTCTGCTTCCGGATGGCCGTAGTAGTCGTAGAGGTGATAAGACCGTCCCGTTAACGTTGCAAACTCATCCATTACCCCTTGCAAAATGGCAGGATAGGCTTGATAGAAAGGATTGACGGTTTCCCTGGCTTGGAAATACACATCCGGGTTCTGGGCCGTCCCCCGCAATTTGGGGCGATCGGGGGTTAAAGCCCGTTGACGGTGGGCAATCACATACTCATCTTTAATCAGGGCGCGGAGGTCTTCATCGCTGAGGAGTTCTACCTTTTGCACTTCGTGGGAGGTGCGGAACCCATCAAAGAAGTGCATACAGGGAATCCGCGATTGTAAACTGGCGGCCGTGGAAATGAGCGCAAAGTCCTGGGCTTCTTGCACCGAAGCCGAACCTAATAGGGCAAACCCCGTTCCCCTGGCGGCCATCACGTCCGAATGATCGCCAAAAATGGATAATCCCTGGGCGGCCAGCGATCGCGCGGCGACATGAATCACGGCGGCGGTTAACTCCCCAGCAATTTTGTAGAGATTGGGGATCATTAACAGTAAGCCCTGGGAAGCCGTAAAGGTTGTGGTTAAGGAACCCGTTTGTAAGGCTCCATGGATGGTACCGGCGGCTCCTCCTTCACTCTGCATTTCGACAATCGAGGGTAAAGTTCCCCAGAGATTCGGTTTGGACTCGGAGGCCCAGGCATCGGCCCATTCCCCCATTGGCGAGGAAGGCGTAATGGGATAAATGGCAATGACTTCACTGAGGCGGTAGGCAACACGGGCAACGGCTTCGTTTCCATCAATGGTTGCGTAGGTTTTAGTTCTCATAGGTTTTGTCTCGTCTAAATGACAGCAAGGGGGAAGCCAATCGCGTGGCTAGGACAGTAAAAAAGGGGATACCGAGCAAGATTTTGTTAGGAATTTAAGCAATATTTAAGTTGTTTTTTCTCCAAAAAATACGGGGGGAACGGCAGAAAAATGACAAAAGTAGGGGGATATAGATTGCTCTAATGAAGCGGTTAAGAGAGGGATCTCCTTAGACGATGAATTGAGCCGTTACTTTAATCATTAACCCATTTTTGTTTTTTGGAGCCGTTTCTTAGCTTTTTTTAATATCCTTCGTCAAGGTTTATCAATAAATGAGTTTTTATTGCTTTTAATCAAGTTTTATCAAAAAATATCAAGAAAAATGAAGTTTTGTAACAATGCGATCGCGGTGAGTTTGATCTGGTTGTATGCAACTGGTGAGATAAAATGGGAAATGAAAAGGCGATCGCGTTTCTCGGAGAAGTGTTCTACGATGATAAAATTGGGCCATTCTTAAAAAATAAGCTGAGTCTCTCCATTTCATTATTTTTATAGAGGTATTTGACAATGCAAACCATTGTTGAGATTAGCACTTTAGTTACACAAACTCAGGGTATTTGTGGTGGTCGTCCTCGTATCGCTGGAACCCGAACGGCGGTACAGACTATTGCTGTAGATTTTAATGCGGGAATGAGTCCAGAAGAAATTATTTTACAAAGACCACACCTCAAAACAGAACAGGTTTATGCGGCTCTTACTTATTATTATGCAAATAAGGAGTTAATGGATTTAGAGATAGCCAATTACTATCAGGATTTTATGCGTTTGGAATCTGAAAATAAAAGTCAATGAGTCAAATTAAATTGTATTTTGATGAAGATGCACTCCAAAATGCCTTAGTTATCGCTCTCAGAAATGCTAATATTGATGTGGTCACAGTCAGTGATGTTGCTAGATTTGGGTTTTCCGATGAGGAGCAACTTATTTGGGCGGCACAACAGAGAAGAGTTATCTACAGTTTCAATATGGGCGATTTTCATCAACTCCATTCTCTTTTTTTGTCCGAGGCTAGAGTTCATAACGGTATTATTCTTGTTCCACAACAGCGTTATTTAATTGGAGACCAGCGTCGAGGTTTGTTAAAGCTTATTAATCAAAGATCAGCAGAAAGTATGGTAAGTCAATTGATTTTTTTGAGTACCTATATTAATTAGCTAAAAAGTCCCAAAGTTGAGAAATAGGAATCGTTTGTCCTGTCATTGCTTCATGCCAAGCTTAGCGAAAACTATCAATTGTTCTGTTACGAATCTTTCGCACTAAGTCAAAGACCCAAAAAGCCTTACTGTATAAGAGCTTTAGAATACCTAAATTAATCGTGTGAATAAATTAAGACACCAACTTTATTGGTTTATAGAGTTTCTTATATTACGTCTCTTGTTTATTTTCTATGAAACTTCTTTTTTGTATATTTTTTGGTCTTATACTTAGATTTTTCTTGCCAAAGAGTACCAAATTTTTATACCGCGAATTGCTTCGTATATGAATTATATTCTTCTTCATATTGTTCTTTTTCTTGAATATTTTTATATGTTGCTAATAAATTTTGATAAACATCTAAAGCATTTATCGGTTCAACCACTCTTGTTATTCTTCCAGAGAATTTATCATCCATTTCTAGTTGTTCAAATCCAACTAATTTTAGAAGATTAACACCTAAACGAGTTGGTAAAAGCTCATTATTTTGATCAACTCCTACCAGTCCTAGTGAAATAAGATTATCTTCATAATGATTAATAAAAGCCTTTTCATTATTATATTCACTTTCAGAGTATGAATTATATTTTTTCTGTTCTTCAATCTTAAATATATTGCAATATTGATTGATAAAGGATTGATACTCAAATTGATCATCTCTCAAGGAATAGGATCTTAATAAGATAACTTCAATATCATTAATCTTTTCCAACATCTCCAAAAGTCTTTTATTTTGTAAATGTTCAAGTTTTTCAGAATCTATACCATTTTTTAAAACTGAAGCTAAATATTCAAGACGAATATCACTTGTCGCTCTAGTTGATTGACGTAAAACATCTTCAAAAATATCAATAAAGTCTATTGAATTAAATTTGCTTTGTAACTCTTCTTCACTGATATTAAACGTTTTTTGAGAGAGAATATTTAACAATTTTTCAATTCTTTCCAGACGTTGATTAGGGATGGTGACATTTAAAAGTTCAACAGCAAGAGGCCCAATCCCAGGCACTTGACTGATCAATCCCCTAAAAGTAGCTCCCATATACTTAGGAGTTTGCTCTATTAAACCTTTAGCAAGGTTTTCTGCGTATTTTTGTATATTTTCTTGCTGATTGGTCTTCATTGAAAAGTGGATACAGTTTGATTATTTATGATTCTAGCAACAAGAAAAAATAATGACAACCAATTTCATATACTAGAATCTGGTTGGAGGATTAGTGATCGCCGTCCCGACGAGTAATTTAGGAAAAAAGCGATCGCGGTTCTTCGATTAATGTTCTATGATAGTGAAATTCAGATCATTACCACAAATAAACTGATGGCGATCGCATAATCTCTAAAGTCCATCCGTTACGTCACCAATGCAGAGGGCAAAACGACCGATGTTCTTGTTCCAATGGAAATTTAGCAACAAATTATTCATGCAGTTAATACAGACGAGTCCAGTGGTTTAGCTTGGATTGATGAGCAAGAATCCAAAACTCAGATATTAGCCGATCTACAAGAATCATTAGAGTTAGGAGCAAAAGGTGAAACTTTTCCTAAATTCCCAGAGAGCCAGAAGCTTACTATGCCTAATGCTTGACCCAGGCTTTTTTCGGTATTACCGACAGCCAATCACGGCGATCGTATAAACATTATTATTGTCACCATTTACATTCAAATTAATTTGATAGGGCTGATTCCCTGTTGAAGACTGGAAAGGCAAGGTATAAACTTTATTGCGGGTCATCGCTACGTCTTTACGAAAGGCAGTACTATAGGAATTATCAGGATATTTCAAATTTACAGTCACGCCATAAACGGCTTCATTTTGAGGGCGCATCATTGCCTTAAATGACCGAAATTTAACACCCGCAGGGACAGCAAAATCCGTACAAAATTGGTTGCCAGAATGCTACTAATCTTTTTGGTAATAACGGTTTGCTTCGTGGCGACTTCTTTTAAATATTGGCAATTTTTTGGTAGTTTTCCCAAACTAGAAGGACTCGCCCCGGCCATAGTGGTATTGGCTAAAACTAAAACACTGCCGAAAAAGCAACTCCAAGAACGATTCATCATCATGCTTAATCCTTAAAAATAACGTTGTAAGCAACAAAAACCAATAGCAAATTTGACAAACCCAAAAATGCTTGGATTTTCTAATATCATTTTTCAAAACCCCTATCATAGAGCCGCTTAATCAAAATCTTGCGATGAGCAGATCGAGGATGTCAGTTATTTTGAAATTTGGTATAGTCCCAATTTAAGGAAAATCAAAAAAACAAGGTATTTTGACTACGTGGGCCCAAATTTTTCTAGGAATTTTGCCTTAGAAGGGAATATCATCCAGATTATCATCATTGAAACTGGGTTCAGCAGTAGGGGGCGGTACGGGAGCCGGAGGTTGATTCGCGTTCTTATAACGGTCTAGGTCAATGACTTTGCGAGAATCACTGGAGTCTGAAGAGGGGCCATAGCTGGAACTGGTGGGCCGGCTTTGGGGTTTAGGCGAATCCCCCGTTAACGGATGAATCCGATTAGCCACTAATTCCGCTCGTTTTTCTTTATAGCCATCCATTTGCACCATTTGCATACTGAGCCGACCTTCAATAACTAGGCGATCGCCTTCAGTATAGGTTTGTTGCATTTCCGTACCGAGGTTGCCCCAGCCGACCACCTTGAGCGTTTGGGGAGGATCTTCCGGGCGAATCCCAGGAAACTCGACTAACATCTGAGAAATTGGGGTTTGATTCTCCTGGGTATAACGTAACTCAGGATTGCGAATCACCGTTGCCATTAATACGCAGTTGTTCATGATCAAAAGGTATAACAAAAAAGTCTGAAGGCTTTAGGACAAGATGGGGGAGAAACAGCGCGTTGACTAGACCCTTAAGGGAATCAGCTAAACAGTAACTTATCGTTCCTGGGCCTCTTCCACCAGACGCTCCACTTCTCGACGATAGATTTTGAGTTGATGATCCACCCAATCCCGTTCTTCACTATTGGCATAAATATGAACCAGAGGTTCTCCGGCATCGGGTAGGATTAAGACCCAGTTGTCATTATTGGGATTAACAATTTTGACTCCATCTACCAATTCTAAATGATGGTTGCGATGAATTTCGACTAAACTCCGCATCAAGGCTCCCTTAACTTTCCAGGGACACCGGACAGAACAGGATTTATGGTAGAGCCGGGGCAAGGTGTTACGAACTTGAGCAAGGGATTTCCGTTGTAGTTTCAGCATCTCAATGACTTTGGCCACGCTAAACATGGCATCAAACCCCGGATGTAAGCGGGGGAAAATAAAGCCCATTTCTCCACTTCCGCCTAGTACGACCTGGCTATGGGATTGGGAAGCGGCCATCAAAGCGGTCGGATTGGCTTTTGTCCGAATGACCCGCCCCTGATGACGACGGACAATTTGTTCAACGGCACTGGAGGCTTGTACTGGTACAACGACAGTTCCCCCAGGATGGGCGGCTAACATCATATCTACCATCAACGCCGTTAAGAGTTCCCCACGAATGGGTAGGCCCGATTCATCTACCAGGATAAATTGTTCTCCATTGGCGGAAACCTGTACCCCTAAATTGGCTCTGAGAGCTTCAACCACCTGGCCCAGTTGATGCAATAGGGTTTCTCGCTCCTCGTGACTAACGGCAGTTTGCCGGAGGCTGGCATTAAGAACAACCGCATCACAGCCGAATTTGCTGAGGAGGAGGGGTAAAATTGCGCCGGATACGCCATAGACGTAATCAATCACAATTTTGGAATCGCTATGACTCAGGGCCTTCACTTCTAATAAGTCTTCAAAGGTATGACGATAGGTTTCTAAGACCTGGGCCGGATAGGACATATCACCAATATCGGGAATGCTCACTCGTCGTAGGTCTTCTTTGAAGTAGGCTCCTTCAATTTTCTTTTCCATGCCCTTGGAAATGTTGATGCCCTGGCTATCTAAAAATTCAATGAGTAAGTATTCGGGGCGATCGGGATGAATCCGGACATGAATACCGCCGACAACCTTTAGACGGGGAATCATCGTACGAGAAATGGGAATAGCAGTTGATTCGAGGTTTTGAATATTGATGCCAACGGACATTAACCCGGCAATCAGGGAACGAGTGACCATCCGCGACACATTGCGTTGATCTCGCGAGACGACAATTTCTGAGCCAGGTTTTAAACAGGAACCATAGGCGGCTCCTAATTTCACGGCAAATTCTGGGGTCATATCAATGTTGACGACCCCCGATACCCCCCGTTGACCAAAGAGGTTTCGTTGGGCGGTATTGCCCCAGATGAGATTAATATTTAAGATCGCACCGGGCTCGACCCGTTTACTGGGCCAAACTTTGACATCGGCATTGATCTGGGCTTCTTCACCAATAATCGAGAGATGACCAATGATGGCTCCTTCGGCGATCTGGGTTCGACGTTCGATACGACATCCCCGACTGATGACGCACCCGGCCAGCATGGTTTCATCGCCAATAATGGTGCCATGGCCGATGATCGCCCGTTTGAGGTCTGCGCCAATACCGATGGTGACGTTATCGCCAATGACGGTTCCTGAGTCGAGGAGGGTGTTGGGGCCAATGCGACAGTCATTGCCAATTAAGAGTGGGGGTTTAAGGATGGCGGTGCTGTCTATTACGGTATTGTCGCCCACCCAGAGACCGGGGGCGATTTCCTGATGAGCAAACTCTAGATCAACTTTCCCCGCTAGGGCATCGTATTGGGCTTCTCGATAGGTTTCCAGACTGCCCACATCACACCAATAACCTTCAGCAATATAGCCGTAGAGGGGGTCTTTTTTGGTTAGGAGTAGGGGAAAGAGGTCTTTGGAAAAGTCACATTCTTCCTTGAGGGGCAGATATTCTAAAACTTCCGGTTCGAGAATATAGATCCCGGTATTAATGGTGTCGGAGAAGATTTCGCTGGTGGAGGGTTTTTCCAGGAAGCGGACAATGCGTTGCTGTTCGTCGGTGATCACAACGCCAAATTCGATGGGATTGGGAACTCTGGTTAAAACAAGGGTGGCCTTAGCCTGTTTCTGACGATGAAAGGCGATCGCCGCCGAGAGATTAAAATCTGTAATGCTATCGCCACTAATGACCAGAAACGTTTCATTTAATAACTCTTCAATGTTCTTGACACAGCCGGCAGTGCCCAGGGCTTGTTCTTCCTCAACGGCATAGGTCATTTGTACGCCAAACTCCCGGCCATCTTGGAAGTAATCCCGTAGGGCATCCGGCAGATAGTGGAGAGTCGCAATAATCTCGGTAATATGGTGACGCTTCAGCAGATTAACAATATGTTCGGCGATCGGACGGTTGAGGATCGGCACCATGGGTTTGGGCAAATCACAGGTGAGGGGACGTAGCCGGGTTCCTGCCCCCCCCGCCATTAGCACTGCACGCATAGCTTCTCTCCCTGGTGTTTTTTCCGTTGGGTTAATCGGAATGAGCGGTTCGTCATCCCTAATATTATAGTTAGCAAATGTTGAGGAGACCCCCGGATGGATTTTTGGTTAGCCGTCATTTTTCTGCCCTTTGTTTTTGCCTTTGGGGCATCGGTGGGGAGTTTTATTAATGTGGTCGCCTACCGGTTGCCAGCAGGGTTATCGTTAATTCATCCTCCTTCCCGTTGTCCCCATTGTTTGCATCCTTTGGGTAAGACGGAAAATGTGCCGGTTTTGGGATGGCTTTGGCTCCGGGGTAAATGTCGTTGGTGTCAGACGGCGATCGCCCCCCGTTATCCAGTGGTAGAGGCAGTGACCGGGGTTTTATTCAGTGTCGTTTTCTGGCAATTTGGCCCGACGGGACAGACGGTCGGCTATTGGGGATTAGTTAGTTGGCTTCTGGCCCTATCCCTCATTGATTGGGATACCATGACGTTACCGGGACAGTTAACACAATCTGGGTTGGTGCTGGGCGTAATTTTTCAGGCGTATCAGGGATGGTTGCAAGGAGGGTTTGCCCTAGGGCTGTTTACTGGTATTGGGGGAGCCGTATTAGGGCTATGGTTTTTTGATGTCGTGCGATGGGCGGGAACCCTCTGGTTAGGTCAAGAAGCCATGGGGGACGGTGATCCCAAATTGGCGGCGATGATTGGAGCCTGGTTAGGCATTCCCTTACTGTTATTAACGGCCTTTGTTGCCTGTGCCTTAGGCGTGATCGCCGGGGGCATTGGCTTAATCACCGGGGGCTTAGGTCGTCGGCAAGGATTTCCCTTTGGCCCATTTTTGGCGATCGGGGCTTTATTTAGCTTACTTTGGGGCGAAAAAACCCTAGAGTTATATCGCCAGATTTTTTTACAGCCCTTTTAAGGCATGGTGTACTTAAAGTCCTTAGAACCGGTATAGCCAACTTTTTCCGCTAATTGATTGAGAAGCTTGACTCCCGGATTTAACTTACCCGCAATTTCCCAGGTGGGAAAAGACTGGATTTTGGCATCAATACAGGCTTGGGTCTGGGGATTCTTACCATTGGGATCACATTCAACACTGGTAATTTTCTGAAAAGCCTCTTTTCCAAAAAGTTGTTTTTGTTCGTAGCAGTGGGGACACCAAAATGCGCTATACATTTTTACGCCCTTGCTGGTTAAAAAAGCGGCCAACTCTAATTCAGCAGGGCCAGAAGTCGTAGTAATTTCCCAACCATAGGGAGGCTGGGGCTGGGTCTCAGCTTGGGTAATTGGAGTTCGGCCATTCACAAGAGTCGTTTTGCTACCTTCCGCATTGGCATAGAGACCCAAAGTTCCCACTAAGGTGACCATGGCCACCACAATCCCGGTAAAAAAGACCTGACTCATTTCTTCCCACTCCCGACCAATAATTGACAGGATAAATAATACTAGGGAACAGGTCGCAGAAGTCAAACAGTAGAGACAGGCTTCCTTTAACTTAAAGAAAGAAAGGTACATTAAATAACCGCTAAAGACCGCCATCGAGGTTCCCCCGACCAATAGCAATCGCCCGGTCAAGGCTTCGATTTGATTCCGTTGTTTTTTGTTGGTTTCTGCATTGATCAAGAAAGGACTTAGGGCAAAAATCACCATGGCGACGTAGGCCAGTAATCCAAATAGGCTCAGGGGAATCCCAAATACCTTGGCATAAACACTGGTTAAAACCTGATCACATCCGGACACCCCAGTAGCCAGATCAACGGGACAAGCCGCTTTACCCCCTGTAAAGGAAAGGACGGTCAGATAGGCAGTGAGTAATGCTCCAACAACGGCGATCGCCCCCATCATCAAACGGGAATAGCGATGAATCCAGGGGACATTGCGACGACGAATCATAACCAAAAACCCTAACTCTAGGATAACGATGGGGTAAAGTGATTCGATTTTAACAGCTTTTCCCAGGTTGTTAAGGTGAGGCTTGACCAGGATATTGCCCGATTTTCTTTCACTAGGGGCATTCCCTGGACTTGCGCTTAGGTGAAGAAAGACATCTCACCCCCGGAAAAACGCCATCCAGCAAATCCCAGAAGTTCAGTCTCAAAAAATTAAAATTGCTTTAAAATACAGCAAAACGATGGCCCTAGATAGGATTATCCCTTCGTCAGAGGTCAGGTTTCCCCCAGGAGCTTGGACATGAACGCATCAGAACACGCCAAAGGTTTAGAAACAACGAGTAAAATTACTACCGTTATTCACCTGTTTCGTTCCCAGTTTCCCGATGCCAGACCCGATCTAAAACCCTGGCGTAATGATCCCGACACCCAGGCCTGGGTTGATCCCCACTCCATTGACATCGGCTTTCATCTCCCTGGTTGGAGTCCTCGCTTCCAGAGTCGTAGTATGTTAGTACAACTCCGCTTTCACACCGATCCCATTGACCAATCTCCCCGCCTCATTGGAGTCGAAACGGTGGGCATTAATCATCAGGGCCAAGCCTGGCGATTAGCGACTGTAGATAATTGGCAAATTGTCGGACATTCCCCTCCCGCCGCCGATATTGGGGAAAAATTACGGGCTTTTTCCCGGCAGGTTTGGGAATTATTTCAAACGCCTATTGCGCTGTGAAGTCTTCTCTACTCAGAACTGACAATACTGCCATTTTACGCGGCACTTTAATTCATTGGGCCGGTCGGGATGCGTTGGGCATTCAGGGATTGGGAGAAGAGTTGATGCTGATTCCGAATTAGTTTGTGTCTTACCTGCGTTGCCACAGACTTATCACGTAAGGGTTTCACCCAAAGAAGAGCTTATAAACTGTCTTTTGTCTCTTCCAATAAGCGTTTTTCAGTGAAATAAACACTGATTACAGGGATCTCGATAAAATCAAGAGTCTCAAAGTCTTATTCTCTCGTAGCCACAAACTCATGCGGAACTAG
>JACCDQ011901754.1_pt1 | contig 17381 bp, 19 predicted proteins | sample 7446031 | NCBI WGS metagenome assembly JACCDQ01 (sample SAMN15323442, study PRJNA562643) | freshwater metagenome | isolation source: river surface water | place: USA:Blue River Watershed | collected 2017-08-17
ACTTCTCTTCTCGCTAGACAGGCTCACTCACTCGGGCTGTCGTCATGCTGTTCTCTCACAAGGTTGGAGTCCTGTACCTCGAGCACTGCCGCATCGTCGCTGACGATGAGCGGCTCTCTTTTGTTCGGTCGGAGAAGGCCCTGGAGAAGTACTTCTCCATCCCGCATGCAAACGTTTGCGTCTTGTTGCTGGGGCCTGGGACCTCTGTCACGCATCGCGCTGCGTTCAAGATGGCTGAGGAAGGGGTGGTCTATGGTTTTGTGGGCGGAGGAGGCACGCCGCTCTTTCACGCAAGCCTGTCCGAGTATCGTCCGACGGAATACTGCCAAGGCTGGATGGCTCTCTGGCAAGACGAGAGGTGGCGGCTTCGAGCCGCAAAGTCTCTCGCGCATTCCCGAGCTCAACTTGTATCGCGGCTTTACAGCAAGCGGTTCAAGGATGTTGATGCCGTGCTCAGTTCTGTCGAACGGTTCGACGCAGCGCTCGGCACGGCTATGTCCGTGCCCGAAGTCCTGGGCAACGAAGCCGTGTTCGCAAAGTCCATCTATGCTTTCAACCGAGCCTCCTTCGGAGTAGCATCATTTGAGAGAGTTCCTCAAGGTGCCGACGGGCTGAACAAGCTCATCGACAATGGAAACTACCTTGCCTACGGGCTGGCTGCTGCCGTGTTGTGGATTTTGGGAATCCCTCACGCCCTGCCAGTGACGCACGGGATGACCCGAAGAGGTGCGCTAGTCTTCGACGTTGCTGACGTCATCAAGGACGCCGTGTTGCTCCCTCTTGCGTTCACTTCCTTTGTGGCGGCAGAAACGCCTCAACAGCATCGTGCAAGGTGCATTGACGCGCTGGACAGAACTCGAGCCATGGTCCTGATGTTTGAGGCTGTCAAGACCTGCCTAAAGTGCTAGTGCCGCAGGCCGCCTGTGCGGCGGCAGCCCAGTTGGCACCGATGCGGCCATCGCCCTCCATGTTCGAAGCTGCCTGTGCGGCGGCGACCTCGATGTCCGAGTCCGACGGCTCGAACTTCAATTTCGAAGCCGCCTGTGCGGCGGCGACCATCGACGGCGAGAGCTACTCGCGGTCCTACGTTTTCTAAGCCGCCTGTGCGGCGGCGACCAGGCTGGCGAGATGGTCGCGGTCGCGGATGTATTTCGAAGCCGCCTGTGCGGCGGCGACCCTTAACCCGTAGATTTTGAAAGGAAAGACCATTTTCGAAGCCGCCTGTGCGGCGGCGACCGCGGTGTCGGTCATCGAAGGACTCCAGTTGGTTTTCGAAGCCGCCTGTGCAGCGGCGACCGCCCAGGGTCTGCGTGTCGATGATGGCGTTCTTTTCGAAGCCGCCTGTGCGGCGGCGACCGTCATCGTGGAGGTGCTGCAATGAGCCTCCTCTTTCGAAGCCGCCTGTGCGGCGGCGACCACTCGACACCGAAGGCTTCCTGGCCGACGAGTTTTCGAAGCCGCCTGTGCGGCGGCGACCCTACGGCGGTCGCGATGATGATGATGTGTTTCATTTTTCGAAGCCGCCTGTGCGGCGGCGACCTCCGATAGCCCACAGGGCGAGAGTGAGCTGTCTTTCGAAGCCGCCTGTGCGGCGGCGACCGCCGCCTCGCTTACCCTGCCCAAGCTCCACAATTTCGAAGCCGCCTGTGCGGCGGCGACCTATTTCGGCGCGCAGGTCAACGTCTTCAAGAATTTCGAAGCCGCCTGTGCGGCGGCGACCACCGACGACGTCGTGCAGTTCGCGCAGCGTCTTTTCGAAGCCGCCTGTGCGGCGGCGACCGTCGCCGGAGCTGCGGTTGTGCTCGATGTTCATTTCGAAGCCGCCTGTGCGGCGGCGACCGGGCTCGGCCAGTGGTATCGGGAGCGCTGGCATTTCGAAGCCGCCTGTGCGGCGGCGACCGCCTCGCGCTGGGCGGGAGTGGCCTTGCGGGCTTTCGAAGCCGCCTGTGCGGCGGCGACCTAGGCGGCCTTGAACGCGATGGCACCCTGCACTTTCGAAGCCGCCTGTGCGGCGGCGACCGGACTTCGAGAAGCTGAATTCGACCTCAGGGATTTCGAAGCCGCCTGTGCGGCGGCGACCCACCGCCGGGGGCTTATTTGCCCAGGATGGTTTTTCGAAGCCGCCTGTGCGGCGGCGACCTCAAGCCCGCTTCGGCGGGCTTCTTCTTTGGTTTTCGAAGCCGCCTGTGCGGCGGCGACCGCCGGTCAGCTCCGTGACAACCATTGCCACATCATTTCGAAGCCGCCTGTGCGGCGGCGACCACCACGAGCTGACCAGCCGACAGGTCGAGCAATTTCGAAGCCGCCTGTGCGGCGGCGACCTGCTTGACCCCCGACTCGAACGGGTTCTTGATTTTCGAAGCCGCCTGTGCGGCGGCGACCCACCATCGGGGGACGTGAAGAAGGGACGGTCATTTCGAAGCCGCCTGTGCGGCGGCGACCTGCCCGAACCGCCACCACCGGAACACCAGGAATTTCGAAGCCGCCTGTGCGGCGGCGACCGTCAGGTAGACGATGCCGCTCGGCACGTCCTTTTTCGAAGCCGCCTGTGCGGCGGCGACCGGTGACCAGCGAGTCGAGCTGCTCGGGGGTCATTTCGAAGCCGCCTGTGCGGCGGCGACCGCTCTTGCGCTCGCTGTCGAGGCGCAGGCCTTTTTCGAAGCCGCCTGTGCGGCGGCGACCGCCGTGGTCGCGCCCTCGGACTGGAGCTGGTCTTTCGAAGCCGCCTGTGCGGCGGCGACCTGTGCAGTTTAGGCCGTAAGTGCTTGTTTTGTAAAGAACAAACGACTTTTTGTGTGAAAAAGGAATGGTCGGGACTAGCCCGACCAACCTTTTCAGAAGCTTGGCACTGCGGCGCCCGGCTCGACAGAAAGTCCGTAGGAGCTGAACTCGCGAGCAGCCGTGCCTGACAGCGGGGCCGACTCTCTCGCGATGCGTAGTGGGAACCGCATTCCCGTCTCCTGAGAGGCCAGGTCCAGCTTCACGTAGTCCCGGTACGGTGCTCGGGCGGATTCCGGCTGCGGGGCTGGGCGGGCCGGTGGCCGGCCATTGCCTCGTTGCTCACGCCGACGAACTCGACGAGCGCGGTCGCCTTCGGTCGCCCGTTCGCTTGTGCGGTCGCGAATGAATCGAACCCTTGCGTGTTCCGCAGGAACCGCTTTCACCCCGGTAGACACGGCCGCTCCGGTCCGGATGAACTTCTTGGGCGTCGTCGATGCCTCGAATTCAGCCAAGGCCGTAGCGGTCCCAAACACCCGCAGGCGCGTGCCCGCTGCCGCTTTGCGTACGAGCTTCCCATAGCTGTCTCGAACGGCTTCCTGCCAGTCAGGGAACGCCACGACCAGCCCTGCGCTGCGAGAGCGGTTTGCGCCGTGCACTGCGAACAGCAGTTGGCCCAGCAGCCTGGCCGAGTCCTCGGCGGACACCAGCATGTCCAGGTAGTGCGACTGCATATCAGGCGTCCTTGCCCGAGCCCATCTGGTAGGCGCCACCGCGAATCAGGCAGGCCACCACGAAGTGATGTCGACCGTCGACGCCGGCACTCGCCGAAGCAAGCAGCTCTCCAGGGTTCTTGAAGTAGGTGTACAGGTCGTTGCCTGAGGTTCGGTAGGCGCACTTCAGGTGCGTGTTGGCACCAAACGGCTCCACCGCGATGGGGCCTACCCCGTCTTGCCCGTGCCAGGTGTCGATGGTACGCACCGCGTTGCCGACCTTTTGGGGGTGCAGCACCGCTTGCCGCGTGCCATCCGACAGCACGCTCACCGCCAGGCGCTTGCCCACTTCTTCGCTCGAGCCCTTCTCGTCAGCAGTCGAAAACTCCTGCGAGGGATACACCTCCGCACCCGGGCCCATGTCGACCGATGCGGAGACCTGCACGACGGTGCTCTTCTTCGAAGTGCCCGAAAGCGAATCCGCAACTCGACTGACAATGGCCCTGACGGCGTCACGATGCTCTTCGCAGACCGCGTCGAGCGAGAAGCCCTTCGACATGTCCACGGCACCTTCCTTGAGCACCACGTCCAGGCCGGCGCTGCGCACGGTCAGGCGCACTTGCAGGTCGTCTCCTTGCCAATTGCGCCACAGCCACCGACCGCAAGCCAGGTTGAGCACGTAGCGCAAGGCCAGCTCCTGGAAGTTGTTGCCATCTCGGTACACGGACAAGAAGTCCTGCACCTTTCCCACGAACTCGACGCAGTCATGCATCGCGGGCTCGAAGGCGTGGCCTGCGAAGCGCACGGCGCCGCGCACGAGCAGCACCGAAGCGTTGACCGGCAGGAAGGCCGATTCGATGCGCTGGATGTTCGCGCCGTCAATGGCGTTCTTGGCCACCCCGACGCGGTCCTGCGGGGCCTCCTTCGCGTAGTTCGCGATGGTTCCTCGGACGGTGGTTTCACTGACGGCCACAGGCAGCAGCTTGGCGGTCTCTTCGCTCAAGCTCTGCAGACCGGCGTAGCCCTGTTTGGGAAGCAGGGCGTACATCGCGAACTGGGTGGGCTCGATGCTGCGCTTGTAGCCCAGCAAAGAAGGCAGACGCACGGCGTCGGACGATTGTTTCTTGCTCACGAGAAGCTCCTTCAGATTGAACAGTCAGTTGGGTCAGCGCAGTCCGCGCACGAGATGCAGGTCCGGGGCTTCCGGAGCGGGCAGGGGGTAGTGCCAGAACACGGCGGGCAGCACCGGCACTTCTACCGTCGTGCCGTCCGGCATTGTCTGCTCCAGCGTGTCTTCTTCGGTAGAGCCTCGGTACGCCCGGCGTACGGAACCGACAGTGCGGAACCGTGCGAGGCCCATCACCGGCTCCCCATACGCATGAGGCAAGCCTTGCTTAGAGCCAGGCAGATTCGAAGGTTCTTCGAACCGACGAACTCCGAGCACCGCAGGCACATACCTGGGCTTGTAGACTTCCCGGTCTTTCGGGCGTTCGGCGAGCAAGGCCAAGGCCTCGCCTACCGCTGGCGCGCCTGGCTGGCTCAACCAGGCCTGCAGCAGCTCCGACTCGTCGCTCAGCACGAACGTGTCAGCAGGCAGCCGCTGCAGCGCCGAGGCCGCGTCGTCGAGGGTCACGATGGGCGCGCGAAGCCACAGTGATGCGCCGGAAAGGCGCAGGGCTTCCAGCGCTTCTTGTAGGAAGGGTAGAAAGTCCGCATCCGAAGGGGTCTCGTCGGTTGCCAGCGTGACTCGCAGTACCAGGCCAAACTGCATCGACGCACGCGGACGGTCAGTCATTGGTGCGCTCACCTTTCCTCGTTGACTGCTCATCGAGCAGGGATTGCGCGATTGGCCCGAGAATCCCGAGAAGGCCTGCACCCCGTAGACCACTTCAGCCAAGGGATACTCGAGCTCCCCCGGACGAGCGCGGGCCCAGCTCAGGCATAGCGCAGTCGCCAGGCCACAGATGGCGGTCGGTTGAGGGACGCCTGCGATGTAGGCCCCCGCGTTCGCGTTGAAGTTGACAGCCTCGATGCGAGGGAAAACGATGAAGAGTTCTTTCATGTCAGTTCCGGCAGGCGGTGGTGACCGCCCGGGTCACGAGCGCGCGGTATTCGTCACGGTCCGAAGGGGTGTGCTTGGCCAAGGACTCCAGGGGAAGCACCTTGAAGACGACTTCCACCAAGTCGCGCATTTCCGCGTCGCTCAGCGGCTCGGCACGTACGAAAGCCTGTTCCGCCTCGGCAAGGGCGCTGACCGCGCTTTCCCAGTCTTCGTCGTTCTCCACGAACAGGTCGCGTGCTTCTTGGAGCAATGACAGCGCTGCTTCGGCATGCCGTCGCGCAAAAGCAGCCAAGAACCGAGTGCGCTGGTCGTTGGGCCGTGCCCAGATTTCCTTCTCGAAGGCTTCGTCTCGCTTCGGAGCTCGCCGTCCTCCGGTCAACACCAGGGACTTTCGGAAGCACTGGCGTTGAATCGTCTTTTCCCTCGAGGAGGGCGGGTTCGGCGGTACGCAGTTCCACAGCGACAGAAACCCAGAGGAACTGCTCGCGAATATGGAAATGTTCTGGGCCTGCCCTGAGCCCACTTGCAGCTGCCCCGCGTTCAGGTAGGCAGCCTCGCGTTTACGACGCGACTCGCGCGCGAGCGCGCTGTAGACCGCCACGGAAGGCAGCGCTTGAATGGCCACGTAACCGCCCTCGGTGGGCCACAGCTGCTGCGGAATGTGCGGTTCGGCTGCGTTGGGCAGCTCGCCAGGTTGCGCGAAGATGCCCAACAGTTCACCGACAACCGCCTCGTCGAGCCTTGCGCGACGCAGGGCCGCTACGACGCGCTCATCCTGCTGCTGGAGCAACTGCGCCACGGAGGTCGGGACCCCGTCGAGCAGGAACACCGCGTGGAACACGATGGCAGGCTCTCCGGCATCCGGTCGGTGTGCAAAGCCCGCGCTCAGCTGGCGCTCCAGGTGGGCGGTATCACTGAAAAGGTAGGGCAGTACTTCGGGGCGTGGTCGGCCGGTGCGGAAAAAGCGCAGCTTAGAATCCGCATTCACTAGCTTCCCGTCATGGGTGTGCATTCCGCGGGCGCATGCCCGTGCGACCTCGAGCAGTTCGAAGTGCAGGGCTGCGGGGTCTCCCGTCTGCTCGAAGCGCTCCCAAAGGGCGCAGCGCCTCAGGGCTTCGTTCAGTACCGCCGTGGCCCGGGTTCGCGCTTCGTCATTCTTGGCGTCGATGACGACCGTTTCGGCGCGCGCCACGGCCTGCTGCGCGGCCTCCAGGCGCTTGGGGGCCTTGTCGGCCAGCATGGGGAGCGCGCGGTTCAGCAGTGCTTGAACCCACTCGTCCAACTGGTCTCCCGTCAGCGCCAGCGGGCCCGCATCGGAGTACCCGTGGCCGACAGCGGCACGGAAGACTTTCTTCGTATCTTGTTTGTCGTTGAGCCCGAGTAGCGAGGGAAAGCCCGCCTTCAGCGCAGCATCAAGCTGTTCCGCGAGCGTGAGGTCCTTCTTCGACTGCTTCGGCGCCTTTGGCACCTTAGGGGGCTTGGGGGGAGTTGTTGCCATGAGGCTCCTGGAGTCTGCACCGGCGTAGCGGTCCGTCTCCTATAGAGAGCCCTCCTTGTCTCAGGTTCCCCATTCGTCCTCTGGGAGCCGAACGCTATCGGCACCCAGCAGTGGATGGAAGTCGACGATGGGTTTTCGAGCCAGCACTGTGCTCTCATCTCCGTACGCTTCGAAGGAGAACAGCAGCTTGGCATCAATGCTCTTCGGGCTAGTCTTGGCCCGCTCCGGCACCCGCTCATCTTTCCAGGGGTCAGCTTTGTCCAGGCGAATCAACGCCCGCTGCGGGTTGTCCAGCGGCGTTCTCCGGTAGCAAGCTTCTTCCAGCACAAGTCCTGCGCGGTCTTGTCGAACGAGGGCTAGCCTGTCCAACCCGTGCTCCATCCGGAACGTCAGCTGCAGCTGCTGTGCGGTCTGCCGTCGGAACAGCACGGCCTTGTGGTGCCCCGCGAACAAAGGGGCCTTTTCGTCGCTCACCACCTGCTTAAGTGGCCAAGGACCGGGTCCAAACATCCGCGCGCACTGCATGGCATGCTCAAGTGCGGTCAGCGGCGCTTTCGACAGCAACGGGGCTTTCAAGCAGCCGTGTGCGACGATACCCTCCGTCCAGTCCGCAATCGGCATACTGTAAGCGCCGGTCAGGGGAGTAGAGCCAGCAGGGAGCTCGTAGGCACCCACTGCTTTCAAGGCTTTGGAGATGTCGCTCTCTACTCCAGGCCGAATCCCGCGTGCCACAGGCGGCCGGAGCTGAGCCTTCAGCTCTTCTGGTCTGCGAATGAGGACAGGCAGCGTTTTCAGGGGTCCCTGTGAGGTCGCGTTTTGCAGCTCCACGGAATTCGACGAGCCGGGTCTCAGCTCGTTCAAAGCCTTGTCCATCAACAAGACGTTGGCTGAAGCTGCACGACCGGACCGGTGCCGCCGAACACGCCCGGCCAGCTGGACGAAGCTTCGGGTCGACCAGGGCTCGGCGATGGCAAAATCGTAATCGTGGTCTCGGCCCGTCTCCTGGATGGACGTTGCACATACGATGAGCAGGTATCGCTGGGCGCTCGGCTCTTCGGCCTGCCATTGGCGAACCAGCTCCTGCTCGAAAATCGCCTCTGGCTTCTTCCGATTGAGGAGCCCGTTCAGAGAGCGCTCAAGCAGTGTCAGCAGGTAAAGGGGTGTCCTTCGGTGATAGCAGACAACTCGCAAGCTCAGCCCGTCTGGCAGCTCTTGTGAATGGAGGAACTGCGCGAACTCCCGAGCGCTACGCACGTTGTTGAATCGAACTACGCCAGTAGAGAGGTAGGCGCCAGAGGGCATCACGGTATGGTGCCGCTCAGCCAGGTCCATCGAAGCCTGAAATAGCGTGCTCCACGCAGCCGCCAGAGTATTGCCCAGCGGGAGGACTTCCGCGCGGTTCTTTTGAAGAGGAGGCGGCGTCTTTGCGACCAGATTCTCGACGAATACGCTCACGGCGACAGCAGCCTGTTCCGGGGTTGGGTTCTTAAGCACCTGGGGTTCGGTCTTGTCGCTAATCAAGGCGACGAAGTGTTCGCGGGGAGCTTCCTTCCTCAGGCAGTACGCGGCAAAGCCTTCGTGCCAGGCCAGGTAGAGCGCTTTGAGTGTTGTTTCGCTTACCGTGGCGGACATCACAACCACTCGACGCCCGTGCAGCCCGGCGAGGTAGACGAGCCGGCCCACGCTGACCAGGTCTTCAGCCGAATAGTTGTCCACCTCATCGAGAATCAAGTCCGAAGATGCGATGCGAAGTGTCATCCGTGCATCTGTGCCCGACATCGGGGCGGCTGCTTTCATGAGATGGTCGACGGTGCAGACCAGCACGGGCACCTGCGTTAGCGCCACGCTCTTTCGGGACGAGAGCAAGGACTCCATTTCGGACGAGGTCAGCCCCAAGGCGTGACTTAGCGGTCCGCCTTTGGCGTACTGGTCTGCGCCGTCTACGAGAAGAGCAGATTCCTCGAGAGACTCCGACCCTTCACTTTCGGCCGCGGTCATCTTTGAGGGGGCGTTCAGTTCCGCGTAGAGCGCGTCGCCTACGACAGTCATGACTTCGCTTCGGGGCAGCGCGAGCCCGTCCGGGTCAACGTAGGCCGCACCAGTCTGCAGCGTCAGGGACCGAAGACCCAGCCCTACCGTCAGACGAAGCTCCCCCTCTGAAGCAGCCTGAAGAACCCGAACGCCCCCAGCGGTTTTTCCTGCACCGGTGCCGCTGGCGAGCACGATAAAGCAGGGCTTCTTTCCTCGCTCGGGGTCGTGCTGCCGAATAGCTTCGGCGGCGTCGAACTGCCATCGGAAGGGGCTTTCTTTGTCAGGCGCGCCAGTTCGAAGCAAGCTTCGAGCGCCAACGTCCGATTCAGTCAACGCGGGAAATGCTGCACTCTTCCCTGGCTCGGTCAATGAGAACAGCTTGTCGACCGCCCTGCGGACCTTCTTGAGGTGTTCAGGCAGCGTGTCAGCAAGATGCCCTTGCTCGCCCGCCGTGTTGGCAAAGGCTTCTGAATGGGAGTCTCTTGAAGCAGGCTTGCTGGCCTGCTTCTGCAGGGAGCCGATGTAGTCGCTGTAGACCAAGTACGGACGGCATACGCCTGCAAGCAGATTTGCCCACTGCTCAGGGTTTCGCGTCAATCGGTCCAGGAGCCCGGGATTGTCGGACAGCAGCCTACGCAGCCCTTTGGCACAGGCAGAAACCTGCTCTAGCCAGGCCCCATCGTTCCAAGGCAGAAGGTCCGGCACAAGTGCCAGATTCTCAGCGTCGAACGGTACCTGGGGGTTAAGCTGAGCACGCTCAACCGTGGCCCTCTGGTGGGTATCTGCGTTCGAGTTCACCAGCTTGTGGTGGGTCAAGACCAGCCAGCACACCGCTCCCCAAAGCGGGTCGTCTTTGCAGTGCGCAAGGACTTGGCTCGCCAGCGTTTCCCAAGCCGCAGAACGCTCGGACGGATTCTCCAAGGAAAGCTGCTCGGCCAGTAGTTCCGGTACTTGCACTCGGCCCGACGACGAAGCGCAGTTGGACATCGACACAGCCGACTCTTCAAGTTTCTCCAGCCAGTCCGAGCCCTGCAGCGTGCCGCGCCAGGCTTGCAGCATGAGATACGACAGCAGTTCGTGACGAATTCTCTCGGCGCCGTCAGTCAGTCCCCTCAACTTCTTCTGGAACTGCACAGAAGCCTTCCCGAGGTCATGGAACAGCGCGGCCATTCGCACGAGAAGCCTCAACAGCTTCTGACTATTGGTCAAGCGAGGCGCGGTCTCGGGATGATGACGTCTTGCTTCTCGGTGCGCGAACCACCCTTCTGATGAGAAAGTGGAGGCCCTGCCCGCGGTAGCCCATAGCTGTAGGCCGTGGGCGTCGCTCGACGTAAACAGGCCAACTGCCGTAGCCTTCGAAGCCTGCGCTTTCAGCTCCTTCAGAAGCTCTTCTGCGCCTTCTTTCGAAAGATGTGCGGCGTAAGTGCCTGCCCCGTACTGAAAGAGGTACCGTCCCAGCACTCGGCGGCTTCGCACACGCGCCTTCTTGGTGCTTTCGTCGATGGCAACAATGAGCATGGTGTAGAAGGGGCAGGGTGTTGGCGGGCTTGCTGTCGACCAGCGTCTTCTGAGTAGCGAAGCAGGGCTAAGTTCTGTGGTCGCTGACGAGCAGGTCTTGCGTTGCTCAGCGCCCCGCCCCGCGTGCAGTGCCCCGCACGGGCCCACGTTGCGGAGTGCCCATCCGCGGCTGCCTCGCTCCTCAAGGTGGAGCGGGCGCGCCTAGCGAGGTCGGCCGGGGGTGTTCGAGAGCGCCACTGACGTTAGGCGCTGACCGCCCTGTTTAGGCCTTCTTCCACTGCCCCATTCCGTCATCCCGGTATCCGCGGGCCCGCAGAAAGGCCTCGACCTCTCGCTCGCCGACGTTGTACGGGCGATTACGCTCGGCAGGCCGGTCGGTGACGAAGGTGACGCCGGCCTGCACGGCCAAGGCAAGCTCGGCCCGGTCTATGTCCAGGCGTTGACGCCGGGCGCCCTCTGCCGAGACGAACACCACGTCGTCCGGATGGTACCGACCGCAGTTGGCCAGTTCGCCCGCGGCTTGCCGATACCGATTCGTCGAAGAGGCGCTGGAGCCCCGTCCGATGAACTTCGTGGCGCTGCGTGCCTTGCGCAGGTCCTTTTGCACGTACGGATGCGTCGAGCCCTGCAAGGCCTTGGACATTCGGTCGAACAGGGTGAGGACGGGCAGGTCGTCGACGTCAGCGTCGAAGAGACCGCGCTGGTGCGGGTGCTGCATGAGAGACTGGTGTTCAGGGCGACGAGGCCAGGTCGGAAGGCAAGCGAGTTCAGGGCTGCAGCCGGGAGACCAGCAGACCTGCAAACGCGTCTGTGGCACTCCGTGCCCAGCCTTCGTTGCGGGAGGTTTCCGCCTCCAGCGCCGCAGCAAGCTGCCGCTGCTGAGCAGGCGTATCTCCGAGCAGCACGTGGTAGGCGGTGTTGAGGGCCGTCACCCCTGCGAGCAGTCGATGCGTGTCCCATCGAACCATCACCGCCCACTGCTGGCTCAGCCCGATGCCGGCCTTGGAGGGGTGAAAGCTTGCCTGCACGTCCAGCCACAAGTCATCGGGGCCACCGGGGGCCAGCAGCCGGGTGGTCCAGGTTCTCGAGGGCCAGCTACCGGGGGCAACTGCCGAGGAGGGCTCCGAGGACACGGCCCAGCCGAGCGGCTCCAGCACGCAGCGCGCCTGTGCAAGCAACGTGTTTGCCGTCTCGGTGGCGAGGGGGCTGTCCAGGAATGCTGAGAGGGCTTCGCTCATCGTCGATTGGAGCCTCGAGCCGTCGTCTTGTTCGGGGACCCGGGCCCGTCCGGCCATGAAAAAGCCGGCTCGAAGGCCGGCTTGCAGGCTCGAGTGTGCGAGGCTCAGTCGTCGGACGTCAGGCCGAGCAGCGCCAGCAGGTTGCTGAAGACGTTGTAGAGGCTCAGGTACACGCCGAGCGTCGCGCTCACGTAGCTCGTCTCGTAGCCGTCACGCACCGCCTTCAGGTCCACCAGGATGAAGACCGAGAAGATGCCGGCGGCAATCAGCGACAGCGTGGTGGCGAAGGCCGAGCTCTGGATGAAGATGTTGGCCACGAAGCCCACCAGCAGCAGCACCGCGCCGATGGTGAGGGTGTAGCCCAGCGGACGCAGGTCGCGCTTGACGACCGAGGAGAGCACGGCCATCACGCCGAAGATGGCGCTGGTGGCAGCGAACGCGGTCATCACCATCTGGGCGCCGCCGCTGCGCGCGAGCACCGCACCCAGCAGGTTCGAGAGCATCAGCCCCATGAAGCCGGTGAAGGCGAGCAGCCAGCCGACGCCGGCGCCTCTGTTGCGGTTCTTCTGCACCATGAACATCAGGCCGAAGGCGCCCGCCAGGAAGATGACGAAGGTCATGAGCGGGCCCAGGCCCGAGAGCAGCCCCGTCTTCAGGCCCAACCATGCACCGGCGACGGTGGGCACCATCGACAGGGCGAGCAGCCAATACGTGTTGCGCAGAACACGGTGCGCCGGGGAGGCGAAGCCGGCAGCCGAGGAGTATCCGACAGAGTTCATTGACAGGCTCCAGAGGAGTGGGTTAAAGGTGCACTTTAGTGCCCCTCGTATAGCTAAAGTTCCGCGCAGGCGAGCCTTGAACCTCCCTAGTCAGGGGAGGGGCTTCACGAAGCCGCTCGGAGCGCGCTTGCCCTGGAACGACGCAGCCCGTCCAGGCTCCTACAGCGGACCTCAGCCAGACTCCCGTTGTTGCGATGACCGCCTCCTTCAAGTCCTTCGGTGCGCTCCAGGGCCACCTCGAGCTCGACGCCGCGTTCCTCGCGCAGTGTGCAGAGATGGCCGCTCGGCATTTCGAGCAGGCCCAGGCCGAGGAGTTCAGCGGGGATTCGGTCGAAGACCTCCTCAAGCCGGACGACTTCCCGGCAACCGAATCCTGGTTCCCGACCGAGGCCGTGCGCGCGCTCGGCTTCGAACGTGCTCCGGGCGCCCAGGAACAGATTCTCGCAACTGCCGATGTCGACACCCACGTCGACGACATCCACGGCCCGGTGCTGTTGCTCACGCTGCACAACGATGGCGTCAAGGTCAAGCAGGGCAAGTTCAGCCACGTGCCGCAAGCCGGCGACTGGCTGCTGCTCGACGACCGCAAGCCGCACAGCGCATCGGGCGGCAAGCGCTCGACGAGCCTGCTCGTCTGGTCGGTGCCGCTGCGCGCGCTGGTCTGAGCGTCCCGAACGCCGCGCTGCGGCCTGTCCTGCGGCACCTCGCCCGCTCGGGTCACCTTCCGGCGTTTCGGCCCCCAGGAAACACCGCAATGAAGTCCTTCGACCCGTTCACGGCGCGCGAGTAGAGCCAGGGCGGCTCGAAGCGCTCGTGCGGTCGGCTCCAGACGGACTTGGCCTCGTGCACCCGCGTGTTGCCGATGAGCACGTAGTGCTCGCAAGCATCCACGATGGCTTCTTCCATGACCCCGAACTCGCTGCCACCGGCTGCATGCCGGGCAGAGTCGTACTTGTGCGTCACCCAGCAGGCCACGACCACCTGTGGCCGGTGCTTTCTCACGGCGTCACGGGCGTCGAGCTTCTCGACGTTCGGCCCGTAGGTGACGAGGGCCTGGCCGAGCATCCGGTAGTAGGCTGCGACCTCGGGGTTGGCCTGCAGGCAGCTGTCGGTCGCGACGATGCCGAGCGCCTGGGCGAGCACCCCGTTGCCGGCGCCAATCTCGATGGCGTGGCGTCCTGCGATGAACGCTCGCAGCCAGGCAACGAGTTCTTCGGTCGGAAACCCGTACACTCCGTGACGCGCGGCTACCACTGCACGCTCGACAGGCGTCGTGCCCGCCCAGAACGCGGCGGGCAGCACCCGGATACGGCCCGGGGCGCCGGGCTCCAGCACCTCGCCGGAGAGGTCTCGAACGTTGCGAAGGTCGATGGCGCGAAGGTCCACGGGCAGGCGCTCCGGGAGGGCGCCCGATTCTGCAACGGCAGGCGGGCACCGTCAAAGCGGCACGGGCCCGCTGCGCGCAGCCGCGTTCGGGGTGCGCCAGGAAGAACGGCCCCCGGGGTCGAGGGCCGTTCAGGGCTGCGCTGTGCCGCGGGTTCGCCGCGCCGCTCAGGCCGCCAGGCGGCGCATCACCGAGGCCCGGGGCTTGCGCACCCGGTAGTGATTGCCGCCCGTCCAGCCACCCATCGCGCCCCCTCGTGAGGGGCCGCCGTACTTGCCGCGATTGGCGGCCGGCACGCTCTCGACCGCGTCCTGGGCGATGCGCACCCAGGGGGTCTTCGGGTCGGTCTGCACCCACAGCACGTAGCCGAGGGCAGGGTCGTGATGCTGGGACTGGACGACGCCGATGCGCCCATCGGGCAGGCGCACGCCGTCGTGGGTGCTGAAGCGTCGGGCGAGTCGGTCGCGCAGGAGTTTCTGGTAGGGGTTCATGGAAGTAGCAGTTCTCGTAGACGGGGTGGGCCGGCATGGCCCGGTCTGCGGCAACCACTGCGGGTCGCCTCGGTTGTTTCCAGCAGCCGCGGCGATACCCGTTATAGCCGCGAGCCCTCGGGATGTTCCCGAAACTGGCTTCGGGAACCCCCTGAAAAACTCGCTCAACTCGTTGATTTGCCGAGAACTTTCGGGGTGCGGAGCGCTCAAAGAATCACGGGCGCACAACGACCCGTGACGAGCGCGAAATCCGCGCCAATACCGGCACACACCACCCCTCAGGCACACACGAGTTTTTCTTTCATGCAAGCACAACGCATCTCCCTCTACTACCAGGACGCCCGCTCGGACAAGGAGTACCACGCCCAGCTCGAAGCCGAAGGCGCGGGCTTCGTCGTGCGCTTCCAGTACGGCCGCCGCGGCGGCACGCTCACCACCGGCACCAAGACGCCCGCGCCCGTCGCCTACGAGGTCGCGAAGAAGGCCTATGACGCCATCGTCAAGGAGAAGGTGGGCAAGGGCTACGCTCCGGGCGAGGGCGGCGCGGCCTTCTCGGGCGGCGCGCTCGAGGAGCGCTTCACCGGCATCGTGCCGCAGCTGCTCAACGCCATTGACGAGGCCGAGGCGCAGCGGCTGATTGCCGACGACGACTGGGTCGCGCAGGAAAAGCACGACGGCCACCGTCGCATGGTCAAGCTCTCGCAGGACGACACCACGGGCGTGAACCGCAAGGGCCTGGCCGTGCCGATGCCGGCCTCGGTGCTGCAACGCCTGGCCCTGCTCGATGCGCTGCGCCCGCTCGTGCTGGACGGCGAACTGATGGGCCAGCGCTACGTCATCTTCGACGTGCTGGAGTTCAAGGGCCGCGACACCACGGGCCTGTCCCTCAACGAGCGCCTGGAGCTGCTCGCCGAGCTCGCCGCCATCCTCGGCACCGCCCCGCAGGCGGGCGAGGGCGCGGTCTGGGTGACGCCGACCGCCCGCACCCGCACCGAGAAGGCGGCGCTCTACGATGCGCTGCGCCTGGATGGGGCCGAAGGGGCCGTCTTCAAGCGCCTGGACAGCCGCTACGTCGCGGGCCGTCCGAACTCGGGCGGCAACCAGTTGAAGCGCAAGTTCACGCACTCGGCGTCCTTCATCGTCGCCAAGCGCAGTGCGACCAAGCGCAGCATCGCACTCGCCCTGCTGGACGAGCGCGGTGCGCAGCAGATGCTGGGCAACTGCACCATCCCGGCCAACTTCGAGATGCCGGCGGCGGGCGCCATCGTTGAGGTCGAGTACCTCTATGCGTTCAAGGGCGGCAGCGTCTACCAGCCGGTCTACAAGGGCGAGCGCGACGACATCGATGCCGCAGCCTGCACCACCGCACAGCTGCACTTCAAGGCCGAGGGCGAGGCCGACGAGGCCGACGAAGGCTGATGCGCATCGGGGCCGGCCCCCTGCACGCCCCCGCATTCGAAGGTGGCGCGGCTCGCCGCGCCCTCAGGGCGGGGGCGCTTGTCCTGGCCGCCCTGCTCGGTGCGAGCGCACAGGCCTGCACGGGGCAGCTCATCGCCTTCCGGGGGCTGGAGGACGCCTTCGACTCTGCGGCGTTCGAGAGGTATTCCCGACACGCAGGAATGTGTTCCCAGGTGTTCGGACACGACGAGGTGCGCCAGGCCGTCGCCTCGATTCGCTTCGAGGAGCCGTACATGCTGTACGGGTTCAGCGCCGGAGCGTCCTCGGCGCGCCGGGTCATCGAGCATGCGGTGAAGACGGGCCGGCCTCGTCCGGTCTTCGTGCTCACCATCGCTGCGGCTCGCAAGGCCGATGTGGATTTCCGGCGCTTCGGCGTGGCCTTTCACAACTACTACGACTCGACGAGCCGGGGCAACAAGGCGCCGGGCACGATGTTGCCCGGTATCGACCATTTCGCGATGCAACAGGCCGTGAACCGGCTTCTCGGCGTGCCCTGAAGACAGCGACCGACTTCGTCGGAACCGCCCTCCAGGCTAGGGCTCCAACAACGGTGCGGGCGCGCTGCCCGGTTCGTCCCTGCTTTCTTCGCCATGTTCAAGACCCTGCACCTCAAGGGGCTCGCCCAGAGCCCGCGCTACGGCTACGCTGCCGAGCTCGCCTTCTTCAAGGGGCGACGCACCGTGGAGTTCAAGCCGGGTCTCAACGTGATGTTCGCCCCCAACGGCAGCGGCAAGAGCACCGTGCTCTCGATGCTGGGCGAGTCGATGTGCGCGCTCCAGGGCGGCATCTCGGCGCTCACCGAGAACGCGGTGCACGAGGGCATCGACATGATGGTGGCCCTGCGCAATCCCCGCACCGGCGAGAAGAAGCCGATGCGAGACAAGTTCGGCCTGCACGTCGAGCACGACGGCCAGCCCGTGCTCTACGGCGACCCCCGCAAGTCGGTCGGGCTGATGGGCGGCGCGTTCGACGACGACTTCTTCGAGCAGGGCATCACGAACGTGCTCGCCCAGGGCCGGGCAAGCTCCGGTCAGAACGCGCTTCGCAAGATGGCGCCGCTGCTCGCGGTGCTCAAGGGCGACGCGGCTTTTCCGACCGAGATTCGGCGCACCATCCACGCGAAGAACGTCAATGACCTCTGGCAGCAGGCCTTGGCGCTGCTGGAGAAGCGCCTCGCGCCCTCCATCGAGCGCGGGCAACCTTCGCTGCTGCTGGACGAGCCCGAGTCCGGTTTCTCGCTGGTGTGGCAATCGCGCCTGTGGCGCGCGCTCACGCAGCCGGGTGTGGCCGAGCGGTGCCAGGTCATCGTGGCGAGCCACTCGCCCTTCGCGCTCGGGCACCCGGGGGTGAACTACATCGACCTGGAGCCCGGATTCCGCGAAGAGGCAGAAGCCGCGCTTCGCGCCCAATTCGGGCGCTGAGGCAGTTTCCGTCCTGGCCAAGGGCCGGCGGCTGACGTCCCGCGTCCCTAGCGGCCGACTTGCGTGAGCT
>JACCDQ010639374.1_pt1 | contig 17377 bp, 12 predicted proteins | sample 7446031 | NCBI WGS metagenome assembly JACCDQ01 (sample SAMN15323442, study PRJNA562643) | freshwater metagenome | isolation source: river surface water | place: USA:Blue River Watershed | collected 2017-08-17
CCACACCTTCCACTTCTTTGGTTGCATCTGGTTCAATCTGACTCCTCCCCTGGTGCAGCTCTCCCGGAACACGCAAGGTTTCCTCGGTGGCGACGGTTGGGAGAACTGTCGACGGCGGCATTTCCTCATTCCACCCCAATTCGAGCGTGAAGGGGGGTGGAGGAAAATTGGCGTCCGTGGAGAGGGTTGTGGTGGTGGCGGCGGCGGCAGCAGACATCGCAGGAAGATCGGCGGACAATTTGACGAATTGGGTGGCAGTGGATGCAGTGTTGTTGGTAGTGTGAATGAGGCATTCTTCGAAGAGACTGTCTTCGTCGCGCATCACCATGCATTGTTTCAATTCAATTTCGACTTGGAAATTGCGGGCGCTGAATTTGATGCCTTGGATTTCCAAGATGCAAATGAGCACTTGATTGCCGGAGATGTCCTCCATCGGCACCGGGCGCTGTGCTTCATCGTACACTTTCAGCAGCGGAATGCCCGTGGAGGTGTTGGTTTTCACGTTGCCGCGCACCAAGTAATTCTTGCCCGACTTGTAAATGCGAACAATGGGGGTGAATGCACTCTCGATGTCCGACTTTTCCAGTGGCGGCGTGGATTGAAACCACGTGTCGCGTTTGTCGTAAATCAACTGTTGGCATCGCGCCTCCAATTTTTCAAACCACAGAATGGTGTGTTCTGCATGTTTGTCGAACATGAGGTCGGCGTACATTTTCTTGCCGCTCTTCACGAAGCCTTGGCGCGTGTTGCATTTGGCGGTTTGCACGTAGAGTGGTTTTCGATGGCACTCGATCTTCGCGAAAAAGGTTCCCCCGGACAAGGACACGGGATGCGCTAAACTCAATCGCTGAAAATCGAACGAATCGTCGACGTCGTCCGTCTCGTAAATGTTGCCGCGTCCTTGCATGGAATGGATGCTGGATAAAAGTGATGGATGACGATGATTGATGCAAGCCACGGAGAAAAAGAAGCATGCACTTTTCACGCACGCGCAAGAGCACACACACACTCATCCACGCGGTCTGTCAGATGCTCTTATTTTCTGCATCTTCCACATTCATCCATTCTTTCATCATCATCATCATCATCATTCTATCCCATCTGTGTCCATCCATCTATTTTGTTTCGCGCCATGCTAAAATCCAATCGATTCATGCAGCAGTGGATTCGGCTGTTTCAACGCGAAGATGTCCAACAGGAATGCCGCGAATGGTTCCACGTGGGAATGCAGTGGGTGTGGCGCGAGCTGCGACCTTTCACATGGATCCAGCAAGAAATCCAAATGTACGTGTACATCATCGTCGGCTTTTTAGCCGCAATCTTCATACTGCTGCTCGCCTGTCTAATTTTGTTGGTGACGTTGGTCAATGCCAATCGACCGTTGTCTTTTCCTTCCCTCCACCCATTCGACTGAATATTTTTCTGCGTTCCATATATATCCCTGCAAACAACCGTCCGTCTGTTTTCTGCATTGCCCCTCTTTACCCTTCTTCTCCGCGCATCCATCATGAAAAGTGCTCCAACCTCTTACAATTTGTCCCTCGTTCAATCGGCAGGTGGTCGCCGTCGTCGCCATCATCGTCGCCACCGCACACGCCGCGGAGGTTCCGCTGTCGCACAAGCGTTGGTGCCACTCAGTTTGTTCGGCATGCACCGCATGACCCGTGGAAAACGCCGCAGTCGTCGCGGTCGCAAATCCGCCTTCACCCGTCGCAGACGTTGAAGAACCACATCCACCCTTTGCAGCATCTGAAAAAAAAAGATGGAAAACAAAACAAGAAATGGCATGTGAGCAACCATAATTTTTCCACTTGCCACTTTGTACTTCCTTTGCTTGCATCGCCTCGACATGTCCACTCCATCCACGACGGGAACTGCTGCTGCCGCCACTGCCGCTGCGGCAACGCCGGATTTCGAGTCGGGAATTCGGCGATGGGTGCACGCGGACAACCAGTTGAAAGAATTGAATCGCCAAGTGAAGGCGTTGCGCGAGGAACGCAACGAGTTGGAAGAACAACTGATCCAGGTTGCGCAGCAACGACAGATGACTCATTCCACCATTTCCATCAGCGACGGTCGACTCAAATTCGTGGAAACGACGGTGCAGGAACCGCTGTCCTACCGCTTCCTCCAAGAAACCTTGTCCGAAATCATCCCCAACGCGGATCAAGTCCGGCAGATCATGGACTACATCCGCCAAAAACGCGGTTCGCGCCGCGTTCCGGAAATCAAACGCTTCTTCCATTCCGACGACCATTAAAAACAGCTGCTGCTGATGCTGATGCTTTTTCACGTTGTGTCATATTTTGCCGTGTGCATGTTTGTGTCATATTTTGCCGTGTAATGAGTTTAAGAATATTTGAACATGGAAAAAACCGTGAACATGATGGATGCACTGGAACCTGTCCGGTGTGTTCTTCTTTCTCTTGATGCTGCAAAATGGTGGTTGACTTTCTTCTTCGTGTGTTCGCACAGTCGTCTTTTTTTTCTGCAGGGAAACCAAGTCATTGCACAGCAACCTCCGATTCCTCCCGTCTGCATCTCGTACCATTTTATCCGAACATGAACACCTTCCGAGACAAGGATTTCGTGTACTACAATCATCCCAATGGCGACATTTTCGCGGGTGGTTTTCGTGTGCAATCCGACTGGTTGCGCAACAAAGCGTCTCCCATCGTCACCTTGAATCGATTCACGGAGTTGTCTCCCGCCGAATCAAAGGAAGTGTCCGACCTCTTCGACCACCTGGTGCTCCCCGGGTGGGCGTGGAGTGCCTCCGCGATGGATGACGCCGAGACCGAACACAATCACACGTTCGACGAAGACGCGCACGATGATGAGAGGAACAACGATGAGAAGGAGAACGATGAGAAGGACGAAGGTGAAGAAGAGGAGGATGAGATCGTGAGCGACGACGACGACGCACACAGCGATGTGGAAGAGGAAGAGGAAGAGGAAGAGGACGAAGAGGAGGACGAAGAGGAGGACGAAGAGGAGAGGGGCAAAGATGAACTGGTCGGAGAAGGAGAAACAGTCGAAGGTTTTGGTGGCAGTGGCCGTGGCGGCACGAAATCGAAGCATCAACACCGCAAACGCAACCGTCGCATCCGCACGCGCAAAGAGTGGATGACGGATGGATTGTATCGCAAATTGTTTCCTCTGTCCACAGCCCCTTCTTCCACGTCGACGTCCGAGAAGGGAATTGCGCCATCTCCGACTGTGACTGCCAGCAACAGCAACAGCAACAAAACTTCCACTTCTGCTTCCACTTCTGCTTCCACTTCTGCTTCCACTTCTGCTTCCACTTCCAGCGTCCATCGCCGCCGCCGCGGCACTCGCAAATCCATTTCGGCGACTTCCAATGGGTCTGCACACTCGTTGGATGTGCCATCCGGACGCCGCCGCAAACAACGCACGACACGTCGCCAGCGCGCGCATCAAACGTAGCAGCCCAAAAAATAGTAGGAATGCACTGTAAGCCTGCCTTTGCGCTTGCAGTTCATCAACACTTTCTCTTCTTTGATCCATTAGTGATCCGACATTCAGACCCATTTGCAAAAAAAACGGGGGACCGATGGTGCAAGCAAGGATGTGTGTTATTTGTCATGACGAAGAGGGATTGGTTACCTCTATGGCGTTGCATTGGAAGCGACACTTGCAGTGTGCGTGCGACGTACCCGTGCACGCAGGATGTTTGTCGGAGTGGCATGCGCGACATGCCCAGTGTCCCATTTGTCGCACTCCCTTTCGCACCTGGACCAACCGGTGTCTGTACTCCGTGGCGGTCGCCGCCGCATTGCAGTTTCCTCCGTCCCCGCGGACACCTCACGGACACGGACACGGACGCGACAGAGCGGGAGGAGGGATGCTCCTCCGTGTGGGCAACGCCCGCGCACAGTCGACCGCTTTTTTCCACCTCTTGTTCTGGACTTCCGTGTTGTTCTGGATGTGCGTCCTGCATGCCGCGCGGGTGGGAATGGGTGTGGATGCGGGCGTTGATCCGCACGATTGGCGTGGGCAATGAAAACGTTCACCTTACCTCACCTGACCCCCCCCGTTTTGGTTTAAGGTGCCCCCCACGATTGGTAGTCAAACGGCGCAATCGCAATCTGGGGGATGCGTTCCTTCCAGTAGCGCACCTTCTTTTGAAAGGCGGCGTCTTCGGGCGTTTCTGGCACCGCCGTCATGAACTTCATCATCTCCGCTTCGTCGGCATTCATGCGCGGTTTGTACCCATAGCAATTGACCCCGTACTTGGTGTGCGCGTCGGGCATGAATCCGCCGTTGATGCCTGGGCGACCGCACATGTGCTCATATCCTTTCTTGCGTTGCAGTTGCTGGAAGGTCTTCTTCTGCGTGGGGAACAGCGCCATTTGACCCTCCGACCAGCCATACTGACACCAATCCGCGCCCTTGCCATAGGCCGCTTCCATTTGGTCGTAGGTCGCCAAATCTGCGCCAAAGGCTTTGCACACCGCGCGCGCGTCGTCGTAAGTGTAGCGATCGCCAGGCAAATGGAACACTTGTTTGCGGAAGCGAATACGGTTTTTCGGCAAGCTGTCGCTGTCGGAAGACGCAACGGGCGATGGGTCGCCGCCACCACCACCTGAAGGAGAAGAAGAGGAAGCAGAGGGTCCGAACGCGGACCCAAGGGGATTCATCCATCGATTGTCGCCGAACAGATTGACTTGGAACATGTATTGGTACAGTTGCAACACACTGAAAAACGACACGAGCAATAGAACGATGCCTAAGATGATTTTGCCGAAGGATGGACCTCCTCCACTGCCACTGCCACTGCCACTTCCGCGCACTCCCAACGCCGTTGCTGCCAGCGGCGATTCCAATGTGGTCAACCCCGGGACATCCTCTCCATCCAACGAAAATTGATAGATCACTCCTCCGCGATGACCTGCGCCTGACGACCCGCCGCCGTTGCCGCGTTTGCGAAAGAGCACAAGAAACAATCCCACCACAATCACCGTGACGACGGACACCATCATCACGTTGCTAAATCCATCCCCCATTCCATCCACACCAAACATGCTTTTGCTGTTACCATTGCCATTGCCATTGCGATTGCCATTGCTTTCTCCATCGTCGTTGTTGCCAACGCCGCCACCCCCGCGAGTGCTGCCGTCCACAACTTCTACTTCTGCTGCGTCCATGGATGAATGAAATTGTCCGTTCGTGTCTGTTTGTTTCCGTCGCTGTCAATCTGTGCGTGCCTGCCTACGTGCGTGCGTATATGTCGGGTATTCGTTTGCTCAATCGTCCTCCGTTAGTCCTCTCCGGAGAAAAAAAGCAACTTTCGTCTCCGCTCTGCGTCCCAGGATTCACGGAGGCAGGGTTGCACTCTTGGCACTGTCGGTCCCTTTGGTGCCTTCGGCGACTTTTTCGAAGAAGAGAAGGTATGCGTTGGCGCTGACGATGTGGTTGGCAGCATGGCGCGCGTCCAGGGGAGTCACCTGGGTGTCATTGCAGCTGTACCATTGGCGGCGATCCTCCGACAACACGGTGCTGGTGTAGTGTCCGCCGCCCAATCCGCCGCCGCTGTGGTGACAGACGCCGACCAGCCGGAAGAGCGAGGTGTGCGCGTCGTATCCGCAACAGAATGCCCGCCAATCCAAGAGCGTGTCCACCGGGAAGTCCACGAAGGTTTGCTGTTTCTGCAGGGACGACGTGTTCCTGCCCGAAGACAACTGGGATGCGCGGAAACGTTTGAGGGAGATGACCAGCATTTGCGGGAACGACCAAATGCGCATCATTTTGCGCGCATGTCCGTCGCCGTCCCACTCCACCTGTTCCGGCATCAAATACGCGCGCATGCAATCGTCCAACGTGCAACGGCCGGGTGTCTTTGATGCCCCGGACGACTCGGGAAGTGGCAACTCCAGCACCGAAAAAGGTTCCGCCACAGCGTTCGCCGGCGACCAGCGCGGCAACGGAGGTGACAAAGTAGAAGAAAGTGAAGTGGAAGAAAGTGAAGTGGACGAAGACAACGAGTCCGTCGCGTGTTGCAAGCACGAAAGTTGCAATCCGTAAAACAGTTGATACATCTCCGAGTAGTCGCTGCTCATGCGCGCCTGCACCATGTCAAAACACAGCTTGGCATACAGGTCGCGCTGTGTATGCACCTCGCCGCGCACACTCATTTGCACTTTGCGCGACAATGCTTCGTGGAAACAGTCCAACAAAAACAGCCAACACTCCTCCACATCATGTTGCGCAAACGGCACAAACTCGGTTCGCCCCCGCGCCCGCGCCACCGAGTAAAATGCGTGGACAAACTCCCGGGGAACAATCGGCGCGACTGTCCCTGGATGTCGGGCATCGGCCTCCATCGCCATCGCCGATCGCATCTGCCGCGCAAGTGCTCGGTACTCCAAGAACAACAAAGTGCTTTGCGATGTGGGTTTGCACCGACGCATCACCTCCGGGTTTTCCATCAACGTATTCAATGCGTGACACCGCGACACCATCTGCAGAAGCGCATTCATGAAACATGTGTTGCCCAAATTCGCCAATCCCGCCATCTATCTCTTCAAATTTGTTCGTGTATAGTCGTGTATGTTTCAGCACCGTCTGCTCTGGTTGTATTGTTATCGTCGTGGTGATGTTGAATACCGCGGAAAAAAAATCCGCGCAAGTGTACGGATGCGCAATCGCAGGTGAAATAAAATCTCTCCGAGGCACAACAGTCCACCGATCCTCTCTTCTCTTGTTTCCACCCCCCCTTTTTCCCCTCGCTCCCAGTTTTTGGTTCGTCCTTCTTCCACCACCAACTGCAACTTTTTGTTTGTTAGTCACACTCATCACCAATGTCCTACCTTCGCGCAATCACCCAGGCGCAGGCCTACTCTCGACATATGGCAGAACATCTGATGGAAATCTACAGCAACAATGCGCGCCACATCGAAGACTTGCAGCGCACGGCCGAACGCTTGCGGCAACAGAACCATCAAATCGCATGTTGTGTCATTGATCTGTATGCGCACCAACATCGATCCTTTCCGTCGATGGAAGAAGATGACTCGAGTCGGCAACCACAGTCGCAACAACAACCACACACGTCCACCTTCCAGTTGCCGGGAATGCAACACAACACCCCGTCGCATCATCCTCATCCATCGTCTTCATTTCCACCGACGACGACCGCAGCGCAACCACCTGCATCTGGTCCACAGGAACAACCGTTTGTGCAACCACCCGACACCAACTTCAATACCTTTTCCGCGGAAGCCATTTCCGCCATCATGTCCAGCACAGCCGCAGCAGCCGCAGCAGCCACACTCGCAGAATATCCGACATTGACCACGGAAGACATTGCGGGCATGATGTCCGACACTGCTGCAGGAGCCGCAGCAGCCATGCTCGCAGGACAGCCGACATGGTCGCAATCTGCTCCAAGTCACCCATCGTTTTCCCCCCTCCAGCCGCCACCCTTGCGCCGCCAGAACAATAATGCACACGAAATCGTCACGGTTGAAGAGTTCGTGTTTCCATTGCATGATCTGCAGATGTTGCAGACACTGCTCGGGTTGGGTGTCGGGAACCAATCCTCCGCAAACAATCTCGATACGGCTGCCCTGGCGGCAGCAGCGGTTGCAACCTTTGGCAGAAGCAACAACAACAACAACAACGATGGAACCCGAGTTCCTTCGCGCATGACGCCCGCCAGCATCGACGAATCTATCCAGAATATCTCGTACGGGGAACTGCGCATGGCACGCAACGGCGGCAACAACAACGAGTTGACGATGCCTCTTCCGCAAACCTGTCCCATCTCCATGGAAGGCTTTCAAGACGACCAGATTGTTTCGGTCATACGCAACTGCAATCACGTGTTCCACCGAACTCCGTTGCTGCGATGGTTGCAACAGTCCACTTCGTGTCCTCTCTGTCGACGAGACGTGCGCATATCCCCGCCGCCACAATTCCATCGCGACACCCACCACAACCGCACCCCAATGCTCCGACAGCAAACACCTTCCGCCTCTTCCTCCCTCTCCAACCACACATCGATGTTCTCCGCCCTCTTCAACAACCGTCGAGAGAACAACAATGTCGCAAACGAAGCAGAGGAGACGGATGACGACGTGAACATGACCATGGATGACGATGACGATGACGATGACGACGATGAAGATGAAGATGATGACGACGACCTCGACGATAACAGCGACTACGGCGATGAAGACAGTGACGAAGATATGTGAACGGCAAAAATGTGTCACACGGCAAAATGTGTCACACGGCAAAATGTGTCACACGGCAAAATGTGTCACACGGCAAAATGTGTCACACGGCAAAATGTGTCACACTTGAGAGTTAGAGGAAGAGGAAGAAAAAGAAGAGGACACGTGGTCGTTGCGATAAAAGGTCAACTGCGGGGGTGGAGAGGATGCGCACAACGAGTGGCTGCGGTTGCTGCACGTTGGCCGAACAGTCCTCTTGTCGTGTGCTCTGCGGAGGATGTGCACCGTGCAGCGCCACCAACATGTCCACTCGTCAGAATCCGGTCGCGCTACGCAACCCACTTCGATGTGATCCACGTTCACCACCAAGTAAGCATGTGGAAATTGATTGAAGGCGCGGCAAAAGCTGCGGCATTCCCCCGGCCGGTCGCGCATCTTTCGAAGCCATGCTGTCCACGTGTTCCACTCGCAATGGTCGTCTTGCAGCTCCACCCACGCTTCGTCGTCTTCTTCCAACAGGAAGCGCTCTTGCAACCGTCGAACCACAGTCCTGACCGACGTATCACGCACATCCATGCGAACACTTTGCCACGCGCGGGTAGATGATCCACGCAAGCAGGACGACGCATGATGCGCATTCACACGAAGCATCGCGCAATCCGATATCGACTCGCACATGTGTCACGGAAAAAAAAGAAGGGAATCACGATGCACGTTCGGGAAAGCAGGTGGGAATGACAAAAGGGAAAAAGAAAGAAAAAAAACAGGACACAAGAAAGAGGGGAAGAGTCGTTTGGTTTAAATCGTTACAAGAGCAACTGGTTGCACTGGTTAGTGTAGACCGATGTACATGCAAAGTTGGCTTTGTCCTTTTTTTTGTTGTTCCAGTCGACGCAGCTCCGAGTCGAACAACAAACGTTTCACCTCCTTCGCCCGCAATTCCGCAACACGTTCACGCAGCCGCGCGGCGTCTTCCGCCCATTGTTGCTGGGCCTGCTGCACCTGGCGCTGGAACTGACTGCGCACATGGTTGGCGTGCATGGCCCACACGTCTTCCAACACCAACGCCAGCAACTGAAGAACCGGTTTCATGATTTGGTTGGTGATGTAATGCGCGTAATCGATGCGCAGCTTATGTTCCGCCACGAACGCCGGGGTCTCGATTTTGTCGCCCTGCAGCTTCGCGTTCTCCGCCACGATGTACACAAACGGAATGCGATCCCCCGAACTCGGCTTGTTTCCAGGATCGCGCTGCGTCATGCGGTCCGCCAGCACTTTGTGCGCGATTTGCTTGGGGTTCTTGTACCCCGAGCGCAACGACTTGGTGATGACCAGTTTGTCCACCGGACACGTGCCGTTCGTCAACTGCACCAAAGACCGCTTCAAGAAGTCCACCGCCGCCGCCACGTTCTGCTGCTTCATCAAGATGTCGATGATGCCGCCGTACACATCCTTCACAATGGGCGCGTTGTCGCGGCGCTTCAACACAATCCCCATCTCCTTGCGCTTCCCGTAGCGGATGTCCAGCTCGTACAACATGCCCACGTACCGCTTTTTCGACAACAAGATGAATGGCGTGAACGTCTTCTCGTACTCCAAATCATGCGGCTGCTTCAAAAACATGGACGCCAAGTGTCCCGCCTCTTGCGCCAACTCGATCGTCAGCTCCAGCGCCTTCACCCCTCGAATCGGCTGGCCATCCAACTCGCGCAAATTCAGGGTGAAAAACACCGAGTCGGTGTCCCCGTAAATGTACTCGGCGTTGGTGCGCACGCGGCCGTGGTTTTTGGTCTCGCACACGCGGTCCCGGTAACACTCCTCGATCACCCGCTTGGCGTAGGTCAGCAATTTGCGGCCGGTCGCCGTGGTGCACGCTGCGATGTCCTTCTCGTAAAAGGCACTGGTGCGCGCCCCCGCCCCGCCGTACAGCGAATTGGCCGTCTGCTTGTACGCCAGTTGGCGCTGCTCCAACACCGCCATCATGAACGGTTCGCTCTGTTTCTTCGCCAAGGCGCGGGTCCGTTTGCGCGCATCCAGCAACTCGCACAGCACCGACGGCAACACCCCTTTCTTGCCGTCGCGCGGCTGCACGAAGCGACACACCTTGTAACCATCCTTGACCTTCTCCGCCTTGCTCTTGGCATTCTTGCGCACGTACTTGTACGTGTCGTAGGTGACGTCCACGTACTCGTACCCCGGCAGGTTGTCGTACACGAACCGACCCTCCGCATCGCACTCGCCCCACGTGTCGCGCAAGCGGCCCTGCAGATCGTACTCGCGCGTCCACACCTTCGTGTCGTGCGACAAATTCTCGCTGATCATGGAGCTGGGATACAGGGACGCGAAATCCACGCAGGCCACCGGTTTGTCCAAGTACACGCCGGTTTTCGGCTCCAGCACAATCGCCCCCTCGTAGCCGTCGTCGCCCTCCGCCTTGTCCAACACGGGCATCAACATCCCGCGTTCCCGGCATTTCTTCGCCAAAAAACTGAGCAGCTTGATGCCTTGGCCGCGAAACACCAAGAAATCGATGGGCACGCTGCAGATGCTGGCCATCTCCACAAACCCGGTCAAAACATCCGAGTCGATCATGAGGTAGTGCAGCAAGTTGCAATCCTGCAGACAGTACTTGGCGATGATGGCGCGGTCTTCCGCGGTGCCGTTGCTCAGCTCGAAGATCTCCTTGGGCGTGACATCGTCCTTCGCCAGCCCCCAGCGCACCTTCTTGGTCGCAATATCCGGGGCAACGTGGCCGCGGACCACGATCGTCTCGGCCGCCGGATCGATCTGCAACACTTCGAATTTGGCGCCGTCCTGGTAGTAGTCGGTCGAAAACCCAATCTCTTCAAAGTGCACGAAACTCCCCGGCAACAAGCCCGTCAACTTGTGCGTCTTGCAGCGCGTCACATTCTGCGCTGCGTCGTAGGTGCACTGTTTGATGCCGTCGCCAATGTGGTGTCCTGCCACGAAATCCAGTTTGTAGGACGGGAGGTTGAGGTTGCGGCGGTAATGGCCATGCAAATCGATCTGTTGGCGGCCCGGCATCTTGATGTGGTAATTGTCATGCTGGCCACTCGCCAAAATCACGCTGCTCTGCTCTATTTGCCACACGCCAGCCTTGTCTTTCTTGGCGCAGACTTCGCCGGCATTGCGCGACAACTTCAAGAAGTCCTCTAGACATCCATTCTCCGCCGCGCGGTGGTACATGAACTGGTAATCGAAGTTGAAGATGTTGTAGCCAATGATGATGTCGGGATTCTCGCGCTGCACCAACTGTTGCCAGGCCAACAACACTTCGCGTTCTGTCTGGTACGACTCGATCACGGTGGGACACGCCTCACCCAACGGCGAATTCACCGGCGCACAGGTGTTCAGCACGATGCAGTGGTTCAGATGCGGGTTGTGTTGGCCATAGAACGTAAACGTGGACCCGATGAAAGTCACCTTGTCTCCCTCCAACTCGGGGAAACAACGCACCAAGCCACGATTCAACGCATTCACCTTGTCCTCGCGCGCAAGCTCCTCGTCCATCAACATGTGCGCCACATTGCGATACCCACGACCACCGCCGTAGTGCCCGTGGGATGTGTTCGTGGTGCGCAATTGTCGGGGATGAATCAACGTGGTCGATTGGCGAGATCGTTTGCCAAGCCCCCCTTTGCCAACGCCCACTTCGATGCCCATATCCCGGATGTCTTGCGATGGTTCATGACTGTCGCCATCGCCGTCGTTGTCCCCGTCGCCACCGTCTTCCACATCGTCTTCTTTTTCATAGAAGATGCGCATTTGTTCAAACGACTCTTCCACGTGCAAATTGCGCATCGTGCGTGCCAATGCCGCCGCCTGTTTCATTCGCTCGTCTTCCGGATCAATTCCGACGACCGTGCTGCTGCCATTGCTGCCGCCAACGGCTTGCGATGAGGAATGGGATGCCGATGATGCCGATGGTTCTTGTTTGGCTGTAGGGGCGGATGGTGTCGGCAGCGGTGGCGGTGGTGGTGCGCACAAGACTTCCTGTTGCGCCAACAAATGATAGTCGGTGTACGTGCTGTCGACCATCCAATCCTTGATGCGTTTGTTGACCGTTTTGTAGTCCCATTTTACCTTCGGATACACCAAGTCGATGTGGTTGATTTCATTCCTCTCGCGATCAAAGTTGAACGCATTCAAGATGTCTCGGTTCAACATATCGCGCACCCCGTCTTCGGTGACCGGACGCGTCCAGTTTTCCAGGTCTTCCATGATGTTGCCGGCAAGCTTCTTGTACGTCTTCACCGGCACGGGGAAGTCGCCGTGGCTACTGTTCGCTTCAATGTCGAAGGACATGATTTTGAAGGGCACTGCGGTCTCCTTGTCGTTGAGTGGCACCATGTCGGCAAAGTGCACCTCCAGCTGGAAGTGACTGTTGGTGGTTTTGTGCTGCACGACGCGCACTTTGTCTGCCGGCAAACGCACCCATCCGGTGGGGCTGAGTGAAGACACGTGGAAGAAACGCAACAATGGCGGAATCTGCGACTCGTACAATTCCAGCAGCTCGGTCTTGTAGCCGATGCGCAGCGGCATGCCTCCCGGCAACAATCGACGGTCGGAGGTGTACCACAACGACTTTACGCGATGAAAGGTGTTGAGGTTGGCAAATTCGAGCAGCAGAAACGGGTGTTTGTGCCCCCCGTTGAAACCTCGCATTTTCTCCCGCTCGACCAATTCCATCTTGGTGATTTCGCGGAAGGTGCGGTCCCCCAGCGTTTTGCGCAGGTGCGATTCCAGCACGCGACGGTGATGGGCGTTCCATCCAGGGAACACCTTGATGTAAAAAAACGGACGAAACGACTTCACCAGGACACTGTGCACTTCGCCCCGTTCATTCACGCCGAACATGCGCACGTAAAACTTTTCGGCGAGACGCACAACCTTCTTGGGCTGGTAATCCGCAAACTCGTCGTCGTCATCATCCACGTCATCTTCGTCCCATCCATCATCGTTGTCCAATGCACAGGGAGACATGTCTGCCTCCGTGCACTCAAATCCATCCAGCCACCGTCGCTCTCCAAAGTGGAACGCACGTCGCGCTGGCACCGTGGGTAGTTCCACGTCTTCAGGTGCAGCATTCACCACCTGGAAATCCAATACACGAAATTCAAACCCTTCGTTCGCCGCCGCCGCAACTGTCGCCATCTTGCTCCTCTCACTCTTACTCTCACTCTTACTCTTACACGTTTTGCGTTCCCGCTTGGTTACCACTCCCGGGAGAATGAAAAATAGTGTTGTCGAAGGTTGGAATGAAAGCTGTGCACTTCTGTCCCACCCAATCCAATTGGATAATGGAACATCCTTGGAAAGTCAGGAAAAATGATGTGGAGTTGTTGGGTGGACCAAGCGAAGAACAAACAGTTCTGTTTTGTTCTGTTTATGCGACAGCAGCGGACGCAGCAGCAGCTCGGCGTGTGCGATGATGGGTGCGCGATGGGCGACGTCCGAAGCGACAATACTGGCGCTGCGAAAATCCGCGTGGTCGACTGCATCGGATGCTGCGTTTGTACTTCACAGACCATCTTCGTTTGCCGCGACGATGGACAGTGGCACGACCTCCGGAGTGTCGTTTGCGCGAGGGAGAGGGAGAGTGAGAGGAAGGTGTGTGTGCTTGGATCCACGCCAACAGGGATTCGGCTGTGCGTGCATTGTTTGCCTGGGGAGACTGGTCGTATTCATCGCGCGGTTGAATGCGGATGGTCCCCTGTCGCCCGGTGGACGAAGGTCGAAAGTGAACAATGGTGGGATATCCGTGGACGGAGTCCGCATCGATCCACGGCAAATGGGGCAAAAGGGCTTCGTTGAGCGACGCAACGATGATGTCCTTCTTGTGCTGGCGAAACCACGGGCTGCGCGGCAACAATTCGCGCGCCATGCGGTTCCATTGCGGCATGGTCGCTTCGCAGGCACCACATCCATGCATGTAAATGCAGAGAAACACGTGGCGGTGCTGCTCCAGCACAGCTTGCGTCAATGCGCGCAACTTGGCGGCATCGCGTGTCGCATCCTCCATGTGCACAATCGACGTCGATTGTGGCGGCGGCGACATTCCGTGCATGCAAACAAGTCCAAATCGAAAATTATGAGAACAGTTAAATGACCCAAATCGAAAATTATGAGAACGGAAGGATGTACGCGATCAATACAAAAGAGGGAGAAGAAATGTTTGGTTAACGCCGATTACAGAACAAGTTCAACAACACACTACTACAACAGGTAAAAATCGGTGCACACGATGCATCGTTTCTCTGGAAGTTGTTGGTCGATTGTCCGCAACTTGCACACGCGCGGTGCATCGCGGAATTGCTTCTCGCAAATGGGACACACGTAGTTGAAGGCGCACGGTGCGCGCAGAGATTTCCCGTTCGACTGCCAGCCCGCCAATACGGATCGGTGTTTCATGATGCACGCCACCTTGTGCACATAGTCGTACAAATTCATCGTGTGCAGCTGGGTCAAATACGTGAGCGCAGACTGGAAGGCGGCGAAGCGACACCATTCCTCCACGTCACTCTCGCGCGAAATGCCCAACGCGACCATGACGTCTTTGCCAACGTCCGTCAGTCGACTGTTCATGTGCACCGAGAATTGGATGGCCAGTGGAAACGAGGCGGTGGAAGTGGAGGAGGAGGAAGAGGTCTTGTTGTCGACATACCACTCCCACGAGTTGAACACTTTGGGGTACAGTGCATACAACGCAGCATGCATCTGCTGGATCACTTCGCGCACCTCCGTCTCGTTCCCCTCCACGGGCGCGCGGCCCAAAAACAACTTGTGGAAGTCCGTCAACATCATGGTGTAGCACAACGCAGTGGCTTTGGTCCCCGGGTGCAACATGTTGCGCGTTTCCCGGGTGAAGTGACGGTCCAGATACCGATTGGCCGCCATTGCGCGGCGATGACATTCCTTCTGCCAGCGCGGCTGGTCGTCGGTGATGCGATACAGCGGCTGGTCCATCGCCTTCGTCTTTGACGTCGTGAGGCGCGCCACTTTGGCTTCTCGGTGCGCGATCAACTCCATGGACGTCTCCACCGACACCCCTGCAATGAAAAAGGTGTGGAAGGATGCCGCAGAGGTGCTCGTGTTGTCCGCCAACAAACACACCCCGGGCTTGCGCACAAACATCCCATCTTCTACCACTCCCCCGGCCACTTCCACCAGGCGCGCCAAGCATTCCCGAGCAGTCATCGACGTGGTGGGTGCATCCAATAGCTCCCGAGGGTTGTTGTTAAGTGGGGGGTCGTCCCGTGAGTTCGTTTCAGGTGGATACACTTCCAGCGCGCGGGCAGTGTCGGCCAAGGACACGGACTTGAACAGGGCATAGTTCAAGTAGAACGGCGGAAACAACGGGAACACATCAAAGTACGTGTCCACATCGTCTTTCGCCAACACCGCTTTGTCCGCCAACGTGCGCAAAAACTGCCCATACTGTTCGCGGAACACGTCGCAGTCCTTCACGGTCGCCAACGAGGTCCATGCATCGCGCGCTTCCTTCAGGAAATCAAACTTGGCAAAGGCAAAACACTGCCCCAAGTGATATTTGCGGAAGGCGCGCTCCCGCCGAATCGCCGACGGAAGCAAGACATCCTCCTCCTCATCCCTCTCCTCCTCTGCATCCTCTGCATCCTCTTCGTCTACTCTGTCTCCATCTCCATTTCCATCCCCATCTCCATCCCCATTCCCCGCGACCAGCCCCACCAAACACTCCCGGATGCCACAAGCGTTCCAACAAAACCCCAACAGTTGGCGCAAAGTGAACTGCTCAGGCATCTCTTCCGCCACGCGGTCCACCGTCCACAAGGTATCATTCCAACCTTTTCGAAGTGCGGCACTGTTGCGCCACCAGGTGCGGAAACATTCGCGGTCCTTGACCATGTTTTCATAGTTCTGGTGCGTCCAGCGGAGGTCGCCGACAAAGAAGGACTCGTACTTTTGCTTGAAGTCCGCGTAGGACGGCAAGTCCGCGAATGCCTCGGCGTGTCCCGTCAAGCAAAAGGTCACGTTGGCCAAGACCACCTCAAACAGGCGGTCTTCCTGCTCAAGTGCCGTGTCGACAGGATGCGCCGCACAGTACTCCTCAAACAGGGGATAAATGCGCCGTTTGTGGAATGGATAATCTGCCATGGTCGTGGTTGATTGCTGTTGCTGTTGCTGTTGCTGTTGCCGTTGCTGATGTCGACGCACTTCGTCCACGAACACCATGTCGGCCAGCGTCATGGACACGGCCTCCGACATCATGCGCCAAGTGATGTACACGCGCCGACGATGCGCATCGTGTTCCCCCGTGAACACCAGGTCGGGCATCAGGAAGTGACAAAAATCGTGGAACAAGTAAGTGGCCTCGTGGAAGGCGTCGTCTTTCGGGGTGAGCGGAATGCCCGCATTCAAGCCCGGACACCAATAATGCTTCACACGGCGGTTGGTGGCCGACCGGAAAAACACGCCGCCGTTCAACACCTTCGTCGTCACCCGTCGCGCAAAGGAGGACTGCTGGAAAAAGGGATTGCTCTGCACCAGGACCGCCGGATCCACGTCGAAATCCACGCCACGTTTCATGTCCATCGGCACCGTCGCAAAAGACAACTGTCCGCGATACTGCTCCGGGCGCATGGGATTGATCACATCTTCAATCCACGTGGCAATGTTGTGGTTGCGCGGCGAAATCTTCACGCCATACCTGCGCAGTTCATCGTTGGTGTGCTGCGCCACAGTGAAAATGTCGTCCCACCCAAACACCCCCGCCTCCGCCGCAGCTGACGTGGTTGGCCACTCCATCTTTTCTGTGCCGCTGCCGCTGCCGCTGCCGCCACCGCCACCGCAGCCAACAACAAGTCGACGGGACATGTCAATCCGTCCTTGCACAGCACTGTGCTTCACTTGCACAACCAAACAATCGTCGTTGTCGCTGCTTCTGCTGCTGTTGCTGATGCTGCTGCCACCTGCGGCCACAGAAGCGGAAGATGTGGAAGAGCAAGATGAGGAAGCGGAAGAATCTTTGTTTCCATGGCGGTTGCGGTTCGGGCAAATGGTGGTTTCGCAGGCATTCACGACCGGTTGTCCGTGGATGAAGCGGCGCAACTCTCCCCCGTGGCTCTGGGCAACGAGGGTCATCTCATCGCGGAAAATGGCCAACACATCGTTCTGGCGCA